>JAEEGI010006003.1_pt1 | contig 27593 bp, 28 predicted proteins | sample 8958751 | NCBI WGS metagenome assembly JAEEGI01 (sample SAMN16246545, study PRJNA631951) | gut metagenome | biome: gut microbiome; feature: rumen; material: KS-attached | host: Bos | place: Iran: Karaj | collected 2018-10 | reverse complement strand
TTTGGTCTGCGCTGGATCAAAGAACTCTCTGAAAAAAATCAAGTTGAAACCCCGGTAATAGACAAGGTATATAACTGGGGCATGAGCCAATTATAACCAAACCCACGCACCATGCACACCCTCATAACCTTACCCTACGCCCCCGAAGAGCTCGCCCCCGCCATCAGCGCACGCACCCTCTCCTTCCACCACGGCAAACACCTCCAGGCCTACGTCGACAACCTCAACAAACTCCTCCCCGGCAGCGGCCTCGAAGACCTCCCCCTCGAAGAAATCGTCCGCCAATCCTCCGGCCCCCTCTTCAACAACGCCGGCCAGGTCCTTAACCATAATCTGTATTTCACCCAGTTCACCCCGGGTGGCACCCCGGCCCCCACCGGCCCGCTCGCCGCCCAGATTAACAAGCAGTGGGGGAGCCTCGCCGCCTTCCAGGCCGAATTCGAAGCCCGCGGCGTCACCCTCTTCGGCAGCGGCTGGGTCTGGCTCTCCGCCGACGCCGACGGGACCCTGCTCATCACCCAGGAACCCGGTGCCGGCAACCCCGTCACCCGCGGCCTGCGGCCCCTGCTCACCTTCGACGTCTGGGAACATGCCTACTACCTCGACTACCAGAACCGCCGCGCCGCCCAGCTCCATGCCCTCTGGGACATTGTGAACTGGGAAGAGGTGGAAGCACGATACAACCAGGGCCTATAGCCCTCCTCGCGGATTAAAAGCATCACAAACATTTAATATGGACTTCTTAACAGTCACAAGTATCGGAGGGAGCATCAGGTCCTTTAGAAAAGATCAAATTTCCCAGGGCCATAATCAGTTAGTCGTTATGCAACCATGGGATGTGTCCACTTCCTAAGCTATCACTCCGGTATTGGAAAGAGATTTTGGCTTTACTCAACATTTATGTTAAAGGAGGACCAGCATTAGTTCGCAAAAAGGTAAAAAGTATAACAAAAAAATATTATGGCATATAGAACAAGGACATATATTGCAGGTGATTGGGACGGTGATTCAGATGCTATTGAACAGATATACCGTTGGAACGAAGGAGACAAGTGGAGCCTTCACTTCGTAGATGCCCACGGGTTTCAGCATTGTTACGATTCCTCTCTCCCATGTACGATTAAAAGTAGTCTCTCGGATCGGATGAGTCGGTCTAAAACTTTCGTCCTTATCGTAGGAAGCAATACCGCCACGACCCGCAAGGGTTCTTGTTCGTATAAGGATTGCGGGAACAAGTGGTATAGTTTTACTCAGGGGAAGAACATCTGTCTCGTTTCCGGAAAAACCTATTCATCTGAAAGTTTTATAGACTATGAATGTCGTCTTGCATATAATGCTTGGTTAAGAGATGAAATCAACATAGTCGTGCTCTATAATGCCGCTTCCAAGGATAAAAGTAAATGTCCTGTATTATTGCGGAACGTGGGGACACATTCCGAAATGAAGACTTACAATGCTTTCTGGGGGAAATATATATATGATTATCAAAAGGTTCTTAACGCTTTAGAAGGATAAATTATGGCAAGATTATTTGGGAAACATTTTGCAGTTGCTATTGCTGCATTGTCTTCAGTGGCTACACTCCTTACAGTACTCTTCAAATTAGACTGGATAAAAGAGAACTGGATTTATGGTATTGTCGGGACCGTCGTTGTTTTAGGTTTCAGTATTATATATGCCTTATATCTGTTACGAAGCAAGAAAAACATTGTCCTTGATCTTTCTTCTGAATTGAAATTGTCTATAAGCGAGGGAGATATATTCCAAAAGAAAGGTGTAATCTGTGTACCTTTCAATGAGTACTTTGACACACATATAGGAGGTGGTGTTGTAGATAAGGACTCGACACATGGAAAATTCATTGAAAAGTATTTCAAAGACAGAATCCCAGAACTTCAGGAAAAGATACAAAAGGGACTTGCGGGCCTCAAATACGAAAATCATTCACGTAGATTAGACTGTTGCCCTAACAGAAAATATGAGTTAGGCACTTGTATAGATATCCGTGATGGAGAAAACATTTATGTTCTTTTTGCGTTGACGCATTTCGATGATCACGACATCGCGAATGTTAGCCGCGCTGAATATACTGAGGTGGTCTGGAAACTTATGAAGCATCTCAATAATATGGTCGAAGGTCGTTCTGTTTATATGCCACTGTTTGGTACTAAATATTCTCGAATGCGTCGGACCCCACAGCGTATTCTTTTGCATCTTGTCGACACACTTGATTTTAATGATACTTTTGTTATTCCTGGAGGAGTAAATATTATTATTGAATCATTAGGTAAAGTCAACGTCAATCTTACTACTTTGGAATATGTGGTAAAACAAGGTATCAGTAAGGATGATTAGAATGCGCAATAAATAAAAGCCTTATGTCAAATCGTATTTATAATTACACGGCTTTTTATGTCGCAGAACCGTTTAATCAGTATAACCTTGGTGCTCATGCTGCGCGCGATTTCTGCTATTTTCAAACGCTGAAAATGTGGAAAGGTCGTGACAGCTCCTTCCCATTTTATGACGCACATCAAACAACATACAATGTACGAGATGATAGTGACTGGGAAAGGACTTTGAAACCCCGATTACACAAAAGACTTTGCAATTCGAAAAATATCATTTTATTTCTTAGTTCTGCCACACGAAACAGCCGAGCATTGCGTGAAGAGATCGATTATGGGATGTGCTACCTTGAACTTCCAGTAATTGTTGTTTACCCAGAACTGTCCAAATTAGAAATTGCGGTAGAAAGAAAGTTCAAATGGACGGCTGAGCGGTTATGGGACAATCTTCCTATTTTCAGGGACAATTTTAGAAATGTACCAACTTGTCATGTACCTTTAGATAAGGAGCTGATTACCAAGGCTCTAAGCGATGGAGATTTCACTATTCAGTATAAAACTCATAACTATCTGTGGTCTTATTAACACTGAAAGAGGATGTTCGCAAAGTTCAGATTACATAAAAGTGTCTTGGTTGAATTCCTTGATAGCCTCACTCAAAATGGAAAACCCGTTGATACTGACAAATGGACTATTAATACTGAGAAGAAACGGCAGGAGTTTTATGAAAATCTACTTGAGCATGTTTGGTCAGACAAACAAGACGGAGTAATTAGTGGAAAGAAATTGAAAGACTATTTTTTCCCAACAGGAAAAGATGGGGATTATGATGTTTTCATTTCTTATTCACACGATGATGGGATAGAAGCTCAGAAACTAGCTTATTACCTTCAAAAGTATTGTTCATTGAAGGTGTTCTTAGATTGTTTTATTTGGGATAGTGCTGACGAATTGTTAAAAAAAATTGATGAAGACTATTGCAAGACTGCTGATAGAAAATATTACCAATACAAGAGCCGTAACTACTCGACCAGTCATGTTCATGCGCTCTTATCAATGGCAATTCTTGATATTATAAATAAGACGGAATGCTGCATTTTTCTTGATTCAGATAATTCAGTAAATCTCCATTGTTTGGAAAATCCCAAACAAGCAGAAACGTTATCGCCGTGGATATTCGAAGAAATCTCTTTCATGCGCTATTTACCGCAAAGATCAACTCGAAAGACGAGGTATTTCAGTGCTGGTAAGGAACTTGAACCGCTTAACGAGTCTCGTAGATTAAAAATTGCAAATCCTTTAGATTTTTCAAGGTTTGAAATAATGAGCCGTAATGATCTATGGCAGTTACACTCTGATGATAAAGACAAACTGGATCGTCTTTATGAACGACACAATATGATATGAGTCTAAACAACGCAAGGCCCGATCTGCTTATTTACAAAACTTTTTAAAAACCTGACGACTCCGGCTAAGGCGTCGCCGAGTTTGCAGATTCCGATATTGGAGAAACTAATAACCTGATTATCAACTCTTTTAAGATCAAACAATATGTCCATTTTCAAAGATAAGACTCTTATGATTACCGGCGGGACCGGATCGTTCGGCAATGCCGTGCTGAAGCGATTCCTCCGCACCGACATCAAAGAGATTCGCATCTTCTCCCGCGACGAGAAGAAGCAGGACGACATGCGCCACGAATACCAGGCTGCCTATCCAGACGTAGCCCACAAAATCAAATTCTACATCGGTGACGTCCGCAACAAATCTACCCTCAAAGGCGCCATGCGCGGCGTAGATTACATCTTCCACGCCGCCGCCCTCAAACAGGTCCCCAGTTGCGAATTCTTCCCAATGGAAGCCGTCAAGACTAACGTCATCGGCACGGACAACGTCCTGGAAGTCGCCATCGATTCGGGTGTCGAATGTGTCATCTGCCTCTCCACCGACAAGGCCGCATACCCCATCAACGCCATGGGCATCAGCAAAGCCCTGGAAGAAAAAGTCGCCGTGGCCAAGAGCCGCTACAGCGACAAAACTCGCATCTGCTGCACCCGCTACGGCAACGTGATGTGCAGCCGGGGGAGCGTGATCCCCCTGTGGATCGACCAGATCCGCGCCGGCCAGCCCGTCACCATCACCGAGCCCACGATGACCCGTTTCATCATGAGCCTCGACGAAGCCGTGGACCTCGTCCTCTTCGCCTTCGAACACGGCCAGAACGGCGACATCCTCGTCCAGAAAGCCCCCGCCTGCACCATCCAGACCCAGGCCGAGGCCGTCTGTGAGCTCTTCGGAGGCAAGAAAGAGGACATCAAGATTATCGGCATCCGACACGGCGAGAAGATGTACGAAACTCTCCTGACCCGGGAAGAATGCGCCAAGGCCGAAGACCTCGGCAACTTCTACCGCGTCCCCGCCGACAACCGCACCCTCAACTACGACAAATACTTCACCGAGGGCAACACCCAGGCCGTGAAGATCGACGAATTCAACTCCAACAACACCCGGCAACTCACCCTCGACGAAACCAAAGCCACCATCGCCAGCCTGGAATATATCAAGCAGGAACTGAACAAATGAAAATCCTCGTCACCGGCGCTAAAGGCTTCGTAGGCAAGAACCTCTGCGCCCAACTGAATAACATCAAAGATGGCAAGGCCCGCAACTACGGCGTAGCCATTGAGGAAGTCTTCGAATACGACCTAGACTCCACGCCGATGGAGTTGGATGCGTGGTGCGCGCAAGCCGACTTTGTCTTCAACCTCGCGGGTGTGAACCGCCCGAAAGAGCAGAGCGAATTCATGCAAGGCAACTTCGGTTTCGCCAACACCTTGCTAGAGACCTTGCAGAAGCACCACAATACCTGCCCGGTGATGCTTGCTTCCTCCCAACAGGCCAGTCTATCCGGCCGCTTCGGCAATAGCGAATACGGCCGCAGCAAGAAGGCAGGGGAGAACCTGTTCCTCAAATACGGCCAGGACACCGGTGCTAAGGTCTTGATCTACCGCTTCCCGAATCTCTTCGGGAAATGGTGCCGCCCCAACTACAACAGCGCCGTCGCGACCTTCTGCAACGCCATTGCCAACGACCTCCCATACACCGTCAACGACTCGTCAGTCGAACTCGAGCTTCTCTACATCGACGACCTCGTGGACGAGATGATCGCTGCTCTCAAGGGCAAAGAGCACCGCTGCGACTTCGACGGCCTGGGCGTCTTCCCGATGGAGAACGGCCCCTACTGCTACGTCCCCACGACTCACAAAGCCACTCTCGGCGAAATCGTTTTCCTGCTCCACAAATTCGAGGAGCAGCGTAAGACCCTCCTCGTCCCGGAAATCCCCGCCGGCAGCTTCGCCAAGAAACTCTATTCGACCTTCCTGAGCTATTTGCCGGCCGAAAAAGTGGCCTTCCCGCTCAAGATGAACACCGATGCCCGCGGAAGCTTTACGGAGCTCCTGAAGACCGTTTCCGGCGGTCAGTTCAGCGTCAACATCTCAAATCCCGGCATCACCAAAGGACAGCACTGGCACAACTCCAAATGGGAGTTCTTCATCGTCGTCAGCGGCAAAGCGCTCATCCAGGAACGCAAGATCGGCACCGACGAGATCCTCAACTTCGAAGTCTCCGGAGAGCAGATCCAGGCAGTCCAGATGCTCCCCGGCTACACCCACAACATCATCAACCTCTCGGACACCGAGCCCCTGATCACCCTGATGTGGGCCAACGAATCCTTCGACCCTAACAAGCCAGATACATACTATGAACCAGTTCAAGAATAACGGCAAGCTCAAGCTCCTCATCATCGTCGGCACCCGCCCGGAGATCATCCGCCTCGCAGCCGTCATCAACAAATGCAGGACCTACTTCGACACCATCCTGGCCCACACCGGCCAGAACTATGACTACAACCTCAACGGTGTCTTCTTCAAAGACCTCAAACTCGCCGACCCCGATGTTTATCTCGACGCCGTCGGCAAAGACCTGGGGGAGACCATGGGCAACATCATCGCCAAGAGCTACCAACTAATGGTCGAACTGAAACCCGACGCCGTCCTTGTCCTGGGCGACACCAACTCCTGCCTCTCCGTCATCGGAGCCAAGCGCCTGCACATCCCCATCTTCCACATGGAAGCCGGCAACCGTTGCAAAGACGAATGCCTCCCCGAAGAGACCAACCGCCGCATCGTGGACATCATCTCCGACGTCAACCTAGCCTACAGCGAACACGCTCGGAGATACCTCGCCGAATGCGGTCTCCCCAAAGAACGTACCTTCGTTACCGGCAGCCCGATGGCCGAAGCCCTGCACGAGAACCTCGCCGCCATCGAGGCCAGCGACATCCACGCCCGCCTCGGTCTGGAGAAGGGGAAGTACATCCTCCTCTCCGCCCACCGCGAAGAGAACATTGATACCGAGAAAAACTTCCTCAGCCTCTTCACGGCCATCAACAAGATGGCAGAGAAATACGATATGCCCATCCTTTACAGTTGCCACCCGCGCAGCCGCAAGCGCTTGGAGGCCAGCGGATTCCAACTCGACAAGCGTGTCATCCAGCACGAGCCTCTCGGCTTCCACGACTACAATTGCCTGCAGATGAACGCCTTCGCCGTAGTCTCCGACAGCGGCACGCTCCCTGAGGAGAGCAGCTACTTCACCAGCATCGGCAAGCCATTCCCGGCGGTGTGTATCCGAACCTCGACCGAGCGCCCCGAAGCCCTCGACAAAGGCTGCTTCGTGCTCAGCGGCATCGATACTCAGGGGCTCCTTCAGAGCATTGACACAGCCGTAAATCTCATCCTCCACGGCTTTGCGGGGGTCCCGGTGCCAGATTATGTGGAGGAGAATGTGAGCAGCAAGGTGGTGCGGATCATTCAGAGTTATGTGGGGGTGGTGAATAAGATGGTGTGGAGGAAGTTTTAAGGATGTATAATGATATTGACTTACCATGTAAATACAATGGCTTAAGACCTACCTTCCAGCGCAGTCTCTAGAGGTCTATCACAGCAAACATTAGCAGACCCATTTAGACAACCGTAAATTATTCTTCGTTAGCATTCCCGACGAAGACATACCATTGGGAAAACAGTATGTAGGCAAGAGGAAAGTGTTGAATAACGTTGAGCAAATCTTTAATCAAAAAATTTTATTTAACATAGAATTAGGCCCCTCTTAAAGTAACTCCTCTTTGGGCACAACTATGGCCCTGTATCGGATGATAATTTGCCTTAATCGCAACAGACTTTTAATTATTTCCGACATCGGTTTTCTAACAAAAGAATGATAGATAAGGTAAGAAATAGTAGTTTTGAACTATTAAGAATAGTTCTGATGTTCTTTATTGTAATGTATCATTTCTTAGTTTTCATTTATAGAAATGAATGTTGCGAAAACGAACCCTTGTATAAAGCGCTTTGGCTACCCTTGCATATTGCAGTGATATGTTTTGTGCTTATTTCAGGCTATTTTCGCATAAAACCAACCATCAAAGGAGCTTTAAAACTAATCCTACCAGTAATCACCTATTATACCATTGTTGGAATTGTATATAATGTCTGTATTTCAGATTATTCTTTAGTTTCATGGAGTAACTACTTCCTCTTCTTGTCAAGATCCCCGTATTGGTTTATCAGAACATATTTATATTTGTTTTTATTATCACCGTTGTTGAATAAATGGTTGGACTCCAGCTCGATCACAAAAAAACTGTATTTGTTAGCAGTATTAGCATTTATCAGTGTTTATTGTGCATTATTGGGAGACCCCTCAGTTCAAGGCGGTAAGAATGTCATCCTTTTTATGTCAATATATGTCACTGGGGATGTTTTGAAAGAAAAGTCTCATATATTCAAGAAGATTAATGTAATATGGCTATCTATAGGTTGGATTCTTTTTAATATCTTGTTAATTTTATTATGGCTTAACTATGAAGGTACTTTATTGGGGAAAACTATTTGGTATCTGAGTTTTCAATATTGTGGCCCTGTTTTAATATTAAACGCCATCTGCTTTTTTGTTATCTTTAGTCGTCTCCGAATTCATTGTTTAACAATTAATCGCTTGGCAACATCTGTCTTTGCCATATATATAATAACGGAAAATATTGTTATTAAAGAATTGTTTTTGCATCCTGGGTTAAACTTTATTTTCAATAGTAATTCAAATGTGTTAATTGTAGTATTCGCTGTAGCATTGTATTCGTTAATTGTTATGGGGATATGCGTTTTATTGGATCAGTTTGTTCAGCCTCTCTTCAAAAGATTCATATCTTTAATTCCATCATAATAATGTGATTGTTATTGTAAGAAAAGTTGTTTCCGCCCCCGCCATTAGGTAGCAGATTGAGACATCCACAATCGATTTTTGTCAATCTCTTGAAGCAATTAATGATGCTAACTACAAAAAGAAGACTTGTTTTAAACACCGGCTTTTCCTATATGCGCTCGGTGTTTGCGATGGTTGTTGGCCTTTTTACTGCAAGATGGGTTCTTCAAGCTCTTGGTGAGAGTGATTATGGCCTCTTTGGCGTGGTTGGCTCAATAATGGTTTTTGTTACTTTTTTAAATGGTGTTTTAGCTGGTGCTGTTTCACGCTATTTTGCTTACTGTCTAGGGAAAATCAATAATAGTGAAGAGTTAAACAGATGGTTTAATGCAGCATTGATTATACATACTATCGTACCGATTCTATTGTTGTTGGCAGGCCTTGTTCTTGGGTCTGTTATCATTAAAAATGTACTAAATATAGAAGAGGGGAAAATAGGTCTCGCAACAATAGTTTTCTATATCTCATCATTATCTGCGGTGTTTTCTATGATGGCCGCACCATTCAACTCAATGCTATATGCCAAGCAGAATATTGTAGAACAAAGTATTATTGGAATTGCCGAGACATTAACTCATTTGGTCTTAATGTATATTTTAATGGCTTATATCCATAATAACACCCTTGTTATCTATACGTTGTTCCTAGCATCTAAAACTATACTGTTTCAACTTTTTCTTTGTCTTCGGACAATGTCTCTGTATCCAGAGTTACATATCCATTTTTACTCAAAAGAGGAGATCTGGCCATATATTAAGGAGTTACTTGTGTTTTCTTCTTGGAAGAGTTTAATGGGGTTTGGAAGAATCATCTATACACAAGGTTCTGCCATAGTTCTAAATATTTTTTTCGGATCAAGATTGAATGCGGCGTATTCTATAGCCTCCAATATATCAGCTCAATCTGCGGGACTTTCAACATCCCTGATGACGGCCATTACTCCAGAAATAGTATCAAGGGAAGGCCGAGGGAAGCATGAAAGCATGAAATCTCTCAGTTATAAGGCAAGCAAGTATTCAGCTATTCTTATTTGTTTTATCGCGTTACCATTGATAAGCGATATTCAAAATCTATTGGTTTTATGGCTCAAAACCCCACCAAATTATACGTCTCAGTTTTGTACCGCAATTATTGTCTCTTTAATTTTGGACAAATTGGCCTCCGGCCACGAAAGTGCACTTAATGCAAATGGTAAGATTGCCGGGTTCCAAGCATCAATCGGAATTAATTTTATCCTATCAGTTTGTATTACCTATATCCTTTTTAAAATATACAATAGACCGATTATGTTATGTGTTTCAATTGTGTTGAGCCAATTATTTAGTTTGTTTATAAAGTTGTATTGGGGGAAAAGGATAGTGGGTCTTTCTTTAAGAGAATGGTTTCTACAAGTTGTTCTCCCTACTGTCGGTTGTATTCTAGTCTATTTCTTTTTGTTCTTTTTTTATAGACACTTATTGCCTGCTACTGGTTTATTAAGATTGATCATCATTACATTATTGTCGACTCTTATTATAGGTTTGTATAGTTGGTTTCTTGTGATGGAAAAAGAGTTGAAAGCGAGTGTTTTGTTAAAAATAAAAAAAATAATGTCGAAGGACATTTCGAGGAGATAATGATTAAAAAGATTTTTTTGTTTGCCCTTAGGCAGATTCAAATATGGTTTAGACTATTACGTCTAACTTCTCTAAAGATTCTTTCTTTAGTCTTTAGACCTTTCTTAAGGAAGAGAGAGTATTGGCTCCTTTTAGAGAGAGGATTTGATGCGCAAGATAATGCTTGGCATATGTTTAAGTTCCTTAGAGAGCAGCATCCAGAAATTAATAGCGTATACGCAATTCATAAAGATAGTTTAGATTTCCAGTCTAACTTATCTGGTTATGAAAACAACGTTATTGAGTATAATTCAATCTGGTATTATATTGTTTTGTATAATTGCAAGGTTATGATTAGCACCCACGTTCATACCTATATATATAAGACATGGAGTGTTGTTAAAGGGGGAGTGCTCGATATCAAAGGTAAGAAAGTGACGTTACATCATGGCATTTGTCATAATCAAAACAATCTATATAAATACCCTAATTTAGACGTTGACCTCAATTTTTGTGGTGCAAAAAACGAATACGAGTTGTTTAAATCTGTCTTTGGTTACCCCGACTCATGTCTTTGTTACGCTGGCATGGCTCGTTTCGACAATTTGCATAATAATCAATTAAAAAGACAAGTGTTAGTGATGCCCACCTGGCGCGTGCGTTATACCGGGATGACAAAAAAAGAATTTGAGGCAACGGATTTCTTCACTGCATATAAAAGCATTCTTACCGATGATATTCTGCTGAAATCATTAGAAGATTATGATTATAATCTTATCTTTTATAATCACTTTGAGTTCCAAAAGTTTAATTCTTCCTTTTCCTCATTTTGTAATGGAAGAGTACAATTAAAGTATTTTGGAGAACAAAGTGTACAACATCTATTAAAAGAGTCCAAACTGTTAGTAACCGATTATTCTTCAGTATACTATGATTTTTTATACATGAGAAAACCTATTGTTTTCTTCTTACTGAATCAGATGGTTTTTCGTGCAAGTCAATACGGAAAAGACTATGATGACCCAAGGGACTTTGGTGATGTTGTTGAATCATCAGAAGAAGTGGTAACGGAAATAATTAGCCATTTAAAAAATGATTGTATTTTAGATAAAAGGTTTCTCGATTACTCAAAGAGTGTTTTCCCTTTATTTGACCAGCATAATCGAGAAAGGATCTACCAAAGAATTGCCGATCTTATATAAGATACTATTGTTTATTCAGTATTTTTCGAATGGAGTTACAAATACAATCATTAGCGACGTTTTTCTTGTGGCTTTCCACGATTGCGTTCGTGGTTATAAGTTCTGTCAATACATACAGAGGATTCCTATTATACTTCATTTTTTTATTAATGTGTGTGTGTCTTGGTTTCCAACGCCCGATTCTATATGAGAGTTACTTAGTTCCTATTGTTCTCCTTTTGTTTGTACCCACTCGTTCTTACAATAAATCAAGTACTTATAGTAAGATAATCTTGCTCCTCATATATGTATTTCTTATTAGCATCCTTAATTCAGTAAACCCTTGGCCAGAACACTCGTTTGTTGTCTATGGCTTGGTTTTGATTTTATCGCTAAAAGGGATTCTCACAACTGAGAAACGGCAATATGTATTTGTTGTATTATTATGGTCTTACTGTTTATTATATACACTATGGTATGTCCTTCATTCGCCGTCAGTTTTCTCATTTGGGATAGAAAGCCGGATATTGGAGGTTAATAGCGCTCTTATTCAGAATCAAGATAATGGTAGAGGGGGGCTTGATCCAAATTACTTTGGCTACCAGATGGGAACTGGGGCATTCCTCTCCGTCTTATTTTTCTATTATTTTGATGAGATCAAAAATGAATTAAGATTCAAGATTAGTCGTAATATTGGTAAAGCATTATTGATTTTGCTTGCGTTTTTCCAATTTTTCCTATCCCTAAAGGGACTATCGAGAGGCGTTTTTTTGTCAGTTCTGTTCACTTATGGAGTCCTCGTTTTCACGGTAGGGAAAATTAAAGCGAATGTTTTCCGTGCGATCTTGTTGTTGTTAGGTATCTCATTTATTTTAATTCAATCTGGGATTTTTGATGCCATCATCGGACGGTTTATGGATGACAGTTCCGCAGACAGAGGAGTTTTAGTTGGAATAGTTATTACGGCAATGTTCAACTACGGAGGAATACTCGCTCTGTTGTTTGGTGGTGGAAGTGATTTCCCCTGGCAGAATTATTCTCTCGTCAATTCTTACAATTATTACAGTTATTACTCAACACATAATTCTTGGCTTGATTTCATGGTATCATACGGGATAATAGGGTTAGTACTTCTTCTAATTTGCATTTTTTCGCAGGTGCGTTATCATTATAATAAGAAGAGTAATCCTTTGAGTGTTATTAAAGTTGTAATGTTTTCATTCGTCTTCACCATTGGACTCTCACTTGAGCCTTTACGGTCTCAATTAGGATGGCTAATAATAGCATTATGCTTCGTATAATGGATGATTAAGTTTTATTCTGTTTTGTAGTATAGTCAAAGGAAGTCTCGTTCAAATATTGAAGATAGGCTTTATTACCAATTAATTAAGAAGACATAAATAGCAGTTAAGACGGAGACATGAATAATAAAAACCTATACGATATTAAAGAACTTGGTTTTATCCCTCCTATTTATGGAGGGGTGTCAGTATCTATTGCACGTTTGATAGATAAACTTACCTCTGATGGATTTATTGTTGGGGGATTTTACACAAAAGATAATAACGACATTAAGGTTCTGGAATCATCATTGTTCGACCTAGAACTCAATATGTCAACAAAAAGATTTTTGTTTCGCTTACCAAGGTGTCTAAAAGTATTGGCTCCATATAAAATATTACATTCTCATTATAGTTTAGGATGCATGATTTATTTATGGAGCTTCCTTCACTTTCTACATAAGAAGATAGTGATTACCGTGCATAACTCTATGGTTCAGAGTTACTATTCTAACTGTGGTCTGATAAACCGATTCTTCTTAAAAAAAATAGCTAATCATAAGGACGTAACGTGGATAGCTGTAAGCGAACAGGCTAAAGAAAAGATGCTAAGCTTACCAGTATCATTTAATCTGCCAATTCATGTTATTCCGGCATATATCCCTAACACTCGAATTGATAGCGAGCCCCTGTCTGAGACGCTTTCACGTTACTTGCATAATCATCAAAAAGTAATTACTTTTTATGGACATAGTTTTATGATCCATAACGGGAACGATGTATATGGTTTTCGGGATGCTTTTACCCTTTTTCAGTCCTTAACCAAAAGATATGAGGCTCAAATGGGTTTTGTGCTATGTTTATCAGACTCGAATGAAAAAAAGAAAATAGCGGATTTGCACTTACTCGCAAAATCGTTTGGGATTGACGAATTGATTTTTTGGCAAATTGGTGCAATTAATAATATGAACGCTTTATGGGCTCATACCGATGTTTATATCCGACCAACAAGTACAGATGGTGATTCTGTTGCCATCCGAGAGGCCCTAGATATGGGAGTACAAGTTGTAGCAAGCGACGTGTGTATGAGACCGCAAAGGAGCATTACCTATGAATATGGGAATAATGACGATTTTTTGAGAAAAGTTTTGTTCGCATTGGAGGAAGGACACATTCAGCCCTCTCCAGATTATAGCAATTATGATAAGATTAAAGCTATTTATACAAAACTATTATAATTAATGGCAATACTTTTTATATCTGGTTTACAAGTAGATAATGGTCAATCCAGTTCCGGGGGGAATGCGCTTAGGGGGATAGCCGAGGCTCTTTGCACTTATGCAAATGATACAGTTGAATTGGTCAGTTATCCCATTACTCCAGCATTCCCTAAGGGGAAATTGTGGATACCTGCCTATTCTGATATCTTTTGCAATGAGAAAGAAATCCGATTTCTTTCAACGTTGAACTTAAAAATAATCAAATCAAAATTGTGGGGCTTGCAGAGTGCAAAGTATATTAAAGATTGGGCAAAGAGACATAGCCAGGAGGAATTGAAGGTCCTCATTTACAATACATATCATCCTTCCATTGATTCTATTTATTCCGCATGTGTTAAAGTTGGTGCAAAATTATATGCGATTTTATATGATCTAGGTGTCCCTCCCAAACGCCTAGGCTTGAGTTGGGTTACTATGGTTGGCTACCGTTTGGCCGAACGAATAGCAAAAAAATATGTGTCACGAATAGATGGACGAATCATTATCAACGAGTTAATAGCGGATCATTACGCGCCAGGGAAAGACTATATTTTGGTCGATGGAGGAATCAATAGAAATGTTATAAATCACCTGTTCCCTCTAGTTGAAAAGCGAGATAAGGTTTATACTTTTGTTCTAGCTGGTATGCTTTGGGATCAAAATGGGACTCGATTGATCCTTGAGGCAATGTCAAAATATGCTAATCCAAATATTTCTATCGTATTTGCAGGAAATGGGCAAGATGTACCATTGATTGAATCGGCTGCCACTATTGATAAGCGCATAAGTTATGTTGGCCTGCTAAATATGGATGATCTCTTTAAACTTTATGAAAAAGCTGATGTTTTGTTGAATTTACGACTGGAGGAGTGTATTGACTATCATTTCCCGGGGAAGTTGTTAGAATACTTGGCGACTGGTCGTTATGTTATATCAACACCAGTTGCTCATGCGGAGCGTGATTATGGTGCCTATATGTCAATCCTTCATAATAAGAGCCCTGAGGGACTTATTGAAATGATGGATGAAATACAAGCTAAAGGCAAGAGGTGGCTATTCGAAGCAGGTATTAAAGCTAGACAATTTATGTTAGAAAATAAAACTTGGGATGTTCAAACCAAGAGAATTATAGCTTATATGAATAAAGAAGAAGCTCTCGTATGAAAATAGCATTATTTTCGGTTGTTCTCAATATTCATCAAGTTTATGTTGCAGATGAGATCTATGAATTAATGGGGCATGAATTCGTCTTTGTAGAACTTCAAAAGCCCGAAGGATTGAATGTTAAAGGAGGAAGCGATGATTTTTCATCGAGACCCTATCTATTACAATCATGGGTTGATAAAGAACACGAAGATTTAGCACTAAGTATTGCCATCTCAGCAGACGTCGCAATAATTGGTGGCTATATGGGACTCAAGTATCAAGCAGCTCGATTAAATAAAGGGTTATTGACTTTTGAAATGGGGGAGAGATGGCTAAAGCGTTGGCAAAGTATTTTTTCACCACGTTTATTTAAAAATCTGCTTTACTACCACATATTCCACTGGAATTCTAAACCGCTTTATAAACTATGTTCGGGAGCATATGTTTCAACAGATCAATATCGCCTTCATTCATTTAAAAACCGTTGTTTCAAATGGGGCTATTTCACAAAAATCAATAGCGAGTATCTCCCTAGAAACGAAAATACCTCGAGTCAGATCAAATTAATGTGGTGTGCACGTTTTATTGATTGGAAACATCCTGAATTTCCAGTTCTTTTATCGTACCGTTTAAAAAAAGCAGGATATGATTTTCTACTTGACATGTACGGAACTGGAGATAAATTGGAATCGACACGATCATTATGTGAAGAATTAGATGTTTCATCTTCTGTTTGTTTTAAAGGATACGTGCAAAATGAAGAAATACACTTAGCAATGAGACAGCACGACATCTTCCTTTTTACCTCGGATCAAAATGAAGGTTGGGGTGTTGTGTTAAATGAAGCAATGAGTAATGGATGTACTGTTGTCGCTTCTGATGCGATAGGCGCAGTACCGTATCTGGTTAAGGATGGTTATAATGGCCTGTCTTTCAAGTCGGGGGACATTAATTCATTATTTGAAAAGGTTATCTTCTTGCTTAATAACCCAATGGAGAGAGCACGTTTCTCCCAAAATGCCTTTAATACTATGAGAAACATATGGTCCCCACACCATGCAGCAACAAATCTTTTAAAACTGATTGAAGACATTCAGCATGGAAGAGAAACATCAATCACCGATGGGCCGTGTAGTAAAGCACTACCCGTTTAACAATTTTTCTCTATGAATACCAGAATAAAAGAGTTCGCAAAAAAACATCCAGCTATTCTTTCCCAACTTTATTATATGTTTGGAAATAACAAAACGTATGGGATCAGAGGGAATGTATTCCACAAAAAAAATGCTTTCATAAAAGGTCTAAGATTGTTATTTTATGGATCAAACAATGAGGTTATAATAGGTGGGGATAATCCTTCGTTGATGAAGAACTGTTTTTTTGAGATACATGGATCTCATCACCGAGTGATTATAGAGGGAGGAGTTGGCGCAAATAATTTAATCGTTTATTGCGCTGATAAGGATTGCATCGTCCGTATAAAAAAAGATACCCAGATTTCAGGTAAAACGGAATTAGCAGTAATGGAGGGGACAAAGATTGAAATTGGGGCTGACTGCCTTTTCTCAGCAAATATTGCTTTGCGTACTGGTGATAGTCACTCAGTTATCGATGCATTGACCGGTAAGCGAGTTAACGTTAGTAAAAGCATTATTGTTGGCGACCATGTTTGGATAGGCAATACAGTAATTATAACAAAAGGGACCACGATCGGAAACAATTCTATTGTAGCTACAGGATCTGTCGTGACCGGGAAAGTATTCCCGAACAATACCGCCATAGCTGGAAATCCAGCTATGGTTATTAAAGAAGGTGTAAGTTGGTTGGCTAATAAAATTTGAGGATTTGTACTATTAAAGCACTCTTTCTTTCCACTGAATAATAATGAAACCGATACTTGTTGATGCTTTATATATTAACTCTGGTGGTGGATTAAACATATTAAAACGATTACTGGATAGTTTTAAGTGCGCAGCTGTTGATTATGTGTTAATCCGAGATCAAAGATGTCCTATTATTGAGTCTGAGGATTATTCTAGTTCTGTTGTTGTGTTGCCACCATCTTTAATAAAAAGGCATAGGTTTTATGAAAAACACAGGAATGATTATCATGTAATCTTATGTTTTGGAAACGTGCCACCATCGTTAAAGATGCCCTGTAAAGTATACACATATTTCCATAATTTAAGCATCTTGCAGCCGCCCTTAACTTATTCGAAGAGAAGGAAAATTAAGTTTGCATTGAAACGATACATGATAAGAATTCTTTCTCGAAATACTGATGCCTGGATAGTTCAAACCGATAATACTAAGACTATGGTGAAAGAGTATTTGAGAGAAAAAAGAAAACCACTCTTCGTTTACCCTATATATAATCTGCCCAAAATAGTTCCCGGAAATGAACCTACTGATAGAAAAGATTATCTTTTTATAGGAGATTACACATTCTCCAAAGGGCACGATATGTTAATTCGGGCATGGGAAAAGTTGTATGAGATAGGAAAGCATTATGTATTACATCTCACAGTTGATAGAAGGCCTGTTACAGAACCGTTCTGCCAGAAATTGGATACAGTTATATCTAAAGGAGTTCCTATTATCAACCATGGTTTTTTGCCGTTTGACAAGGTTGGAATTATATATTCTAGATGTAAGGCAATTGTTTACCCCTCGCAGTTAGAGAGTCTTGGGTTAGGTATTGTTGAAGGTATTAGTGTCGGTTGTGATGTTATTGCTTCCAATCTTGCTTATGTTCATTCGATCTGTATACCATCTGAAACTTTTGATCCATTTGATGTTGACTCTATAGTTAATGCTATTTTACGATATGAAGAGGGACATTCACAAAAGAGTAAGTTGACTATCCATGACTGCTCGCAAGAGTTAATAGAATTATTGAGATCATAATACTATGCTTTGGAAATAACGTATTTTTAGGAGAGAACTAAATGAGAATCGGAATAATTACTCTTGTAAAAGTTAACAACTATGGCGCAGAACTTCAAGCATTTGCGACTCAACATGTTCTGCAGGAGAAGGGATATGATGCTGAGATTATAGATTATCTTTATTTTACAAATCCACGCCACAAGAAGACAAAGGGATCTAAGCCGAGTTTCAAAATGCCATTAAAAGTTAGGTTAGTGGCAATGTTCTACCCCTGGTTACGGCGGTATAAAAGGTTGAAACAAAAAAGGGATTATTTAAAAAGAAGAGAAAAAAGATTTGCTGATTTTCATTTGAAGAATACAAAATTTTCTGCCGAATACAGAACTATTGAATCTTTGAAATCTAGTGCATTAGACTATGACGCATATATTGTGGGGAGTGATCAGGTTTGGAATCCTAATAATTACACCTCTCTTGATCCTTATTTTCTTCTTTTTGCTCCGCACGGTAAAAAGAAAATTTCGTTTGCCTCGAGTTTTGGGGTTAGTAAGTTACCGGTACATACACTCGATTATTATAGAGCAGCGTTGCTAAACCTAGATGCAATCAGCGTGCGAGAGGAGGATGCAGTTCAAATGGTCGAGATGGTATCCGGGAAAAAAGCACAATGGGTTCTTGACCCAACTCTACTCATGACCAGGGAGGAGTGGAATAAATATTCTGAAAGTGTACCTGGTTTGCCAGATTGTTTCGTTTTGATTTACGAAGTCACACCATGCGCATATGTGAAACTTTTAGCTCTGAATGTCGCTGAAGAGTTGGGATGCCATGTAGTACGTATTAATTGTGACGCGTCAAGGCAAGAGGAAGATGAAGATGTTATCAATATTATGGACGCAGGCCCCGGCGAATTTGTTTGGCTATTCAATAAAGCGCGTGTGGTTGTTACTAATTCTTTCCATGGTACAGCATTCAGTTTGATTATGAAGAAAGATTTTTTTGTTGTTGCTCCTAGTAGGAAAAAAAACAACAGTAGACAGATGAGCTTGTTGCGTCTAGTAGGATTAGAGAACCATTTATTAATTGAGGGAGCAACAATTCCAAAACTGTCAGACTATGAAATTAATTATAACGATGTAGAGCCACTCATAAATGTGGCTAGAAACAAGAGTTTCAAATACTTGGAATTTGTTCTCAATGGCGAATAAGCGATTATACATTTTTTATGGTGCTTATACCATTGGGGTATTTCATGGTAGATGGGGGGCTAAGCTGGTTGATTTCAGATGTACCTGTTTTTAAAATACCGTGGAGGTGAGTAGGTCCTAAAACAATACAAGAGTTTATGAAAGGAATGGTTATGAACAACCTTTCAAGGATGGTGGTTGTTTTTTTCAGATCATTCATTTAAGTGGGCGATTGATCATATTTATTTGACTTCATTTTAATACAAGTGATTAGCACAACAAGGAATAATGAGTTTGATGTAGTTCGGTGTATAGCCAACTATATGATTGTATTACTTCATGCAAGTGCTGCTTTGCAGTATTGTTCAGGAAGAGGAGTAGAATATTCTTTCTGGACTTTTATTTGTTCTTGTTTAATGCAGTTTGCGCTGCCGGCTCTGTTCTTACTTTCAGGCTATCTGCTTTTTAAGAATTATTCTTTTAAATCATACCCTCAAAAGTTATTAAGAAGAGTAAAGCGTTTATTTGTACCCTATGTAATATGGAATTTTACATTTGTGGTAATTTACTTATTAATAGGAAGATACGTTCCCAGAATCGGCGACCGTGTTGTGCAATTCGAATTAGACACATTCAAAGGAGCATTTAGTAAAGTGCTAGGGTTGTTTACTCACCCTATAGATGGGCCTCTTTGGTTTATTAGAACCCTCTTTATTCTTTCTATTGTTTCCCCTCTGTTTTATTTAATCCTAAAAACTCATAAGCCCCAAATTAGGTATTTAGGTTTTCTAGTAATCATTTTATATTATGTCCTATCTTATTCCTTTGGAATTATTGACTTTTTGTCTATGACATATCCTCCGTATTCTCTCTCTCTTTTTTTTATCGGAGGGTTAATTGCAACTAGTAATAAGAAAAGCGCTTCTTTAAACTTTGCTTCTTCTTTCTGGATCATTCCATGTTTGATCGGTCTTGGACTCGTTTCTTTTGTAGTCTTTAATCCGCAAATTGCTCATACTCCACTTTATGCATCCATAAACGATCTTGGGAAGTTTCTGATGGCTCCCGGTTTGTTTTATTTAGTGTGCAAATGTAATTTAGGCCGACTTTCGCGCAATAAACTATTTGTTTTTGCAAAAGAATTGTCCTTTTTTTCATATGCAGGCCATTTCTTGTTCTGCAGCACAATCATGCATTTAGCAGCTTCACGATTGCATTTTATCGGTGGAGGCAGGGCGACTATCCTTATCTTTATCTTTTGTTTAATCGGTGTGCTTTTTATGGCAATAGTATATAGTTTTGGTAAACGTTTTTTCCCTCATCTTGTTAAGTTATATGATGGCACATTATGACGATCTGAACGACTAGTGTTTTGTTGGATTGTAAAACAGACCACTACATTAAACTTGATTTGAACGAAGATGAACTATCAGATAGTAGTGTCACGAACCTAAATATTGTTCTTAATTATGAATAAGCGATTACCACGACTTTGCGACAACAACACCTGTACGGGGTGTTTAGCATGTGTTAATGCTTGTAATACGGACGCACTAACTATTACGAAAGACGAAGAAGGGTTTTATCGTCCCCATATTTGGGTTGATAAATGTGTGAAGTGCGGTTTGTGCGAGAATAGTTGTCCCGTTATCAATCCTGCTAAGAAGTTTGATGAGAAAGAATTGATTGTTTTTGCTGCGTGGAATAAAAACTCTACTGTTCGTGCGAAGAGCACTAGTGGCGGTGCTTTTTCTGCTTTAGCGGATGTAGTACTTGCGCGAGGAGGAGTGGTTTTCGGCGCAGCATATACCGAAGATTTACATGTTGCCCACATTGAAGTGAGTGATTCTGCGGGGCTTGAGAAGTTGAGACAAAGTAAGTATGCTCAGAGTTTTATAGGGGATACAATGAAGCAAGTGAAGCAACGATTGCTTGAGAGAAAGACTGTATTATTTGTAGGGACACCGTGTCAAGTGAATGGATTGAAGAACTATCTACATAGGGATTACGATAATTTAATCTTGGTGGATTTCATTTGTCATGGAGTGGCGAGCAATGATATGTTGCAGACATATCTTCATTGGTTAGAAAAGAAGTACGGCAAGATAACTCACATGAGTTTTCGTGATAAGCGAAAAGGCTGGTATGACTCTTTGCGAGTGATTATAACAGGAGGAAAGAAAGAGAGAGTATTACGAGGGAAGGAGGATAATTACTGGGTAGCATATAATAACAAGTATAATTGTTTACAATTATCATGTTATCAATGCGCTATGCGTGGTTTTCCCAGGTGCTCTGACTTAACTATTGCTGATTTTTGGCGGATTGGTCACAAGAAGCCGTTTGGTCATAAGGAAGAAATAGAAAAAGGAGTATCCTTTATTGCTGTCAATAATTCAAAGGTTTTGCCACTGCTCAAAGAGACTTCGGCAACCCTTTTTATGGAAGAACGTCAAATTAGTGAAACTATTGCAGGAAACCCTGCTGCAATTAAATCGAGCCCCCGTCCAGAGAGCCGAGATTTTATTTACAAAGATATGCAAACAATGGAATATGACGTTTTTCGAAAGAAATATATGGCTACAACAATACGACAGGATGCCGTAAAAATCTTCCGGGAATATTTACCATTTCCTATCATAAAGATTATTCGATTATTAAAGCAAAAATAATGAGAACTCTTTGATTTAATGGACGTTTATATCAACATAATAATAAACTAACTGTCATTCCTCGTTTTTATGAAATCATTATCTATCTCTGCAATAGTGCTTACTAATAATGAGGAAATCCATATTCGTCGTTGCCTTGAAAATGTATTCAATGTAGCCCAAGATGTGTATGTGATTGACTGCTTCTCAACAGATAAGACGGTTGAGATTGCAAGAGAAATGGGGGCAGTTGTGCTTCAAAACAAATGGGTTAATTACGCGACACAGTTTAATTGGGCATTAGATAATGCTCCTATCAAGACGAAATGGGTTTTACGTTTTGACGCGGATGAATATTTGGAAGATGATCTGATTGAGGAAATCAAGACAAAACTCCCTAATGAACCGGAAGAAGTCACAGGCATTGAGTTCCATTTGAAAGTCAAGTTCCTGAATAAATGGATGAAACACGCCTCGCCATCAGTAATCCTGATGCGGTTGTTCCGCTATGGTATAGGGAGGAGCGAGGTCCGGCTGATGGATGAGCACATTGTTCTCTCAAAAGGAATCAGTAAGACATATGATGGGGCATTTGTTGATCATAATCTAAACAACATTTCTTGGTGGGCTCAGAAACATATTGGTTATTCCAAGCGTGAAACTGCAGACTTGTTGAACATTGAATATGGTTTCTCTGATGCGTCAGGTAAAGATCATGTGGAGGGCCAGGCCGGAAATAAGAGAGCTTTGAAAAACAAGTATGCTCAAAAGAAACTTTTCTGGCGATCATTTGCATATTTCCTCTATCGCTATTTCTATAAACGAGGTTTTCTTGATGGCAAGGAAGGGTTTTTATGGTGTTTTATGCAAGGTTGGTGGTATCGGACTTTAGTGGATATTCAAGTTTATCAAATTAAACAAGAATGCCATAATGATAAGGCCGAGATTCAACGTTATTTGGACGAACAATTCAATATTCGTTTTTAGTAAAATTTTCGCGGAATCCATTTTTGATAAGGGTTTTACAGCAATTCACGAAAGACAGCCTTAAGCATAGTTTATGCGCATCCTGATCTTCACCAACCACTTCTTCCCAGAATCTTTCCGGGTCAACGACATCGCTTTTGACCGGGCGGAGAGGGGAGATCGTGTGAAGGTTTTGACCGCCATTCCGGATTATCCGGAGGGGCGGTTCCATCCGGGGTATTCGTTGTTTAAACGGCGTTGCGAGACCGTCAATGGGGTTGAGGTGGTCCGGGTTCCGGTTATCCCGAGAGGGGACGGAAGCAAGGTCCGATTGATGCTTCAGTACGGATCATCGGTGGTGTGCTTTTTCTTCTATGCGCTGTGGCAGGCGCTATTTCATCGCTTTGATGCCGTGTTTGTGCACGATACTTCTCCTGCGTTTATCGGGCTGCCGGCCAAGTTGGTCGGGAGGATCCAGAAGATTCCGGTGTATCACTGGATTCTGGATATGTGGCCCGAGAGCCTGGCGGCAGGGGGGATCCGCGGGGGGAAGGTGTATTCACTGGTGGAGAAGATGATGCGCGGGATTTACCGGCAGGACAAGGTGATTCTGATTTCCTCCCGCGGGTCCCGGCGTTTGCTGGAAAGCCGGGGTGTGCAGGCGGAGAAGATTGTTTATCTGCCGAACTGGTTTGACGATGTGCCGGCAGGGGGACTGAAGGGCATTGATCTTCCGCCGATTCCGTCCGGGTTCGTGGTGATGTTTGCCGGCAACCTGGGCGAGGCGCAGAATCTGGAGAATGTGCTTGCTGCCGCGGAGCTGACAAAGGGGTATCCCGATATTCATTGGGTGTTTGTCGGGGACGGGCGGAAGCGGCCGTGGATGGAGTCTTTTGTCCAGGAGCATGGGCTGTCCGGGACGGTTCACCTGCTCGGGCGTTTCCCGATAGAGGCAATGCCGCGTTTTTTTGAGCAAGCGGACGTGATGCTGGTTTCGCTTAATGACGATCCAGTGTTCAATCTTGTGCTGCCGGCGAAGGTCCAGGCTTATATGGCCGCGGGGAAGCCGATTCTCGGGATGTTGTGCGGAGAGGGGAGTGAGGTCATCGCAGAAGCTCGGTGTGGGTGGAGCGTGCCGTCGGGAGAGGTTTCTGCTATGGCGGAGAGAGTGGTTGAGTTGTCCAGGATGTCGGCGGAGGAGTTGAAGGGGTTCGGGGAGAATGCTTTCGCGTACTACCAGGAACACTTCACGAAGGAGAAGTGTATGGGGATTTTGGAGGGGGTTTTGAGGGGGGACTAGGAGCTGCATGCATAAGATATTATCTGAGTCAAGGCTTGTACGAGTGTTGTTATCAGCGGGATGATGCAACACAACAATTCAATTCTTTTTGATTCCTTTATTCTTCTTTTCTTTTGGTGTATTGATCTTTTCATAATCATATTAAAATAATAATAACAAGCACGAAGATAACTCCCAGCTTCCGGCTATATAGTCTATCTTTCCCCAGTTAAGTCCATTTTTCCCCAGTTGCTCCATTTTTCCCCAGTTGCAATTACAATTCAACTATTTCATCGTCAGACTTTAATAAATGATTGAATTTTAAATACATAAATAGACCCGTCGGGTTTCTACCTGGGAAAAAGTATTCGAATAATAGACTTCCTATCACAATGAGACTAAGAATCACGAAGGATTCTCATTTCCTTGAGAATTACCGCTTGACCAGAACGTTCCATCCAGTAGGTCAAGGCGCTTTCTATTCTGAATTATTCACGAATGACAAAAATGGCGAAACGCTCTTCAGTTTCGTTTTTGACTGCGGGTCGAGGGGAGGATCGAAAGCACTCAAAAAACAAATAGATGCATTCAAAGAAAACTTGCGAGACAGTTGCATCGACTTGTTAATCATCTCACACTTCCACGCAGATCACATAAATGGACTCACAAAGTTATTGGAAGGTGTCAGCGTGTTTAAAACCGTCATCCCTATGCTATCGGATGAACTCATTTTGGTTGCCCGGGTGCAGAATTACCTGCAAAATGATTGGAAGACAGCTGAAAGAATTGATCACCTCTTTTCGCAACTGTATCGTAATGGAGAGAGGTACTTCAAATTAGGAGAGGTGGTTATGGTCCCGCCTGGCAGCACAGACATCCCAGGATTTGATCCCTTCTGGGAGTATGTTTCGTTCAATTCTGTTAACGACCCTGACCCCAGGGCGAGTCTATTCAAACATAAACTACAGGAAATCGATGTTGTAGATAAATATGGTCATTTGATTGAGAATAAGTTGAAGTTCGGCAGATATAGTTGTCGAGCTGCGATCCGCAAGTTATACAAGGAGGTTATGGGGGACGTCAACGACAATTTCTATTCACTTGTTGTCGAATCTCGGCCAAGAGAGGGGATCACTCCCTGCCCGGATACCCGTTTGAGTCGTTGTTTGTATTTTGGTGATTTTGACTCACAGAAGAATGACGAATTATGGACCAAGTGCATGGATGCATTTCAATACACGAACATCGGTACTATCCAGGTCCCTCACCACGGGTCAAGAGACAACTGGCGGTCCGAGATGCTTCATGGAGGCCCTCATGACTATATCATTTCCGTGGGGACGAACAACACCTATCATCATCCGGACTATTGGGTCACGCAAGCCATTCGAGTTAATAATAACAACTTAAAAGTCGTCAGCGAGGAAAAGGCTTCCTGCGCAACGTATAATTTCGAATTCCAGTAATTGTGAGTAAAGATCTCATTCTCAGCATTCTTTTCTCCTTCGTTTCCTCCCTGGTCATCGCATTCCTCATCGAGTGGCTCAAGACCAGGTTCTCGAAGCATCGCGTGAGTGTCAAGATACACTCTGCCGAGACGGTAGATCACTCCGCGTTGCTCAACCTTAGCCTCCGAAACACCGGTAGGAAAGGTCTTAAATTCGAGGACTGCTTCACTGGCGACCTGACCGTTTCTATCACGGACTATGCAATCCTCTTCATCGAACCCATTGAAGGAAGTGTACGCCCGGTTTGTGAATTGCAGGACGGCAGTGCAAAACTGAAATGGGAACTGCTGAAACCGAAAGAAGAAATCCACCTGTTCATCCGTGCAGAGAAGAAGGACGGTTCCTTGCCCGACGCATCCGAGTGTGCGAAGCAATTGTCATTCAAGTTCCGTTCGGATTGTCTAGATTCTTTCGACTATGATTATCCGCAACCGGAGTCCCCTCAGACCCCCGAGATGGTCAGGGTCGGCAGGAGAGATATGGTGTTGAGAGGGAAGATTATGAAGCGCATTGTCTTCTATGGGGGGCTAGCTACCGTCTGTTGCTTAACGTATTCTTATCTTACGCAGAATGTACTGAGGTATGAGGTGACTTACGAGGGAAAGACCTATCGGTCGAGTTTTGTTGATTTCAACGTTTTCGATGACAGTCTTCACTTGAGTTCGGAGGACGGGAATGTCAAGATTCCGCTCTCGGAGTTTCGTTCGATCGAGATGATGCGGCCGGAGGCGTATCGGCTCCCGCGCTGGTTCTACATTTGCGGATCCATCATTATGATGGTTGCGTCTGTCCTAAGCATGACAAAGATGTTCCGGTTGTTGATCCTGGAGGAGAAGATGAGACTAGGTAAGAAGATTCCCTTCAAAGCCTACTCCTGGGTGTTGGGGGAGGTCAGAAACTAATGTCATTCTTTAGTGGTTTTTAAGGCGTTTTAGCCGCCTTTCCCGCTCCGGACGACCGGAGAGTCGGCGAAAGGCTTAAGTATTATTATTTAGCTTTATTTGAAATGGACAACATATTGAATTTTAACGAAGAAAAGTCTTTGTGGGAGGTCGGGGAGGAATGTCTCGACCGGGCTGAGGAAGCATTGGATGCTGCCCAGGCAGACATGAATGAGTTGGAAGGACAGGAGTTTACTCGTGATACGTTGGAAGCCTTCGGAACTCTCGCCAAACGCGTTCACGATAACGCGCTGAAGGCGGTCGAGGAAGCCGAGAGAGTTTGCAAGATTTACGATGAATTGATGAACGGGGAAGGGCTAAATCCCGGACAAATGGCTCGTCTCGGTGTGATGTCGTCGAGAAGACATTTCATCTTGAAGGAAGTGGGAGACGTCACGCATAGGGTCGATGTCTATATGAGACAGTTGGCTCCCAAGGTGCTGAAACCTGAGGAGATGAAGGGTTTTGAGAAGCTCGTGAGCAAAGCCCGCGGTAAGGTTATCGACCAACAGCTTCTCGATGATCTTGCGGCTCAGGCGAAGGCGTCGCCGCGGCTGCGGATGAATCTGAATTTCCATCAGAGTTTGGATGAGAAGTGCCACCGGTTCCTGAATGCGCTGGAGCCGGGGACGGTGGTAGCGGTTCATCATCACCCGACGAAGGATGAAACGATTGTCATTCTGCGGGGACGGGTGGCGGTGACGACCTATGATGACAGCGGCGTCGAGGTCGAGCGTGTGGAGCTCTGCCACGAGGGTGGGCGCTTTGGGATTAACATCCCGAAGAACGTCTGGCATACGGTGGAGTGTCTGGAGTCCGCTGTGCTCTTCGAATGTAAAGAAGGCCCCTTCGTCCCGCACGAACAGGAAGGGATCCTGGAGATCGCGGGTCAAGCCCGCGATGAGGGAGAAAGGAAATAGATTTGTATGTTTGATTTTTAATCAATATTTTTGTCGAACTAATATAAATGTAACGAAACATGGGAGACCCTGGCTAACTTATTTTCAGTATGGCTAAAACCAAACCGACCGGTAAGAGT
>JAEEGI010006001.1_pt1 | contig 27597 bp, 24 predicted proteins | sample 8958751 | NCBI WGS metagenome assembly JAEEGI01 (sample SAMN16246545, study PRJNA631951) | gut metagenome | biome: gut microbiome; feature: rumen; material: KS-attached | host: Bos | place: Iran: Karaj | collected 2018-10 | reverse complement strand
GGCTGCCGTAAGGTAGTCGTACATCTCGTAACGGTAGTTCATCTGCGAAGCGTCGAGCATCTTCTCGCCAGTAACGGGGTTGGTCTTATAGAGACTCTCGATGGCGCGCTGCTCGTCCTCGTTAGGTTTGCGAGGCAGGTTCTTCTTCCAGTTGAGGTGAGGGGTGACAGGGTCGCCGTTCTTATCCTCGGTAATCATGTAGGTCTCGTCGCCGCCATAGGCTGGGTCGGCAAGACGTGTGCGCAGAATGCTGTCGCGCACCCACATAACAAACTGGCGGTACTTGGAGTTGGTAATCTCATACTCGTCCATCCAGAAACCATCGACAGAGATGTCTTTCACTGGTGTGGTCTTGCCCCACAGAGAGTCTTCCTTCTCAATACCCATGCGCAGGAAACCGCGGTTTATCAACGTCATGCCGTAAGGGGTAGGCTCCTGGAATCCTTTGCCAGTGCCCACACCAGTCACCTCGCCGCCCTGCTTAGACTGCGCCATCTTGCCTCCGAAGCAGGAGGTGAGCATAATGAGGGCGAAAAGCAGACTCACCCCCAGCCCCTCTCTGTGAGCGAGGGGAGAGATATGCACGATTCTTTTTAATCTTAACATCATATTATAAAATCTTATTATTTCGTTACTATATGCTATGTCTTGTTTTTGTTCCCATCTCTTCAGAGAGGGGGTAGGGGTGAGTCGCCTACAACGTTCTCGTGGTCTGGTGACGGTTCTTGGTCTTCTTGCCGATGTTGATATCCGTCTGGTAACCTACGAAGAGTTCGTGCGTACCGTTCTTGAGGTCGATGCCGTTGGTGTAGAACTCATAGGAGGAACCAAACACCACGCCGTGGAAATTAGCACCCACGAGTGCCGTGACTGAGTAGGTGGGGCTGTAGGTGACACCGCCGTAGAACATTCGTTTGTCGTAGGTGTATATCAGTCGGCCCGTCATATCGCCACGAACGGAAACGCCATCTGTGCGCACTATGCCTGAGGTGGAAATCTTAAGCAGAGGGTTGCGCAACTGGAAGTCGGCACCGCCATGAGCGTACCATGTGGCTGCCACCTCAAACTTGTTCACGTCGCCCAGCGACATGGTGGGACTGGTGGCATGCTGACCAGAGATGCCTATATACCAGTTCTTACGCTGGTAGAGCAAACCGAAGCCGAGGTCGAGGGCGTTGCCGTCAACGTCGCTCTTGTTCTTGAACACAGGGTCGTCGGGGTCTATCACATCAGCCTTCGAACCCTCATATTTCATGTTCAGCAATCCAACTTGCAATCCAACTGACAGCCAGCCGCCTCCGAGACTCTTGCGCAGAGCATACTGGGCATCGATTATCTGTCTGGTCTGAAGACCCGTCTTATCACTCCACAACTGCAGTCCCACTCCGTGGATGCTGTTCAGAAAGTAAAAAGGCATGTCGCCTGAGATGTAAGCCGTCTTTGGCGCATTCTCAAATCCAGACAGTGCCATAGCGTATGCACCAGTAACATTTATCTTGTTAGCCTTGCCTGCCGCTGCAGGGTTGAAAGCTGTCTGCATGTCAAAGTAGTGAGAGAAGTACGCGTCAAACTGAGCACCAGCCTCTACAGAGATTAGCACCAGCAGGGCCGATAGTATGACTATTCTGCACTTATCCACACCTTAACAAACGCAAATGAAACGAAAATATTTCACGTACCTTTATACGCTATTGTTAAAAAACGTAAAAATAATATAGCCTAAAACCGCTATAAAACAAAAAAAGGATGCCTTACGAACATCCTTCAGAGTGCCCAGAACGGGACTCGAACCCGTACACCGTGAAGTATTGGTGTTTGAGACCAACGCGTCTACCAATTCCGCCATCTGGGCTTTTTGCGAATGCAAAGGTAGTCATTTTTTTTTATATGACAAAATAAAAGTGGCAGAAATTTTCATTTCTGCCACTTTTATTTGCTTTATTTTATATAAAATTATATAAAACTATAGTTTTTGCAGATATTTCTCGGCATCCAGCGCTGCTCGGCATCCAGTGCCAGCTGCTACTATCGCCTGTCGATACACAGGGTCACATACATCTCCGGCTGCAAATATGCCCGGTAATATGTTTCCTGCAGTATCAAAGACCTCCTGCGTTTTCTCGTTTGTTATGATATAGCCTTGTTCGTCAGTCTTCACACAGCCTTTTACAAAGTCGGTAACGGGAGTGTGTCCTATGGCAAGGAACAAACCGTCTATGGCTACGTCATAGTTTTCTTCATCAGTTTCGCCCTTGCGCTTCACCACATGCATGCCTTCCACGCCGTTGTTACCATATAGTCCAGTGACGTTGTGCTCAAAGAGAATCTCGATGTTTTTCGCAGCCTTCACGCGTTGCTGCATGATGTCTGATGCACGCAGATAGTTCTTGCGAACCACGAGATATACCTTACTACACAAGCCAGACAGATAAAGAGCATCTTCGCAGGCTGTATCACCACCGCCGACAACGGCAGTTACTTTTTTGCGATAGAAAAAGCCGTCGCACGTTGCACATGCACTTACGCCCTGACCACTGTATTTCTTCTCATCGTCGAGTCCCAGATATTTGGCCTTTGCTCCTGTGGCAATGATGATGCTGTCGGCTGTCAGCTGTTCAGAACCATCAATAGTTACGTTGTAGGGACGATTAGAAAAGTCGATGGCAGTCACTTCACCGTCGCGTATGTCAGCACCGAAACGCTCTGCCTGTTCCCTCAGTTCCATCATCATCTGGTTGGCATCCACTCCCTGTGGATAACCAGGGAAGTTTTCCACCTCGGTGGTCTGGGTCAACTGGCCTCCCATCTGCGGACCAATATATTCTACTGGAGCAAGGTTTGCTCGCCCTGCGTATATGGCTGCGGTGTAACCGGCTGGACCGCTGCCTATTATCAGGCATTTCGTGTGGCTCATATCATTTCTTTTATCTTGTCTTCAATCTCGCTAAATGGTGTCTCAGCACTGAAGCGGGCCACCACTTTGCCTATTTTGTTGACGAGGAATTTTGTGAAATCCTCCGTTATGTCGCCGGGGAATTTCTCTGTCAGGTATTTATACAGAGGATCTGCACCGTCGCCACTTACTTTTACCTTCTTGAAACGTGGGAATTCCGTGTTGTAATTGTCTTTACAGAACTGGTGTACCATATCGTCTGTTCCAGGGCATGATTTCGTAGGCTGGTTGCTTGGGAAATCGAGTATGGCAAATCCCTGTGAGTGATATTTGTCGTAGAGAGCGTTCAGTTCCTTATACTGTGGTGTGTAAGGGCTCTTTATCGCTGTGTTGACGATTAATACTACTTCGCCTACATATCCGCTTAGCGGTACGGCGTTACCTTTTCTGTCCTTTGCGGTGATTTCTTTTATTGAGTTCACTTCGTTTTGTTAATTGATAATAATTACATATGCAAAGGTAATCATTTTTTTTTAATCGGGCAAGAAAAATGATTATTTTTTATCTGCGTCCTCCGCCATGTGAGCCTCCGCCACCACTGCTGCGTGTTACGCTTTCACTGCGTGTAGCGCCTCCGCTGTGGCCTGACATTCCGCTGCGTGGTGCACCGCTGCTGTGGCTTGACATGCTGCTGTGTGATGTAGAGCCCATCCCGGTATGTGAGGAACTTCCAATGTTAGGACGACCGGTGGTTTCGCGTGTGCTGCTGCGGTAGTTGCCTGTAGGGCCGGAGAAGGTGTTTCTTTCCTGATGTCTGTTGATACCGTTGTTATTATTGTTGTTGTTCCAGTTTCTGTTGAAATTTCTGTTCTCGCTGTTTCTGTTGTTTCTGTTGTCGTTACTGTTCCAACTTCTGCTGTTGTTTCTGTAGTTGCCGGAATTGTTCATGTGGCTGTTTGTATGCGTGCCATTCCTGAAGCTGTTGTTACGCTCATTGTGGCGGTTAGCGGAATTGTGGTGTGTGTCACGCAATCCTGTGTGTCTGTGATTCGTTCCTATTGCTGGACGATAGTGGGTTGTGTGGTTCACGTACCATGAGCGACCGCTGTTTCTGCGCCAAGAATGGCCACCGCGATATACATTGTATGCTGCAGGACGTGCAAAGTAATAGTATGTGCGGTGTGGATAGTGTGAATAGATACCGAAGTGCCAGTAGCCTGCGTTCCAGAATACGGGACGGAAGAAGTAGCTTGCTGCCTCGTATGCGGCATACTGCCAGTCGTAGAGTATGTAACTGAGGTCGATGTTGCGCTGGCGCCATGGCATGGCGTAAACATCGTTTGTACCAGTTATGGCCATCAGATAATCGAGGTTTATCTCGTATGCTGCCTCATATTGCTCCTGTGTCAGGTTCAACTCATAGGCCATTTTGTCGGTAAGGAACAACGCCTGCTCTCTGGCTTGTGCGTATGTCATAGCCTTTGTGGCTGTTATTGTGATGAACAGAGTCACCATTATGAGCATTATCTTTTTCATAGTCGTAAATTTTTTAGTTGTTAATGTTTTACGATGCAAAGATACTCTGATTATGACAATAAAGAAAGGGTTTTTCCCTACACCTGTAACGGAAAAACCCTATCAATGGACACTGCGTCCAGTCTTTTTGGCTATAGCCATTCGAATCTTCTGCAGTTCTTTCATTTCGTTCATCACTTCCCTTATGCGTTCGGGATTGTCTTTATTTGCCAGCATCTCGTTTCGGAGTGCCATCATTTTGTTGTTTATGTATTCTCCGCGGAAGTCATAAAGCAGGTGAGTGACCTGATTGCGTAAATCCTCCAGTTTCATTTCGCGTTTCAGGCTTTCAGACACTATTGCCTCGTCTGCACTTATGCTGATGGCAAACGACGAGATGGTATAGTCGGCATGCATGGTGAAGTACTTCTCGGTATTGAAGTCAGACTCTCCGGAGTGCTCTACGGCCTCATTGAGTATGTTGTTGTATAAATCTTTCGAGAACTGCAGGCCGTCTTGTTCAAGGTCGTATTTTATAAACTGTGCCACGGTGAGTGATGTTGTTTTGCCATCCTCTGTTTCTACATCGTCATATAGCACCTGGTCGCCTTGCTTTATTATGAGGCGCATGATAAGATAGGATACGTCTTTCTTGTTGTCTGGCTTGTGCGTGACAACTTCCGGGATGCTTTTCGTCTCTGCAGTGGCGGGGGGGGGGGCTGCCGGTCTCGGCGTTTCTGTGGCATTAGGAGACACTTCTCTCAGTTTCGCCATCAATGTCTGTTCGTTGATGCCGAGCCTGACAGAACAGTCTTGTACGTATGTTGCCCTTACGATGGGGTCGCTGATTACGCTGATACTCTCGATGATGGATGTGATGGCCTCAGAGCGCTTGTGCGGGTCTGTGACGCCGTCAAGCATTACGCGTGTTTTGAAAGCAATGAAATCACTTTGGTTCTCCTTGATGTAATTGCGGAAATCATCAGCGGTATGCTTGCGTGCAAAAGAGTCGGGGTCGTCACCGTCAGGCAAGAGCATGACTTTTACGTTCATACCTTCCTTGAGCAGCATGTCGGTGCCGCGCAATGCGGCTTTTATGCCTGCAGCGTCACCATCATACAGCAGCACAATGTTCTGGGTGAAACGATGCAGAATATGTATCTGGTGCTCAGAGAGGGCTGTACCAGAGTTGGCCACAACGTTCTCAATGCCGCATTGGTGCATGGAAATTACATCGGTATATCCCTCCACCATATACACGAGGTCTTCTTTCGCTATCGCCTTCTTGGCCTGGAAGATACCATAGAGTTCATGGTCCTTGTGATATATTTCAGAATCAGGAGAGTTTACATATTTCTGTGCCACGCCCTTAGTGCGGGAATCAAGCACTCTGCCACCAAATGCCACGACCTTGCCGCTGACACCTATCCACGGAAACATCACACGGCCTGCAAATCGGTCAACCAACTCGTCAGGATGTCCGTCGCGTGCGTAGCATAGTCCAGTTTTTGTCAGGTATTCTTTGTTGTATCCTTTGTTGAGTGCGGCCTTTGACATGGCGGAACGGTCGCTGAGACAGAACCCCAGTTGGAATTTCTGTATGATGTCATCGCGTATGCCTCGCTGGCGGAAATATTGCATGCCGATGGCACGTCCGTCGATGTCATTATGCAATATGTCGGAGAAATACTCTGCAGCCCATTGGTTGACGATGAACATTGACTCACGCTCGGTCTGTTCGCGTTTCTGCTCCTCTGTGAGTTCTTTCTCCTGTATCTCGATGTGATAGCGTCTGGCTATCCACCTCAATGCGTCAGGATATGTCAGTTGCTCATGGCGCATTATGAACCCGACACTGTCGCCTCCTTCACCGCATACGAAACAGTGGCATGTGCGACGGGCAGGAGACACATAGAACGACGGGGTGTGGTCGTTGTGGAAAGGGCATAAGCCACGGTAGTTGGCTCCCACTTTCTTCAACGACACGAACTCAGACACTACATCTACGATGTCTGCAGCGTCCTTGATGCGTTCTATGGTTTGTCTGTCAATCATTCAGGTGCGGATTTACGGATGCAAAGGTACTATTTTTTTTTTAGATACGCAAACTTTCACATTCTTCTCTCCCTTTGCCATGACGAGTGTCAGTTCGTCTCCAACCTTCAGTTGGGAGGCATCTGTGACCGCCTTGCCATGGAACATGGCAATGCTGTATCCACGTTTGAGAATGTGTACTGGGTCCAGTGCATGTGCGCGTTGTTCAAGTATGTCAAGGCGGTGGCGTTCACGTTGTTGTAGGTTTGTGAGTGTCATGGGCAGATGCAGTGAAATGGCCTCTATGCGTTTGCTTTCTATAAGCAGTCGGCGTGACATTGCTGATGCCATCTTGGATGACAGCTCGTTTATCTTGCCATACTCGCGTTCCTTCCTTATTGCAAAGGCGGAAGATAGATACTGCTCGATGCGGTGTGTGTTCATCCTCTCAGTCTCCATGCGGCGCTGTACTATGTCAGTTATATGGCGTGCATAGTCGTTGATTCTTTCCAAGGTGTCTGCAAGGTTGTCAATGAGAAAGGCAGCGACGGCGGTGGGAGTTTTCATGGAATGGCAGGCTATGAGGTCGATGATAGATTGATCTCGATCGTGTCCTATGCCAGTGATGACAGGTAGAGGGAAATTTGCTACGTTCTCAGCCAAAGCCAGAGAGTCGAAGCATGATAGGTCTGTGGTGCTTCCGCCGCCTCGGATTATCACAACAGCATCAAACTGTGTGAGGTTCTCATATATTTCCTCCAAGGCGTTGATTATGGAATGTTCTACCTGCGCTCCCTGCATTGTGGCAGCAAACAGGCGTGTCTCAAACATGAATCCATATTCGTTGTCGTGCAGCTGGTTGCAGAAATCACCATAGCCAGCCGCTGTGGCACTCGAAATGACGGCAATCCTTTTAGCAAAGGGAGAGAGTCGCAGTTGTTTGTTGAGGTCAAAGACTCCTTCTTTCTTTAATTGCTTGATTATCTCCTGACGGCGCCGTGCCATGTCGCCCATGGTGAAAGTAGGGTCAATATCTAATACTATCCATGAGAAACCAAATGATATATGGAAATTAGCCTTTACGCATAAGAGAACGCTCATGCCGGCACGCAGCGGCTCGCCCGTAGTGTTTTGGAATTTCGGTGACAGGCGTGTCCATGTGTTCTGCCAGCAGCATGCACGGGCTTGCGCAGCGATGATGCCATCCCCACTGAAGTTAGTGCTATCTTCTTTTTCTATTAGTTCCATATAGCAGTGCCCACGACTTTCACGTACACTTGCCAGTTCCGCCTTTACCCAATATACATCAGGCATGGTGATTTCTATGGAATCTTTTATCAGATTATTGAGTTCTGATAAAGTCAGGATATGTTTTTCGTCTTCAAAATAAAGCATACAAAGGACAAAATTACAAAAAAAAACTGGATTATCTTCGCATATTTCAGTCTTTTTTTGTAATTTTGTGTTCCGTATGAGTACACATAACAATAAACAAGCCGCTTTGGAGCTGGGTACGAAACCCGTTGGTAAACTGTTGATGCAGTATGCGCTACCAGCCATTGTTGCGATGGTGGCGTCATCGCTGTATAATATGGTTGACAGTATATTCATAGGTCAAGGAGTGGGGGCTTTGGCTATATCGGGTCTTGCCATAACATTCCCCTTTATGAATCTTTCTGCGGCATTCGGTGCAGCGATAGGTGTTGGTTCGTCTGCATTTCTCAGCGTGAAATTAGGACAGCGTGATTATGAGATAGCAAACCGGATACTGGGCAACTGTGTAATGCTTAACGTTATCATAGGCATTGTGTTTGGAGGCATAGGGTTGTTGTTCCTTGATCCCATACTCCGTTTTTTCGGTGCCAGTGATGCGACTCTGCCTTATGCACATGAGTATATGGTCATTATTCTGCTGGGCAACACTATAACGCACCTTTATCTTGGACTTAATGCTGTGCTGCGCTCGGCGGGAAAACCGCGTACGGCGATGTATATCACTATATTCACTGTCATTATCAATGCTATATTGGACCCGTTGTTCATATATACTCTCAATCTTGGAATACGTGGTGCTGCATACGCTACGATTTTGTCGCAGATGATTGCGCTGGCATGGCAGTGGCGGCTCTTCGGTGACAAGAAGGAGTTTTTGCATTTTGATTATGCAAAATTCCGTGTTGAGATGCCTATCGTACGTAATATCATTAGCATAGGAATATCACCATTCTCAATGAATGCGTGTGCGTGTCTTGTTGTCATATTCATCAACAATAGTTTGATGCAGTATGGTGGAGACATGGCGGTGGGAGCGTATGGCATTTCCAATCGTTTGTGCTTTGTGTTTGTCATGGTGACGATGGGCGTTTGTCAGGGTATGCAGCCTATTGCGGGTTATAACTTTGGTGCACAGAATTACAATCGAATGTTTGAGGTGCTGAAACTGGCAGTGATAACAGGTACGGCAATCTGTGCGGTAGGCTTTTTCATTGCGATGTTCTTGCCAGAGCAATGTGCAAGGATGTTTACCACTGACCAGGAATTGATAGAAAAGTCTGTGGTGGCAATGCGTTATAACATGGCATTGTTCCTTATTATAGGCGCTCAGATGGTTATAACTAATTTCTTCCAGTCTATAGGTAAGGCGAAGGTCAGCGTATTCCTTAGTCTGTCAAGACAGATGTTGATACTAGTGCCATTGATAGCCATATTGCCTCCGCTGATGGGACTGGGTGGTATATGGCTTGCTTTGCCTGTGTCTGATGGTCTGGCTGCGATTATGGCGTATGTAATGTTGTGGATATATGTTAAAAGATTCAAAAGCTATGGAAAATAATATGATAATAAGTGTAGGTCGCCAGTTAGGGAGTGGCGGCTGCGAGATAGCGAAGAAGCTTGCGTCAGACCTTGGATGTCGTTTTTACGACCATGAACTTATCAATATGGCGGCGGAGCGCAGTGGGTTTAATCCTAAGATTTTCGAACAGCAGGATGAGAGTCATGGCACTTTGAAAACACTCTTTGGAGCTTTCTCCGGACGTTTGGGCAGAATGTCAAATGTGTTCTATAGCAACAGCATGTCGCAGGAGGAACTGTTCCAAATTCAGAGTGAAGCCATATTCAAGGCTGCCAAAACTGAGAATTGTGTGTTTGTGGGGCGTTGCGCTGATTATATATTGCGTAAGAAACCGGGACTTTTCTCCGTTTTTATAACAGCAGACGATGATGAGCGTATCCGTGTAGTGGCGGATAGACGCAAATGTTCTATTGAAGAGGCACGTCGCTTTGTGGAACGAAAGGAGGCACAGCGTGCTGCATACTACAATTTCTATACGTCAAAGAAATGGGGGGCGGCAGAGAGTTATGATTTATGCATAAACTCTTCGCTGTTCGGATGGGAACGCACGGCTGAGATAATAGAACAGATTATTAAAAAGAGATGGGAGAGATGAACCCTATAGCCACATATAGAGGTGCATTCAAGTCAAAGTTCGGCATACCGCGTCAAGCCGGTGTCGTGGAGGAATTGTCTGGAAAGATAGTGTTTGAGCAACATTATCGTTCTGTAGATGCAATTCGCGGACTAGAAGAGTTTGACTATATTTGGATTCTGTGGCAGTGTTCACAACGTGATGCCCTAACGGTTAGGCCTCCGCGTCTCGGCGGCAATGTGCAGCTGGGGGTGTTCGCTACCCGTAGCCCGTTCCGTCCCAATCCCATTGGATTATCGTCGGTTCGCATAGAGCATATAGATTATGACTGTGCTGATGCGCCTGTCATTCATGTGCTGGGTGCAGATTTGATGGATGGAACAATAATATATGACATCAAGCCATACATATCTTATACAGATGCGCATGCGGATGCTAAGGGCGGTTTTACGGACAAGATACATTGGCAACCGTTGCAGGTGGTGTATTCAGATGAAGCACGTTCTGTGATGCATGATACGGCTCTGCTTACGCAGATACTGCAACAAGACCCGCGTCCTCATTACCATAATGACCCAGTGCGAGTCTATGGCATGGAATATGATGGCATGGATGTGAGGTTTCAAGTTGCAGATGGAACATTAACTGTGATTGAAATAAAAAAACAGTAAATAATGTTTGCATAATAAAGAAAATATTTGTACCTTTGCATCCGAATTTACGAGGAGAGGTGCTCGAGTGGTTGAAGAGGCACGCCTGGAAAGCGTGTAACCGACAAAATCGGTTCGCAGGTTCGAATCCTGTTCTCTCCGCAACGCAAAAGGAGTGAAAAGGCATTAGTCTTTTCACTCCTTTGTTTTGGCAATGATATAGCAGTTGACACAACTAATTCTTGAAATGTAATCAGAAATAACTATATTATTCCTGTTTTACCTCAATCTCAAAAAAGAATCCACTGTCAAAAATATCGGGCTTTTGCTTACAAATCGTAAGTAAAAGCCCGTTTTTCGTGACGCAAAACCTTAACGGACGTTAAATTCCATAGTGTGTCGTAATAGCTATGCTTTTACGCTGTAAAAGCTATCATATTACACTGTAAAAGCATAGCTATTATAAGGTAATATGATAGCTTTCATTTTGTCAAAGCATGTCAGTAGCATTTTATAGATGAAGGAGCCAATATTATTGCCTTGTTTTTTCTGCTATTATGGATATCTCTGCTTCTCCTATGTCATACATACTTAGTAGGGAAGCATCCTCCATCATGCTTTCAGTCAGTAGGGTAGGATAGTCAGCATCCTTATACTGGTATGATTTCAGCACTTCTATGCCGTCAAGCATTTGGCCGTTGGCGAAGAAAGCGTATGCAGTGTTGAGGCATACAGAGAAATTCTTCTTTACGTCAGTACGCTGTATGATGCGTTCTGCCGCACGCAGTGCCTGCTCTGTCTTTCCTGCATGGAGCAGTGTCCATGTCAGCATGTTGGTGATGTTGGTGTTGTCGGGCTGTTCCAGGTCTAGTCGGAAGAGTTCGTTGAGTACAATGTCTGCTTTTCCGTGCATTGTCATTGCCATACAGTAGTTGAGAATGTATGACAGACGGTCCGGCTGAAGTGTATGAAGCGCATCATAGTAGAATGCCGCTTTTTCGTAGTCTTTGTTCAGATAGTGGGCTCGTGCCAGTGAACGCATGCATGATTTGTCTGAGGGGTTCAGTTCCATGCATTTGTTGTATAGCGATATAGCAACAGTATAGTCATTGCTTGCTAATTTCAATTCTGCATGACAATAGTGACGGTCAAAGCAGTCGAGGTCGTTGAAACGGTTCAGTAATCTCGATACAGTACCCAGTGTCTGCATCTCACTGTTCTTCTTCAGTAAGAAAAGACATAGGTTGCGTTTTTCCTTGTCGCTGGTGTGTGTGGCCGTTGCTATGCCCATGTGGCATCTGCCAAGTTGTTCAAAAGGTTTGAACATCTTTTCCGCTAGAGGACACAGACGGTAAAAACGGTATAAATCTTGTAGGTACTGTAGTCGGAGTAGTGACGGTTTTCTCATATCTTCGTCTTCACCGTGCATGCCGAGGGGCCCCATCTCTCCATCTTCCATCATCTGTTTTATGTTTTCCGGGATATTGCTCATGGCGGTAGTGAAGCCAATGACGAAAGAGTATTTGTCTGACTCGCAGAAAGGACCGCGGCTTGTTACACGTTCAATGAACTTGGTGTTCAAGTGTTGGTGGACATTTTCGGGTAGGTCAGGATGTTCCTTGTAAAAGGGGATGAACCAGTTGACGTGCTTTTGGAAGAAAGGGAAACGCTTCATTTGGCTGAATCCGGCAAAGAAAATGTCTGATCCGTCACTTTGCATCTTCATCATTTTCTTCACACTTTTCTCCATAGCGTCAAGGGCTTCGTTTTCTGCGTCGGGGTCGTATGAATCTGCCTCTTGCGTATCTTCGTTTCTTGATGAAGTACCTTTTTCTATGATAGTGCCGTCTTTTATCTCGAATGGTTGGTTCCGCAATATGTTGGGTATCAAGTTGTTTTTTATCTCGCGAGCATCGTTGTCAACGTTGGCACAGGTCATCATTTGCATGAAGGTTTCAAGAACCATCTGTTCAGACTCGTTTTCACCTTTTATCTTTAGTGTGTCAAGTATGGGTATGCGTATGTCTTTCATGTCGTCGCCGCTGACTCTGCTCAGTGCCAGAAGACATCCGATAAGGGCGCGTTGTTTGATGAGTTCGTCTTTGCTGTTGGAATATACATTCGCCAGACACATTGCTTTGTGTTTGTCGAAGTGTTCCAGTGTGGATAATGTCAGGGCGCTGACGAGTGTTGCCTGATCTGTGGCATTGCCTTGTGGTGCGGATAGGAACATTGTCCATTCTTCCACCTGTTGCTTGCCCCAATGGTAAGAAGTCAGTAATGCCATGAAAGCTAGATAGAGCGTTTCATGATGCTGCTTGTTGTCTGTGTCGTTGAGTAACAATGTCTGTAAGGTCTCAGCAGAGGTATCGCGTGTTAGCAGTTGTTTCTGCCATACTTTGATATATGGTATTTCCATCAGCGTGGATCGTACGTCGAGGTCGTAGGCGATATGGCGTAGTCTTGCTTTCAGTTCCTCAAACAGTATCGCACGCTTGGGGTCTTTGCCTCCTTGAAGCATGAAATCACTCATGTATCGGAACTCCGTTTCGATGGCTTCTATGCGGTCCTCGAATCCTTCTCCACGGTAGTTCTGTGCCTTCTGTCGAAGGTTGTCTATAGTTGCGGATATTATTACCATTGTAGCATCTTCAAGTAATTTGTTTTGCCATAGCGTTTTATGGAATCATTAGCGATGGCTGTGGCTTTCAGAAACAGTCGTTGTTGCTTTTGCCGTTCAGCGTTGTTCATACCTCCTGTTCGCATGGCAACGACGCCCGCTTCGCTATGCCCTGTTTTTATGTCAATCACGTTAGCTCCTTCTTTTCTTGCTTGTGTGGCAAATGGTTCGGGCAACAATGCTGCATCCACATTGCCTGTAATAAGCATTTCGGTGCGTACTTTGAGGTCTTCCACTTGTATTATGAATGCCTGTTTCTTTTGTTTGCGAAGCGTATCGTTTACTTGTTCAGCCAAAGCGTGTGACAGTCCATGACTGTCTGCGGCTATCATTTTGTCGCCCATTTGGTTCCAACGTGCTATTCGGGCTTTTTTCGCAGTTAGGAATTGCCACCTCATAGGGGTACGCATGGCTGCATACAACCAAGGCCTTTCCTTGTTCAGAATGTTCATCAGAAGGGTGTCGATAACGGCTCCCTCCACTAATTTGTTAGTCAGAGCAATGCGGCACTCTGATATTGCATGGTAGCGTTTTAAGTGTACGCTAACTCCCAATGTATCAAATAGTCGCAGTTGTTCCGCTACTATTATAGGAAGACAGTCTTCCGTGGGAAGCACTCCTATTTTTAGTGAAGCAGAATCTATGCGGCGCAGGGAGTCTTTCTCTGCACGGCTCAGACGTTGGCGCTCCTCGTCGCTTTGGCCGCAGCCGATGGTGACAATCGCTAGCATTGCAGCCAGTATTATATGGAAAAATGCTTTCATACAGGATGCAAAGTTACAAAAAAAAGTTGAATTCCTTTTATATATGTCCTTTTTTTTGTAATTTTGCAATTATATAAGGTGGGTTCTAATGATTCCCACTGTCTTTTTTTGAATTTATTTTGAGAGAAAAATATACAAATGGCCAAAGATAAGATAGCATACGTTTGTGACAACTGCGGACAGGAATCTGCAAAATGGATTGGCAAATGTCCGTCATGCGGACAGTGGAATACGTTTCGTGAGATACGCATAGCCAATGAAACTGGTCAGCAGAGTGCACGCTCTGCGGCTCGCGAGGTTGGTGCTGTGCATAGACGTGGTGGCTCATTTTCCATGGGTGATGGTGGCGGAAAAAGTTCAGCCTTGCTTCTTAAGGATATCCCAGTGAAGGATTCTCCGCGTATGGATATGCATGATGCGGAACTTAACCGTGTGCTTGGCGGTGGACTGGTGCCTGGCAGTATAGTGCTGTTGGGTGGCGACCCTGGAATAGGAAAGAGTACACTGACGCTGCAGACCATCATGCACATGCCTGACCAGGAGGTGCTGTATGTCAGCGGTGAGGAGAGTGCGCATCAGTTGAAGATGCGAGCAGAACGCATAGAGGATGGCGTGAATGAGAATGTGTCGGTATTGTGCGAAACCAGCATAGAAAAGGTGTTCGATCAGATAAGGAACACTGCGCCCGATCTCGTGATTGTTGACTCCATACAGACTATGGAAACTGAGACCGTAGATTCGGCTCCCGGCAGTGTGACACAGATAAGAGAGTGTGCGAGTGCCTTGTTGCGTTTCGCCAAATCAAGTGGCGTGCCGGTTATCCTTATAGGTCACATAAACAAGGAAGGTACAATTGCCGGTCCGAAAATACTGGAGCATATTGTTGATGCCGTCATACAGTTTGAGGGTGATCGTCAGGGCATATATCGTATACTGCGTAGCATAAAAAATCGTTTCGGTTCTACGTCGGAGCTTGGTATATACGAGATGCTGCAGAATGGTTTGCGCCCTGTGAGCAATCCGTCAGAACTTCTCTTGAGTGAAGACCGCGAGGGTATGTCGGGCATAGCCATATCGGCAGCGGTAGAGGGCATGCGGCCGTTTCTTATTGAAACACAGGCTCTTGTCAGCACTGCCGCATATGGTACGCCGCAACGCTCGGCAACGGGTTTCGACCAGCGACGGTTGAATATGTTACTTGCCGTGCTTGAGAAGAAGGTGGGCTTTAAGCTTGTACAGAAGGATGTCTTTATCAATATCGCCGGAGGCATTAAGGTTACAGATATGGCTATGGATCTCAGTGTCATTGCAGCCGTTTTCTCGTCGAATGTCGATATGCCTATAGCTCCTAATTATTGCCTATGCGGCGAAGTGGGCCTGTCTGGCGAGGTGCGTCCCGTGGCACGTATAGAGCAGAGAGTGGCTGAGGCTGAAAAACTTGGTTTTACTGATATCCTTATTCCGCGCCGCAGCATGGCGGCACTGAAAGGTAAGTCGTTCAGCATCAAGATACATCCCGTGGGCAAGGTAGAGGAAGCACTCCGTATGTTATTTGGATAGAGTTGATTATTTGCGTTTTAGTGTTGCAGTTTTGCCTTCGTCATCGGTGAGAGTCATGGTGGTGTCATTTATTGATTCGATGATGAGGTCGCCAATTAGACTGTTATCGTCCAGTGGATTTTCCATCTTTGACTCAAACATCTTCTTTAGGGAATCCTCGTTCATTCCCATGGCAGCGAGCTGCATCTTGTATTCTTCTGGGAGAATGATGTCTGTCAATTCCAACTTAGACTTCATTTTTCCTATGTTTATCTTCCTGCCATCGAGTGTCCATTTACCGTTTGCGGTCACTTTTATTTTCAGGCTGATGCCCTCTGCCTGACCGCTTACGAAGATGAGAAGATTCACCTGGTCTCCCTTCTGGAAATGTATGGTAGCATCGGCTGTCTCCATTCCTTCTGGCATTTCGTCCATAATGTCCGCGACATTTAATGCCCATTCCCCAATGATGGCATTGGTTACGGCTTTTGTGTTGTCAAGGTTGATGGCTTTCGCTGTTGCAGTACTTGCTGACAATAGAATTATTGTCAGCATCATAAAGATGTTGTAAGTGATTTTTTTCATTATTGTTTGTATGTTAGAAATGTTTGTTTTGATAATCGGACGTAAAATTACAAAAAGTTTGTTGAACAGCCAAATCTTTTCATGAGTTTTTTATCTGCGGCTGTTTATCATTTGTTCTCTTTGAGTTCTTTCAAGAGGTTTATGGCTTTTATATACTGAAAAATGAGGTGTAAATTGAGTTTTCTTGTAAGATACTATAAATCAACAAGAAAGAACGTCGTGCGAAATTTTGAGTTTTTTCGAGCTTCTTGACCACTTAATAAGAATATCTCAAGCATTTGAGGCAAAAAAAGAAAATCGTTGAATGGTTCTTACCATTCAACGATTCAATTATAAGATGGAGAATGATGAATCCCACCTTATAATATAATATAGTATTCCTGTTTGGATGATGTTCATTGGAAAAAGCTTTTTTAATTTTTCTTTGGAACAAAGGCTTCCCATGTTTGGTCATCATAAAAAACTCTGATTTCTGTCACGCGACGTTTTTGGGGAGTGGGGGAGTCTTTTTGTTCTGAGGAAGTGTGCACGGTGATCTGTTGCTGACGTGGTTGCTGAACTTGAGTGTAAGGATTCGCTGTTCCGACAGGTGTGGATGGCTGTGCATTGGGTGTATCAAAGAAGGACGGCATTGCTGCCATATTGGCAGTTGTAGGATTTGTGTTTCTTTGTACCGTTTGAGTAGTAGGAGCAACATCTGTATGCATGGTTACACTCGTGACGGTTGACTGTTGAGATGTTGGTGAAACAGGTTGTTGGGTGTCGTCAAAAATTTTTTCCTGAGAAGTTTCGGAGGATGCAGCAGAGGGGGTGGGGGAAGATGAAGAAAGCATACCTCCCTGTCCAAACATCAACCAGTTGATATTGATGTTTGGAAATTTTCTCATAATAAGATTCACCACTTTTATAGTAGCTTGTGTTCTGCCTGTCAAAATTCCGCTGAGCGTTGCGGTATTGATGCCGGTGTAATTTGAGAAGGTTTGCTGATTCATGTGCTGTGCCTCCATCAGTTCGCGTATTCTGTCCTTCATATTCTTGATATTTTATTTGTTTTGATTTTGTTCTATTTCTCCAATTTCGATATTTTCCTGTTTTGCCTTTTCCTGGTGGCATTATGTTCTGAAATAAATAATGTCTCAGTAGTGGCGTGTCAGATACCGGTAGGGTAGGTCACAGTGAAACACCCCCAAAAAAGACTTTTTCTTTCACTTTACAAAGGTAATAATAAATTTTTACATACACAACATTTTTAAATTTAATTTTTACAAAACATGATTGAGATTTGCAGAAATAAATAATTTAAATTCATAGAATGGACAACAAAATTAAATCATACAGTTGTAAATATGTAAATTCAGATATATAAATCTGACTTATATATTTCTGTAAATAATCTGCATAAAATACTGAGTATAAAAGCCTTTTTATCTACTATAAGCCATAAAATACTCTATTTATTCATGAATATAGTGTCTCATTGGCTATTTTTATGTAAAATGACTATTATTTATCTTTAAAAGATCTAGGTTATAAGTACATATATAAGAATTTGCTATATGAATATTTATTCAGGCACACTATATGTGAGCCTGACTTTCGATATTCAGATGTAAATTTACAAAAACAAAATATGATTATCAGTGAAGATATAAATATACAAAACCGAATATGTAAATGTGGACATCTAAAATTTTAATACGTAAATTCACAATCTAAAACTACAAATATGAATATAAAAATTTAAATAGCATGAAAAATCATGATTCCACATGCTTATTTTTGAAAATTCTGCAATTACTTGATAAATCCCTCTAAAAGCCCCAAAAATTTAAAAATACGAAGGCAAAAAATGCGCTAAATTACTGATTTATAAGTGTTAAACGTATAATTGTTTGCATTTATAAAGTCTTATTCTACGTGAATAATCACTACTATATACCTATTTGGGACGACTTTTGTGCACTATTTTGCCCATAAAAGAGGTAAAAAACAGCTTTTTATATAGAAAATTTACTTTTTCATAGAAGATAATTAATATTTTCTGTGCTCATAGATACATTTTTTTGTACTCGATTGTTTTTGCGTCGCAATCTGGAAGCAAAATAGATGAAGCTGATGATATATATAATTGAGGTGAAAAGATGGACAACTGACGCTATAGCAGTATTTGTCATTTTAGGAACACTATTCTTTTCTCCTTATCTTTGTTACAGGTAAAAAAAGTATTTTCGTGAAGAAGATGTTTATGAACATGTATAGACATGAAACGCTGTTCAGGAGATTTCATTTCATGCTCATGAAAACAAAAAGACGACAGTTCTGGCGTATTGCTTTAGACTGTCGTCTTATCTTTTTATGTGGGTTTTTGGAATAGAAATCCTATTGTATATGATGACTGTTATTTGATTTTTTTCTTATAAACTTTTGGCATTAATGTAGAATGAAAGAGATGAGTTCTTTGAGCAGATCATAGGGTGTTGCATTTGCATTGTCCAGTCCTTTTGAACGTGCATCTATTTCGCGTATCTTTGAAATTATCTGAATAGTTTTGCGAGCCGGATAGTTGCGCATGGCTGTAGAGTAACTTTTCGCAGCCCATGGATTCTTTAATCCAAGTTGTGCCATTATGGCATTGTCATTGATTGGCTTTGGAATGTAGTAACAGAGCATCAGATTTTGAAAAAAAGCGAAGGTTTGTGGCAACAGTGCAAACAGTCCTCCGGCTTTTGGGTTGTCGTTGTAATATTTTGCTATGCGGTGTGCTTTCAGTGCATCTTTCATTATCAGGGCATCGCGCAGTTCAAACACATTGTATTGCTTGCTGATGCCTATTTTCTGTTCTATGAGGTCGGCATTTATCTTACGTGGCGCTCCAGGGGCGAATGACAAAAGAAGTTTGTCAAGTTCAGATGAAAGTCTTTTCATGTCGCCGCCAATGTGTGCCGCCATTACCTGTGCGGCACGTGGGTCAATTGTGGCGTTATACTCAGGACTACTGATGTATTCGTTGATGAAGGCTACAATTTCTCGGTCGTATTTTGGCGATTCACTGAGCAGCACTTGCCCTACCTGTGCTATACGTGTTACTATCTTCTTTCGAGCATCGATTTTGTTGTTCATGTAACATAGTACAAGCACGGTGCTCTTTACGGGATTGTCAGTGTATTGTTCTATGGCATCAATGTTTTTCAACGCCTGCATGTCGCGAACGATAATCACTCGCTTTTCTGCCATGACGGGATAGCGTCGTGCACTATCCACAATCAGTTGTGCAGTTGTGGAATTTTCAGAACCATAGTAAATGTCGAGGTTGAAATCCTTTTCTTCTTCGCTCAGTAAGTTCTGCTGAATCCAGTCGCACACCTTATCTATATAATAGCTCTCCTCACCCATCAGAAGATAGATGGGTGCCACCTGTCCTCTTTCGAGTTCAGTCATTATCATGCGGTAGGCATCGACCGTGCTTTGCTTTTTGGGTGTAGCCATATTGTTTTTAGTTTCGGTAGCGTTTTGTTAGATCTCCATAGGCATCGATTCGTCTGTCACGCAGGAACGGCCACCAGCGTCTTACATCCTCGCTGTGGTCAAGGTCTATGTTTACGATTACGCTCTCTTCCTCATTGTCGGATGCGCGATAGTATAGTTCCCCTTGTGGGCCAGCCACAAAGCTGGAACCCCAGAATTGTATGCCGTCTGTCTGATGACTTGGGTCTGGTTCGTATCCCACGCGGTTCACCGCAACTACGGGCAGGCCGTTGGCTACAGCGTGTCCGCGCTGTACTGTAGTCCATGCCTCGCGCTGTCGTTGTTGTTCCTGTGGAGTGTCAGTTGCTGCATATCCTATTGCTGTGGGGTATATGAGCAGTTCGGCACCGGCAAGTGCCATCATACGTGCAGCTTCGGGATACCACTGGTCCCAGCATACCATTACTCCAAGACGTCCTACTGACGTGTCGATAGGCTGAAAACCTAAATCGCCTGGAGTGAAATAGAATTTCTCGTAGTATGCAGGGTCGTCAGGAATGTGCATCTTGCGGTATGTACCAGCTATGCTGCCGTCACGCTCTATCACGACGGCGGTGTTGTGATAGAGACCTGGTGCGCGGCGCTCAAACAGAGAGGTGACAATGACCACTCCCAGTTGACGTGCCAGTTCACCGAAGTAATTGGTGGAAGGTCCTGGTATCGTTTCTGCAAGGTCAAAGTTGTTTACATCCTCTACCTGACAGAAGTACAGGCTGTTATGCAGTTCCTGCAATACTATGAGTTCTGCTCCACGCTTGGCAAGGTCAACGATTCCCTGCGCCAGGCGTGTCATGTTTACTTTGCGTTCAGCCACATTGTGCTGTTGCAGTATTCCGATTTTCAGTTCTTTCATAATTGTGTCACGGTATTTGCATCGTGCAGCAATGTATGCTGCCGTGCTGTCTTACTATTGTTCGTGAGTCAATAGGTATAATCTCTCGGTCAGGAAAAGCCTTTGCTATGGCCTCGCATGCCGCCTTGTCATTGTCGGGTTGAGCATATGTCGGTACCAGTACGGCACCGTTGATAACCAGGAAGTTGGCATATGTCGCCGGCAATCTGTCACCATCATCAAGGATAGCATCTGGTTGTGGCAGAGGTATCAGGCGGTATGACTTACCGTCGATGGTTTTCAGAGCCTTCAGTTCTTCTTCAAGTGCAGCGAAGTCTGCATATTGCTCATCATCCTTGTCATAGCATTTGTGATACAGCAGTGTATCATCGGGGGCTATACGTACTGTGGTGTCTATGTGCCCGTCGGTGTCGTCGCCAATCAGTTGGCCGTGATGTAGCCACACTATTCTGCTGGCTTTAAGCCTGTATTTCAGTTCCTCCTCTATCTCTTCTATTTCTAACGGCTGGTTGCGGTTAGGGGCCAACAGACAAAAGTCTGTCGTAAATATGGTACCTTTGCCATCGCTCTCTATTGAACCGCCCTCAAGTACGAAATCGTCATTGTCTGCCAATCGTGGTGTTCCACCTTGCTCGGTGTCGAAGGCGCCATCTTTGTGCAGCGTTCGTGTAATCTCATTGTCGAGCGAAGCTTCGAATTTCTCTCCCCAGCCGTTGAAGCGGAAGTCGAGCATGGTACGTTTCGCTGTATCACGCTCCACAAGCGTTATAGGACCATGGTCGCGTGCCCATGTGTCGTTACTCTTGCAGTGGCACAAGTACACATGAGTCATCTGCTCGCGTGTCAGTCTTCCACTGAGCAATGCCCCCACTTGTATAGGGTGTGGTGTGGCAATGACCACACCTTCGTGGTGTGTGATGGCATCCACCATTGCCACGTATGTCTCGGTAATCTCTGCCAGGTATGGAGCCCAATCAGTAGCCTGGTGAGGCCATGTCAGCATCACCAGGCTCTGTGGTTCCCATTCTGCCGGTAGACAGATGTTTCTTTTCATTAATCCTCAGTCTTCTCCTCTGCTTTCTTGCGTGTTGTACGCTTGCGCTTTGGCTTCTCTGCTGTTGGTGTTTCTATCTTAACACCAGCCAATTCTGGGTCGATGAGTATGCGGCCGCAGTGTTCGCAGACGATGATCTTCTTGTGCATTTTGACGTCGAGCTGGCGCTGTGGCGGAATCTTGTTGAAGCAACCGCCGCATGCGTCACGCTGTACGTAAACGATGCCAAGACCGTTGCGAGCATTCTTGCGTATGCGCTTGAAGCTCTGTAGCAGACGGGTTTCAATCTTCAACTCTGTGTCCTTTGCCTTTGCCTTGAGGATATCCTCTTCCTCGCGTGTCTCCTGCATAATCTCGTCGAGTTCGCCGCGCTTGTCCTCAAGGTCACGCTCACGCTCGTTGATTTGCTCCTCCACGCGCTCGCGGTTAGCCTGACAGTCGGCAATGCGCTGCTCAGCCTCGCGTATCTTCTTCTCGCAGAGTTCGATTTCCAGTGTCTGGAACTCAATCTCTTTGGTCAGCGTGTCATACTCGCGGTTGTTTTTCACCTCGTTGAGCTGCTGCTTGTAGCGCTCCACACTTGCCTTGGCCTCTTCAATGTCAGCCTTACGCTTGCTTACAGCGTTGGTGAGGTCTTCCACCTCCTGATTGATGCGGTCGAGACGTACGCTGAGTCCTTCCACTTCGTTCTCAAGGTCTTCTACCTCAAGCGGAAGTTCACCGCGCAGTGCGCGCTTCTCGTCAATCTGTGACAGTGTTGTCTGCAACTGGAAGAGAGCCTTCAGCTTCTCTTCTACTGTAAGATCCTTTGGGTCTTTTCTTGCCATGATAATCTGTTATTTTGTTATATGTTATTTGTTCCTTTTACCAATATCTTATTGGGTTGGTGTTGTATTCGGTAATCACGGTGCGCACCTCAGGGTGTGCCTTGTGTATTATCTGTTCAAGCAGTTCCCTGGTGTATTGCTCGCTTTCGTAGTGGCCGATTACCGTTATCTGTATTTCCTGCTCATGGTCGAAATAGTCATGGTAGTGCATTTCGCCTGTAAGAAAGGCGTCTGCACCGGCGTTGATAGCTTTCGACAAGCAGAAAGAGCCTGCGCCCCCACATACTGCAATGCGCTTTATAGGACGTTGCAACAGTTCGTTGGTCATAACGCAGCCAGCGTGGAATGATTCCTTCACCTTATTTATATATGCCTCAGCCGAAAGAGCCTCTGGCAGTTCTCCTATAATACAAGAGCCTCCCTCAACGCCTTCAACCTCATGAGTGTCTATCAGTAGTATGCTTTCAGGCATCAGACCGAGCTGTCGCGCAATCATATAGTTTACACCGCCCGAAGCACTGTCAAGGTTGGTGTGCATGGAAACGATGGTTATGCCCTTTCGTATGGCGCTGATGACGCATCGCTGCACCATGTTTTCGTCGGTGAGGTGATTCAGTCGGCGGAATATCAGCGGATGGTGAGACACTATCATGTTGCATCCCTTTGCCTCTGCTTCCTCTATGACTTGCTCCGTCACGTCAAGACACAATAAAACCCCTGAAACCTCCGCCTCTGTCAGTCCTACCTGCAAGCCGGCATTGTCATAATCCTCCTGCAGGGGCAAAGGCGCGAAATGCTCAAGGGTACGTATGACTTCCTTAATCTTCACGCTGTGAATATGTTTTTATAAAATGTTTTCAGATGCAAAGATACAATTTTTTTTGCTTTCATACAAGAAAAATGTTATAAAATAACGAAATTGCCTCAAAATTTGGTATGTTTCTTGAGATACGTAAAAAAGCGGGGAAAAATTTGCGTGAACAAAAAAGTATTCGTAACTTTGCCAGTGGTATTTTATTAACGAAAAAACAAGACATTATGAACACAAAGTATTCCGGCACACAGACAGAGAAGAATCTTGCGGCTGCTTTCGCAGGCGAGAGCCAGGCACGCAACAAGTACACTTATTTTGCTTCCAAGGCAAAGAAAGAAGGCTTTGAACAGATAGCGGAGCTGTTTCTCAAAACTGCTGATAATGAGAAAGAGCACGCCAAGATGTGGTTCAAGGAACTCACCGGCGGGGTAGGGAGCACTGCGCAAAATCTTGCTGATGCCGCTGATGGCGAGAACTATGAGTGGACCGACATGTATGAGGGTTTTGCAAAGACGGCAGAGGAAGAAGGTTTTGCGGAGTTGGCAGAGAAGTTCCGCCTGGTGGCTGCCATTGAGAAACGTCACGAGGAGCGCTACCGTGCCCTGCTGAAGAATGTGGAGGCACAAGAGGTGTTTGCCAAGAGCGAGGTGAAGGTATGGGAATGTCGCAACTGTGGCCACATCGTGGTCGGCGAGAAAGCTCCAGACATCTGTCCAACCTGCGCTCATCCGCAGTCATATTTCGAGATTCACGCAGAGAATTACTAAACTGTTTTTGGAGTCTTTTTTTATTCTCGCTTTTCTATATCGGTGATGACGAAATCCGACATTTAGAACAATGTTAAAAATGTAAAGTTTTCTTAACGCGCAGTAAAAGCTATCATATTATAGTGTAAAAGCTATCATTTTACTATGTAATATGTTTGCTATTACAGTGCAATATGGCTACTTTTACAACATAAAAAGGCACGTTTTAGTCCGTAACTGGTACTAAAACGTGCCTTTTTTGCGTTTTTATTGTTTTTTGAAAAAATGCCTATCGTCGAGAATGCGGTTTACAGTCCCGCTGTCGCATTACACCCCTTTTGTGGGAATGTTGTCCATCCGCCTCTGTCAATGCCCCTTAAAATGAGTTTTCTAAACAGTGGAGAAATAGAAAAACTTCTCAATTCTATAATACTTCAATTTTTTGCTCACTGACGCATTGGGTAACGTCAGTGAGCATTTCATTTTATTTCGTGAGCCCCATGGCTTTGCTCATTGCCTTCATGTGTTTCTCTATGAGCTTGTTTACCTGCTTCTGGCATTTCGCTGCGGCAGTAGAGAGATAGCCGTACTTCATGTAGTACTCATTGAATGCCTTGCTCTGCTCCATGAGCAGTTCCAATGCAAGTTTGCGTGGCTCGAGAAGTTCTTTCTGCTTTAAGCCATATTTGCTGCAGGTGTTTAATAAATTGTCAAACAACTTGTCAAAGTTTTTGTTCTGTATAGAAATCGTATTGAACATATTGTCGTAAGGTTCCCATTTCTTTGGTTTGCCATAGAAAGGCATGTTGCCTATGCCCTCGGTCACTGTTTCAAATAAATCTTCAATCATTTCCTTGCTTTGCTCTATGGAAGCTGCCATTAATTCAAGGTCCATTATCTGCTCTGCCGTCAGGCCCTTCAAAGGATTGTCATTGTTTTTGCTGCCGTTCATCGGCTTGACATGCTTGATACCGTTTGAAATTGGATCATTGATAACCACAGTGTCTTCCTCTGTGTATCCGCCGGTTATCTCAAGGTCGTCATAGTCATGCCCTTTTATCATGCTCTTGTCAGAGTAGCGGCCGAAGCGGTGCTCATAGTCGCGGTCCTCGTCGAAGTATCCGTTGTGGGTGGTGATGCGGTATGTCTCGCCCGGTACCATGTCAATGTTAGTCCAAAGTTTGCAGAGCGAGCCGTCGGGCATGACGGTGCGTATGCGGCCGGCCTTGTGCTTATCTATCTCTACGCTTATGCCGAAATGCTTGTTTTTCACCGGCATGTAAGCTACATGGGCGTTGTCCCCAATTTTTTTCAGTTCTTCGTATGAATCGGTCATCTTGACCAGGTCATTCAGTTCCTCGTAGGTGTCTGCCATGTAGAAGACGTACAGAGAGTCGTTGAGGTCGTAGCCCACGCGACCGTCAATCTTGAATGTCTTGCTTGATGACTCCATGTCTATCTCGTAAAGGTCGGGTCGTGGGGAGGTTATCATGAAGATGTCGCCCTCAACCATGTTACTGTTGTCTTCCTTGGGACTCCATACAATGGCATATACATCGCGGAGACGAGGATTGACGGAGTTCTTCGTGGCCATGAACCACATTTCCTGCGAGGCTCTTTTGCGGATGAATGTATCTGTAAACCTTTGCTTTTCATTGTCATATGTGACTATTGAAAATTTCTCGTTGCTTCCTTTTGCGATGTGCAGGAACTGGTAGCACAGTCCTTCGTCGCTCTTGAAACGGTTGCCTATCTGCAGCAGGTTGGGGTTGTTTGCGGAGCAGGTGAAATGAACTCTCTGGTCTTTGAATTCGATGAGGTTGGTGTTCGGATTTCTTGTTACGTTATACACCTCTCCATTCTCGTTGCCGCATTCGTTTATGATGAGACCGAGTGTGTGGATGACATTCTTTGGCCTGTTGTCGGTCTGTTTACGCTGTGCATGTCCGTTGGTTGCCGTGATTGCCGTGCAGGCAATGAGCAGCATGATAAAAATTCTTTTCATAATCTTATCTGTTTAATGCTGTTTGTTCTTGATTGTATTTTGCTATTTCGAGTTCCAGTTCCACCCATTTTATGTAAGCCTCGTTGGCCTGCTGCTTCATGAGTGCCAGTTCCTCTTTCGTGTATTTCAGGTTCTCTGGTCGGGTGACGGGAATGTCACGCTCTGTGAGAACCCTTGATCGTGAGTTGACTGCAGGTCTGTTTGTTGCAGCCATGTCATGTGCCGTATGGGCAGTGCTTGTTGCAATGCTTTCTTTCTTGTTTGCCTGAGACGGTGCCGTGACGGCTGATTTCTGTGCCATTGCCACTTGCTTCGTTCCCGTTCCCGTTTCCGTTTCCGTTTTCGTCTTCGTTTTCGTTTCCGTTTTCGTCTTCGTTCCCGTTCCCGTTTTCGTCTTCGTTTTCGTTTCATTGCTTGCAATGTGAGTATCAGGCTTGTCGCCTGTTATGCTCTCTATTTGCCTTTTCACTGTATCGATACATACGCTGGCAATGCTTTCGCCCTCAGAAACAGTGGCATTGTCTTTTGGCGGGGTGAGAAACACCACCATTACGCCAGCCACGCAGGCTGCCACAATCCAAGGCCATAGGCGCACGGTGCGTTTCGGCTTGTTGCCAACCTCTTTCTCCACCCGCTGCATGAGTCGTGTGTTGAGGTCTTTCGGCATCGGAGGACGACTGTTTTCTTCCAGACGAATTGCGTCGCGAAGAACCTTGTCCCTCTGTCTTATTTCGTTGTAAGTTTCGTCTGTCATGATTGTAGCATTTTAATGATTTTACAAAGTTTCTTTCTTATTCTGCTTAGTCTTGAGGCAATCGTCGTGGGAATGGATTCCGTTGCGAATGCTATGTCCTTCAGACTCATCTCGTCGTAATAGAACATTGTGATGATGGCTTGTTCTTCTGGAGGAAGATATTTTATTGCCGCCCGTATAAGTTGTATTGTTTCCTCGTTTGCATGCCCGAGTGTTTCGTCAACTTCTGCATCAGACAACGCCTCTGCTTCTCCGTGGCGGTCCTCAAAGTAAACCATCGCCTGACGCTTGCGCCTGAGAAAAGTCACCGACTCGTTGTAGGCAATGCGTGCAATCCATGTTTTCAGCGAAGCCTTCTGACTGTCATACAGTTCTATTTTTTTGAAGACCTTGATGAATACGTCCTGGTACACTTCTTCAGCATCCTCAAGACCTGATACAAGTCTTGCCACCTGAGCCCAGACGTAACCGCCATACTGCTCAAGAGCCTGCTGCTGTGCCTTCGGACTTTGAGTCCTCAGGCCGTGTATTATGTCCATTTCTGTTTCTTCCATCTTTTCGTGGCCTTCTATTTATATATACGATAGAACTGCCCAAAACATTGCAAGGAAAAAAGATTTTTTTTCTTTTTTTTGTAGTTTATATTGCATTTTCTTTGAATTTAAGTAAGAAAATGACAATTTCTTTTCGTGCTTTTGCATTTGAACCTAAATCGGTCATTCGGATTTATGTCGCAAAACTCAAAATCAGACGTTATTTTTTATTATTTCCCCTACACCTTAATTAATATGCCCTCTCCTGTATTACACTTGACCCTAATCAATTTCGCACGTAAAAATGAAAGTTTTTTCTCAAAACCCTTGCCCATGTCGTGAAAAGTGTGTACCTTTGCACTCGCTTTCCGAAAAACGGCAGCACCTTGGCCAGCAGG
>JAEEGI010005998.1_pt1 | contig 27610 bp, 24 predicted proteins | sample 8958751 | NCBI WGS metagenome assembly JAEEGI01 (sample SAMN16246545, study PRJNA631951) | gut metagenome | biome: gut microbiome; feature: rumen; material: KS-attached | host: Bos | place: Iran: Karaj | collected 2018-10 | reverse complement strand
AGAACATCTATCGTTATATCGCCTACGCGCTGGGCTGTATCGGCGTGCTGTTTCTGATGAAGGACTTCGGCACGGCGCTGATCTTCTTTTTCACGTTTCTCATCATCGCGTTCATGCGCTCGGGCGACGTGCGCTCGCTGCTCTTCGTCTGTGTGGCGGCGCTCGTGGGCGCGGTGCTCGTCATCTACTTCAAGCCCTATGTGGCGGCGCGGTTCACCGTCTATCGCCACGTCTGGGATTATGTGGACACCAAGGGCTACCAGCAGGTGCGCACGCTGATCTACGCCGTCTCCGGCGGTCTGCAGGGACTCGGCATCGGCAACGGCCGGCTGCGGTACGTCGCCGCCTCCACGACCGACCTGATCTTCGGCGTGATCTGCGAAGAGCTGGGTCTGATTCTCGCGCTTGCCGTGGCGCTCACCTTTGCGGTGATCGCGGTCTACGCCGTCAAATGCGCCCGCACGGCCCCCTCGTCGTTCTATGCGATCGCGGGCTCTGCGGCGGCGGCGCTGCTGCTGTTCCAGACGGCGCTGAATATCTTCGGCATCACGGACCTGCTGCCGCTGACGGGCGTCACGCTGCCGTTCGTGTCGCAAGGCGGCTCGAGCATGATCTGCTGCTGGGCGCTGTTCGCGTTCATCAAGGCTTCGGACGTCCGCGCGTACCCGAAGTTGTTCAAATCAACGGTATCGGGAGGCGCTGTTCTATGAAAAACACAACGAGACGCGCCTATGTGATCTATGCGCTGGTGATCGCCTTTGTGCTCGGCCTCGGCTTCCTGGTCTACAGCTTTGCCGTCCACGGCGGCGCCTGGGCCGCCAGCCGGCTGAATACCCACGTCTTCACCAACCGCGTGCTGGCCTCCGCCGGCGCGGTCAAAGACCGCAACGGCACCGTTCTGGTGGAAACCAAAGACGGCAAGCGGGTCTGGAACGACTCCTATAACGTGCGCCGCGCCACGCTGCACGTGGTGGGCGACGCGCAGGGCTTTATCGCCACGGGCGTGCAGACGCTTTACCGCGCAAAGCTGATCGGCTATGACTTTTTTACCGGGCTTTATCAAAGCGGCGGGAAGCAGCGCGACGTCACGCTGACGCTGGACGCGTCCGTCTGCAAAACGGCGCTGGAGGCGATGAACGGCAAGAAAGGCACCGTTGCCGCCTATAACTACAAAACCGGCGAGGTGCTGTGCATGGTCAGCGCGCCGACCTTCGATCCGCTGCAGAAGCCGTGGGACATCGACACCGACAAGACCGGCAAATACGACGGCGTCTATCTCAACCGCGCCATCTCCGGCACGTTCACGCCGGGCTCCACCTTCAAGGTGGTCACAACCATCTGCGCGCTCGAAAACATCCCCGGCGTCATGACGCGCAAGTTCACCTGCACGGGCAGGATCAAGCTCGGCAAGGGCGAGGTCATCTGCAACGGCACCCACGGCACGCTGACTTTGGAACGCGGGCTCAACGTTTCATGCAACTGCGTGTTCGCCGAGCTGGCCGCGGAACTCGGCCGCGACAAGCTGACCGAAACCGTCCGCGCCCTCGGGTTCGGCAAGGCGGTTTCCGTTTCGGGCGCAAAGACGGTGCGCAGCAGCTTTGACGTCAGCAAGGCGGGCAAGGCCGACCTCGGCTGGGCCGGCATCGGGCAATACACCACGCTCGTGAACCCTGTGCAGATGCTGATGCTGGCCGGGGCGATTGCAAACGGCGGCCAGGCGGTCACGCCGTATCTGGTCAGCGAAGATGACAAGCTTGTGTCGTTCAACGGTCTGGTCAACAAAAACATTCACCTTTCACCCGAAACGGCGGAAAAGGTGAAAAAGCTGATGCGCTCCGATGTCAAGAACTACTACGGCGACTGGCGGCTGCCGAAGCTGGACTTCTGCGGCAAGACCGGCTCGGCCGAGGTGGAGGGCAAAAAGAGCCACGCGTGGTTCTTCGGCTTTTCGCAGCGCGAGGACTTCCCCGTTGCCATCGTGGTCTGTCTGGAAAACGGCGGCATCGGGCTCAACGACGCCATTCCGGTAGCAAACAAGGTGCTGCAAAAGCTGCTGAGCAGCTTTTGATGAATTCGGAATTCCGAATTATCCCCTCCCCTCCGTAAAACAATATCAAACCTTAGAAAGGATGATGATCATGTTCAAACACGAAACACTCAAAGGCCGCGTGGCCGTTGTCACCGGCGGCGGCGGCGTACTCTGCAGCGGCTTTGCCAAGGCCCTGGCAAAGCAGGGCGCAAAGGTCGCCGTGCTCGACCTCAACGAAGCGGCGGCGCAGGCCGTTGCCGACGAGATCAACGCGGCGGGCGGCGAAGCCATGGCCGTTGCCTGCAACGTTCTGCAGAAGGAGAGCATGCAGCAGGCGCGGCAGGCGATTCTGGACCGGTTCGGCACCTGCGACATCCTGCTCAACGGCGCCGGCGGCAACAATCCCCGCGGCACAACCACCAAGGAAACGCTGGAAGCGATCGACCTTGTGGAAAAGGATCCGGCGGTCAAGACGTTCTTCGATCTTGATCCCGAGGGCATCTCGTTCGTGTTCAACCTCAACTTCCTTGGCACGCTGATTCCCACGCAGGTCTTCGCGCCGGATATGGCGAAGAAGAAGAACACCTGCATCGTCATGATCACGTCGATGAACGCCTACCGTCCGCTGACGAAGATTCCCGCCTATTCCGCGGCGAAGGCGGCCGTGCAGAACTTCACCCAGTTCATGGCGGTCCATTTTGCCGACTGCGGCATCCGTGTCAACGCCATTGCGCCGGGCTTCTTCTCGACGAATCAGAACCGGACCCTGCTTTGGAACGATGACGGCACCCCGACCCCGCGCACGGGCAAGATTCTTGCCGCCACGCCGATGAAGCGCTTCGGCGAGCCCGAGGAGCTGGAGGGCGCGCTGCTGTTCCTTTGCGACGAAACCTATTCCGGCTTCATCACCGGCACAACGATTGCCGTGGACGGCGGCTTCAACGCCTACTCCGGCGTGTGATTTGGTGCATTTTTTTCGTTATTTGTCACAATGAACGATCTGCAGGGGCCAAACTTTTTCAATAATGCACACAAACAAGGTTGACTTGACTGCTAAAATGTGATAGAATAATTTGACTAATAATCCAAAAGCTGTTGCTTTCGGACCAGGAAAGAAGTGGACGATGATGAAACAACAGGAGATCCAATATCCCCTGTATGGGCTGATCCCGTCGCAGCAAACCATGTATATGATGGTTCGCTTCAGCTTTCACAAGCAGCTCGTGCAGGTTCCGACTTCGTTTTCCGTTGACAGAGACATCGATTTCGATCTTTTGACCAAGGCGTTCAACATCGAAATCGAGCGCAACGACTCTCTGCGCGTGCGCTTTGTCAAGCAGGACAAGGAGATCAAGCAGTATTTCCTGCCGGAATACAAGGTTGACAAGATCGAGGTCAAGCATTTTGCCTCCAAGGAAGAGCAGGATGCGTTCTTCAACGCGGACGCCCAGAAACCGGTTCTGTTTTTGAAAGAGACCTTCCGCATCTATTTCTATAAAACGGACGGCGTGGGCAGCGGGATCTATTTCAACACCACGCATCTGGCGATGGACGCCATGGGCATCATCATCCTGTATTTCGATCTGCTGTCGGTCTATCGCGCGCTGCTGCACGGCACCGAGCTGCCGCAGCCGCTTTACCGCTATGAGGATTACATCAAGGAAGAGTTCGCCCGCCTTTCCAACAAAGAAAAGATGGCGAAGCACGCGCAGTTCTATAAGCGCTACTTCCTCAAGGGCGGCGAACCGATGTACGCCGGCGTGCACGGTCCCGCGTTTTTGGAAAAGACCCGCAAAAAGCTCAAGAATCCGAACCTGCGCGTGCCGATGGCCTACAATCCGCTGTATGACAAGAGCGCGTTTGTCAGCAAGGTCATTGAAAAGGAAGACGCCGAAAAAATCTTCCGCTTCTGTTTGGACCACAAGATCGCACCCGAAAGCATTCTGCAGCTCGGTCTGCGCACCTACTGCTCCGCGGCGAACTACCGCACGCCCGACGTGTTCATGATGTCGCTGTGCTCCAAGCGCGCCACGAACAAGGAAAAGCACATGGGCGGCTGCATGGCCCAACCGCTGCAGCTGCGCACCATCCTGCCCGAGACGTTCACGTTCAGCGACGCGCTCAAGGAAATGACCGACGTGCGCACGCAGCTGTTCCGCCACAGCCAGTTCCCCTACGGTCTGGCGCTGCAGATTTCGCGCGACATCTACAACTACAAGGCGATTCAGGGCCCCGCCTGTATGATGTTCTCCTGGATCCCGGTTCCCCCGGTGCGGGAGGTACCGTTCAAGCTGGACTTCCAGGCCTACAACCTCGGCCGCTATTTCACCCCGCTCTATGTGATCTCTCACCCCGATCCGGAAACGGGCGGTATCCGCATCAACTATATGTACCGGGTGAAGCTTTCCACCGAGGCGGACATCGACGCGCTGCATGAAAACGCAGTGAAGACGATTCTCGCCGGTATTGAGGATCCTTCCATCACGATCGGCGAGCTGCTCGACCGGGTCAAGCCCGCACGCAGCAGCGACGCACAGTAACAAATCAGGATATCACAAAGAGATAACGGAGGAGAAGAACGTCATGTTGGAAAAACTGCAGAAAATCATCAGTGAATATACCGATCTGCCCGAAAGCGAGATCACCGAAAACACCAATATCCGCACCGACCTCAACCTCAATTCGCTGGAGCTGGTCAATCTGGCCGTCGCCATTGAGGATGAATTCGAGGTGGAAATTCCCGACCGCGAGGCGCTCGGCATCGAGACGGTCGGCGACGTGATCGCCCTGATTCAGCGCTATCAGGCGTAACCGGTTCAGGCAAAATGCCCTGTCGATCCGACGGGGCGTTTTTTTCGTGCGAAGAAAGTGTGTCAAACGCTTGAACACATTCTTAATTTTTTTGGAAACGCCGAAAACGCCTTGCAAAAGAACCGCGATTGTGGTATCTTATTATATGTAAAACTCTATCCACTGGAGGTATCTCAATGAAAAGGACTGCAAAACGGATCCTCGCCCTTGTGATGACGATCCTGACGCTCCTGCCCGCCGCCGTATTGTTCGTTGACGCGGCGACGACGCTCGACCTGCCCATCGTTTACGTGGTCGGCAAATTTGAGCACATCTATGACAAGAAGGGAAATCAGCTCTATCCGCTCGATCCCCCGCTCGGCGACACGATCAAGGACCACATGAGCGAGCTGCTTACCGCCTACAACACCTCGAATTCCAGCGGCAACTGGAAGATTTTTGCCGACAAGATCTATGACGTCATCGCGCCGCGCTATGCGCCGCTGGTGATGGACGCCAACGGCAACCCGCAGAACGGCACGGCCATCAAGACACGGCCGGCGCCGAAGAAAAAGACCTCCGGCTTCAAGCTGAACGACTACATGTACACCTACGACAGCCGCCGCGATCCCTACGCCACCGCGAAGGAGCTGAAGGAATACATCGACGCCGTGCTGGCCGCCACGGGCAAGAGCAAGGTCAACCTGATCGGCCGGTGCCTCGGCACCACGGTGATGGCCACCTATCTCACCGCCTACGGCAAGGAAAAGAAGGTGGAGACCGCCATTTTCTATGCCTCCGCGTTCAACGGGGTCTATATGATGGACGCCTTCTTCTCGGGCGATATCGACATCGACTACGGCATGATGCAGTATTATCTGGCCTACGGCAAGGACGACGAGGGCGGCGACTTCGGCACCGTCCATGAGATTGCCGACATCTTTTCCAAGCTCGGCCTGCTCGGCGTCGGCGTCAACAAGGTCAATCAGGTGATCGAAAAAATGTCGCCCTATCTGTTCCCGCGGCTGGTGCTGGCCATCTTCGGCACCTGGCCGGGCCACTGGGCCATGATCTCCAGCGGCGCCTATCAGAAGGCGCTGGCCGTCACGATGCAGGACGCGGCGAAATACGCCGGCCTGATCAAGAAGCTCGATAAATATCAGACCAACGTCATGGCCAAGTTCCCCCAGACGCTGGAAACGCTGCGCAAGGGCGGCCTGCGCGTGGCTGTCGTCTGCAAATACAACTCCCCGCTGGTGCCGCTGTCGCCCAAATCCGACATGCAGGCCGACGGCACCGTAGAGCTCAAGACCATGTCGCTGGGCGCGCTGGCGGCGGATATCGGCCAGACGCTTTCCAACAGCTATCTGATTGCGGCGCGGCGCGCCGGCCACGATCCCTACATTTCGAAGGACCTCGTGATCGACGCCTATCCCTGCCAGTACAGAGACTACACCTGGTTCATCAAGAACTGCCCGCACGGCGAATACCCGCCGGAGATCGACACTATGTTCATGGAGATTTTCCATTCGAGCACGCAGTACACCGTGAACACCAACAGCAAGTTCCCGCAGTTCGTCACCTATAACACCGAGACCAAAAAGATTGCGCCCGTCACGGGGCCCGACACCGGCGCCGACACCAGCGGCGGCCTGAACTCCTCGTTCTTCAACAAGATCGTGGATTGGATCCGCTCCTTCCTGCAAAAGATCGTGGGCATCTTCGGCAGCCGCGTCACGGGCTGACAAAAGCAACATTTCCATCCGGGAGGTACCTGATATGAAAAAAACGATTCGCCGTCTGCTCTCTTTCGCGCTCTGCCTGCTGATGCTGCTGCCGGTCGTTTCGATGGGCCTGCAGGCCGCCGCCATTGAGTATTATCCGATCGTCTACGTCCTCGGCAAATATGCGGAGGTCTGGAATGCGGACGAAACGCAGCGGCTCTATCCGCTCGACCCGCCGATTGCGGAAACGATCAAGGACAAGGCGTCTGACATCTTCTTCGCGTTTCAGGCGGCCGACAAGGGTCTGACCAGCTGGAAGACCTGCGCCGACAAAATCTACAACACCATCGCGCCGCGCTATGAGCCGCTGGTGATGGACGACAACGGCAACCCGCAAAACGGCACCCACACGAAGTCCGTGCCGATGCCGGTGAAATACGACCACCCGTTCTGGCTGCACGACTATGAGTTCAGCTATGACAGCCGGCTTGATCCCTATGAGAACGCGCGGCTGCTGCGCGCCTTCATCTTGAACGTGATGACCGTGACCAAAAAGAGCAAGGTCAATCTGGTCGGCCGCTGCCTCGGCACCACGATCGTTGCCACCTATCTGACGGAATACGGCTGCGCCGAGATCAACACCTGCGTCTTCTATGCCGCCGCGTTCAACGGCGTCTACGTCATGGACGGCTTCTTCACCAGCGATTTCGACATCAACTATAGCCGCGTGCAGTATTATTTGCAGAACGGCAAAAGCGACGAGGGCGGCAACTATGACGCGATCAAGAGCGCTGCAGACGTGCTGAACAAGTTCAGCATGTTCGACTGGTTCCTTTCTTCCGCCAACAGCGGTCTTTCCAACATGAAGGAATACCTCTTCCCGCGGCTGACGCTGGCCATCTTCGGCACCTGGCCGGGCCACTGGGCCATGATTTCCAAGGAAGCCTTCCAGAAGGCCAAGGCAACCACGCTGGCCAACACACCGGAAAACGCCGCAAAATACGCCGGCCTGATTTCGAAGGTGGAGCGCTATCAGAACAACGTGATGGCGAAGTTCCCGCAGACGCTGGAAAGCTGTCGTAAAAGCGGTATGAAGATCGCGATCATTTCCAAATACAACCTGCCCCTGCCGCCGCTTTCGCCGAACTCCTCCATGATGGCCGACGGCACCGTGGAGCTGCGCACCATGTCGCTGGGCGCCACGGCCGGCAACGTGGGCGAACAGCTTTCGCGCGACTATATCCAGAACGACCTGAAGGATTCCGTCAGCATGGCTGCATACGTCGACCAGATGAAGCGTCAGGGCAAGATGATCTATCCGGACAGCGCCACCAACACCGCTGCGATCAAGCGCAGCAACTACCTGTCGAAGGACAACATGGTGGACGCGAGCACCTGCCAGTATCCCGATTACACCTGGTTCATCAAGAACTGCCCGCACGCCGCCTATCCGCGCGACATTGAGCTGCTGATCCTTGACATCTGCCGCTCACCCGAGCAATACACGGTCACGACCAACAGCAAATATCCGCAGTTTATGGCCTACAGCAACGGCGAGATCGTGGAAGTGACCACGCCCGACAGCGGCGTAACGCCGCAGCAAACATCTTCCTCCTCGTTCTTCAAAAGAATTGCGGACTGGATCATTGATTTCACCAACAAGATCATGGCGTTCTTCGGCATCAAAAGATAACGCCAGAAAAGAAAGCCGACCGGTTCGGAAGAATCGGTCGGTTTTTTCTGTCAGTCAAGCAGCGGCAGCAGCGCCTGCGGGGTGTCGATCAGCTTCCACGCGCCTGCCTGCAGCAGCGTTTCCCGGCTGCGGTAGCCCCATGTTGCGCCCACGCAGCGAAGGCCGGCGTTTTCCGCCGTCTGCACGTCCACCTCGCTGTCGCCGACACAGAGGGTTTCTTCGGGCGAAACGCCGAGCGTCTGCATCGCCCGCAGCACGTTAACTGGGTTGGGCTTGCGCTCGCTCTCGTCGGCAACGCCCAAAGCGCAGTCGACGCTGTCGGTGAAGTAGGTATTGCACAGGCCGACGACGCCCGCCTGCAGCTTGTTGGAGACCACGGCGGATTTGACGCCGCGGCGTTTCAGTTCGCCGAGCAGGGGCAAAATACCGTCAAACGCGCGCGTCCGGTCGTTCATATGGGAAAGATAGTGTTCCCGGAACAACGCGAAGCAGCGGTCAAATTCGGGCTGTGCGGTGCCCTGCGGCACGGCGCGCTGCATCAGGCGGATGACGCCGTTGCCGATGAAGGCGCGCACCTCGTCGCGGGTGCGCTGCGGAAAGCCGCAGGATTGCAAGGCGTGGTTGACGGCGGCGGTCAGGTCGTCGAGGGTATCGAGCAGTGTGCCGTCGAGATCGAAGATCACGGCGCGAATCATGGGAACACCTCTCCTTTCACAGCTTTCTTTTGATCCTTTTCTTTCGCGAAAGAAAAGGATGCCATGCGGCGAGCTTTCGTGAATCCTATTTCACTTTTGCTTCTCAATACACCATCAGCCCTCCGTGACAGGAAGGCTGATTCGTTTTTTCTTTTTTTCTTGTTCTTTTCTTTCATGAGAAAGAAAAGAACCAAAAGAAAGCATTGATCTTTATTTCACAGGCTTTATATGCCAGATGTCGCGCGCATAATCGTTGATCGCACGGTCCGCCGCAAACCGGCCCGCTCCCGCAATGTTCAGCAGCGCCATCCGGTTCCAGCTCTCACGGTCATGCCACAACTCGTCGATCTTCTTCTGCGCGTTCCGGTAATCGGCAAAGTCCGCCAATACCATATACGGATCGTGGTGAATGATCGTGTTGCCGATCTCCGGGAACGGCTTGCCGCCTACCCCCTGCTGCACAAACTCGATTACGCGGCGCAGCTCGGCGTTGTTGTTGAAATAGTTGATCGGCTGATAACCGGACCGCTTGAGCTCCGTCACCTCCGGCGTCGTCATGCCGAACAGAATCATGTTCTCGTCACCCACAGCCTCGTGGATCTCCACGTTGGCGCCGTCCAGTGTGCCCAGCGTCACCGCACCGTTGATCATGAACTTCATGTTGCTCGTGCCGCTCGCCTCCGTGCCGGCCAGCGAAATCTGTTCGCTGACGTCGGCCGCCGGAATCAGACGCTCCGCCATCGTGACGTTGTAATCCTCCAGGAAAACCACCTTCAGCTTGCCCTGCACGTCGGGGTCGCTGTTGATCACGTCGGCCAGCGCACAGATGAAGCTGATGATCTTCTTGGCAATGAAATAGCCGGAAGCCGCCTTTGCGCCGAAGATATAGGTGTGCGGCACCACGGGCAGATTCGGGTTGTCCTTGATCTCCAGATACTTGGCCAGAATCTGGAACGCGTTCAGGTGCTGGCGCTTGTATTCGTGCAGACGCTTCACCTGTACGTCAAAGATGGAATTCGGGTCGAGCTCCACGCCGGTCTGCTTTTTCAGATATGCGGCAAAGCGCTCCTTGTTCTCCAGCTTGATCTTGCCGATCTGCTCCAGCACGGCCTTGTCGTCGCGGAAGGCGGCCAGCTTTTCCAGCTCATCGGCCTTCAAAATGAAGCCCTTGCCGATCTTCTTTTCCAGCAGCGCCGAAAGGCCCGGATTCGACTGGCACAGCCAGCGCCGGTGCGCAATGCCGTTGGTCACGTTGGTGAACTTGTCGGGCGTCAGCTTATAGTAATCGTTGAAGACGGTGTCCTTGAGAATCTGGCTGTGCAGCGCGGAAACGCCGTTGACGCTGTGGCAGGTCGCCACGCAAAGATTCGCCATGCGGACCACGCCGTTCGCGATCACGGCCATCGCCTCCACCTTGCCCGCGTCGTGGGTCGTGTTCCAGACATGGGCGCGGTAGCGGTTGTCGATCTCCTTGATGATCTGATAGATGCGCGGCACCAGCGACTGCAGCAGATGCTCCGGCCAGCATTCCAGCGCTTCCTTCATCACGGTGTGGTTGGTATAGGCCGTCGCCTTCGTCACGATCGTCCAGGCGTCGTCCCAGCCGTAGCCGCATTCATCCAGCAGGATGCGCATCAGCTCCGGAATGGAAAGCGTCGGGTGCGTATCGTTGATGTGGATGGCGTTCTTTTCGGCAAAGTTCTCCATCGTGGCGTAGTGGCGCAGATGGCGCGACACGATATCCTGCACCGAGGCGGACACCAGGAAATACTGCTGCTTCAGACGCAGGCTCTTGCCCTCGGGATGGTTGTCGGAAGGATAGAGGATCTTGCTGATGACCTCGGCCATGGCGGCCTCCTCCATCGCCTTCATATATTTGCCCTGATCGAACAGGCTCATATCGAGCGACGCGGCCTTGGATTTCCAAAGGCGCAGGATGCTGTAGCCCTTGCCGTTCTTGCCGCTGACGAACATATCGTAGGGCACGGCCTGAATTCTGGTGTCGCCGTGCATCTCCACGGAATGGTAATGCGCGTCCCAGATGTCTTCCACCTGACCGCCGAACGAAACCGTCACGGCCTCCTGCTCGCGCGGCGTGAGCCAGACCTCGCCGCCGGGCAGCCAGAAATCGGGCATCTCGGTCTGCCAGCCGTCCACCAGCTTCTGCTTGAAGATGCCGGCTTCATACAGGATCGAATAGCCCATGGACGAATAGCCCTGCGTGGCAAGGCCGTCCAGATAGCAGGCGGCAAGCCGGCCGAGGCCGCCGTTGCCGAGCCCCGCGTCGGGTTCGCAGTCATACAGCTTTTCCAGATTCACGCCGAAATCCTTGAGCGCGGCGGTGAACGTTTTGGTCAGGTTCAGGTTATACAGGTTGTTTTTGAGGGAACGGCCCATCAAAAACTCCATGCTCAGATAATACACGCGCTTGGCCTGGGCGGCGTCGGCTTTTTTGCGGCGTTCGCGCACGCCCTCGTGCATCAGATCCTTTACGATCAGCGCCACCGCCTGATAATACTGCTGGTCGGTCGCGTCGTCGGTGCTGACGCCGAAGAAATGCGACAGCTTGCCGGCGATCAGGTCTTTTGCTTGCGCCTTTGTCAGGGAATAATTCATACAACTCCTCCAAAATCTATCGAAAGAAACCGGGGTTTCAATTCATTCTCTTGTATATTTTATACCAAAAAGCGACAAAATTCAATAGCTAATGATTCTTTTGTGAAATTCAAATAAAGAATAATATTACCAATCCGTCTTTCTGTCAATCTTTTCCACAATCAGCGCTGCGGAATCGTCTTCCAGCGCGTTATCCCGGTCCAGATGGACGTGATCGCCCGGCAAGCCGTCCGCCAGCGCGGTCAGGATGCCTGCCAGCGAAAGCAGACCTTCCCGGTTGGCCGAAAGGACGGCCGTGTCGCCGTCAAGCCTGACTGTGATTACAAAGCCGTCTGTCCAGTGCAGATCCATCGTGATTCCCTCCGTCTGAGAAAAACCGCCGCGCGGCGTCAATTGTTCCGTGCGGCGATCCCGTTTTTGATTATGACTGTTCGTTCAGCGCGTTGAGCGACTGCTGCTTGAGATAAGCGTTGATAAAGCCGTCGATGTCGCCGTCCATCACGGCGTTGATGTTGCCCATTTCATAGCCCGTGCGGTGGTCCTTCGCCAGCGTGTAGGGCATGAAAACGTAGGAGCGGATCTGGCTGCCCCAGCCGATCTCCTTCTGGTCGCCCTTGATGTCCTCAATCTTGTCAAGATGCTCGCGCTCCTTGATTTCGATCAGCTTCGATTTGAGCATGCGCATGCAGACCTCGCGGTTCTGGTGCTGGCTGCGCTCCACCTGACACGACACGACGATGCCGGTCGGAATATGGATCAGACGCACCGCGGACGAGGTTTTGTTGACCTTCTGGCCGCCTGCGCCGGAGGCACGGTAGACTTCCATTTTGATGTCCTCTTCGCGCAGATCGACGTCGATGGTGTCGTCGATTTCGGGCATGACCTCCAGCGAGGCGAAGGACGTATGGCGGCGGCCCGAAGCGTCAAACGGCGACACGCGCACCAGACGGTGCACGCCCATCTCGCTCTTGAGGTAGCCGTAGGCGTTTTCGCCCTCCACAACCACCGTTGCGGATTTGAGGCCGGCTTCGTCGCCGTCGAGGAAATCGACGGTGGTGAACTTATAGCCGTGCTTGCTGGCCCACTGGCCGTACATGCGGAACAGCATCTGGCACCAGTCCTGCGCTTCGGTGCCGCCGGCGCCCGCATGGAAGGTGAGGATGGCGTTCTTGCTGTCGTATTCGCCGGAGAGCAGCGTGGCAAGGGTCTGCTTTTCCAGCTCCTGCTCCACCTGCTCCACGCTGGCGCGGCAGTCGTCGACCAGGTCGAGGTCGCCCTCTTCATCCGAAAGCTCGATCATGACCAGCGCGTCGTCAAAGGCGGTCTTCAGGTCGTCATACGCCTTGATTTTGCTTTTGAGCAGCGAAATGCGCTGCAGCACCTTCTGGGAATTGGCAAGGTCGCCCCAGAAGTTTTCATCGGCGGTCTGCGCTTCCAGCGTTTTGACTTCCTCGGTCATCTCCTGCAGGCCGAGCGCCGCCGCAAGCTCCTTCAGCGGCTTTTCGCTTTCCAGCAGCCGCAGCCGCAATTCTTCAAACTGAATCATAGCCTGATTCCTTTCTGCATAAACAAATTTACATACCTTGTTATTATACACGAGAACGGCCGCAGTGGCAACAACATTTTTTTATTTTCTTGAAATTTTTGTGAAAAAAAGGACAAAATACGCAAAAGCAATTGCTTTTTTCCCGAAATGCGGTACAATAGAACCCAAGGATTCCCGCCCGTGCGGGCGACAAGCGAAAGGAAACGCCTATGAACTATCTGCACGAACACTGCGACGGCTGTCATCAGCCGTTTTTGCCGGACGACGATATCGTCGTCTGCCCCGTCTGCGCCACGCCGCAGCACCGTGCATGCTATGAGGCAAACGGCTGCTGTGTCAATGAAAGCCAACATGACAGCGGCTTCGTCTGGAGCGGCGGCAAAACGCCGGCGGCCGCCGACACGGTCCCCTGCCCCAACTGCGGCTTTTTGAACCGCCGCGACGCGCGGCTTTGCATCGGGTGCGGCGCTTTGCTGCAGCCGGCGTCCGTGCAGCCGGCGAAACCGACGCGCGATCTGTTCTTCGACGTGCCGGACACCGAAAATCTGGAGCTGGACGAGGACCAGCGCGAGCAGCTGGAAACGCTCTTCAACCAGCGCGCCGCCCTTGCCGCGCCCGGCATGACGGCCGAGCAGGAGGAAGAACAGCTCGCCGGACAGCCGATCCGGCAGACGATGACCTTCATCGGCTCGAACGCGCTGCGCTATCTGCAGAAATTCCGCAAGCTGGAGGGCGGCGGCAAAACGGGCTGGAACTGGGCGGCGTTCTTTCTTTCGCCCTATTGGTTCTTTTACCGCAAGATGTATAAACCGGGCGTCGTCTTTCTGACGCTGCGGCTGTGTCTGACGCTGCTGCTCATGCCCTATGAGACCAAGGCGCTGGAGCTGTATCAGTCGCTGTTTGCCAACGCTTCGGACATGAGCGACGCCGCGCTTGCGGCGGCGCATCAGCAGCTGTTCACCGCCGTCATCCCGGTCTATATCGGCGTCGGCGTGCTGCTGGTGCTTGCCGTGGTCAGCGCGCTGCTCGCCGACCGGCTCTATCTCGGCTATGTGCGCGCTTCGCTGCAGACCGCCAAGGCGCAGCAGGGCCGCGACGCATTTTTGCTGCAGTTCTTCAAGCGCGGCGGGGTCAGTCCCCTGCTCGGCGTGCTGTCGTATCTGCTGGTATCATTCGTTCCGTCCATGATTTACACGTTCATCAATCGATAGGAGAGAGCCTTATGAAGATCAAAAAAGCCATCATTCCCGCCGCAGGACTCGGCACCCGCGTGCTGCCGGCCTCCAAATCCATCCCCAAGGAAATGCTCAACATCGTGGACCGCCCCGCGATCCAGTACATCGTGGAGGAGGCCGTTGCCGCCGGCATCGAGGATATTCTCATTATCACCAACCGCGGCAAGGGCGCCATTGAGGATCACTTTGACCACTCGTTCGAGCTGGAAGCCAATCTGCGCGGCAACGAAAGCAAGCGCAAGATCTATGAAGACGTGCTGAAGCCCGCGAACCTTTGCAACATCTATTTCATCCGCCAGAAGGAGACCCGCGGCCTCGCCCACGCAATCTATCAGGCGCGCTCCTTTGTGGGCGACGAGCCGTTCGCCATCCTCTACGGCGACGACGTGACGGCCAACCCGGGCGGCAAGGGCGTGATGAAGCAGCTTTGCGACTGCTTTGAGCAGTACGGCAAGGGCATCGTCGGCGTGAAGGAAGTGCCGCGCAAGGACGTGAGCAAGTATTGCTCGCTGGACGTCACGCCCGTCACCGACCGGCTGATGGACGTCCACAACATCATTGAAAAGCCGACCGAGGATCAGATCATGTCGTGCTACGCCATCCTCGGCCGCGTGGTCGTGCCGCCGGAGATCTTCGATCTGATTGCCAGAACGCCGGAGGACCCCAAGGCGCACGAGGTCTATTTCACCGATTCTCTGGTCATGCTGGCCAGGCAGTCCGGCCTGCAGGCGCTCGACTTCGAGGGCGTGCGCTTCGACATGGGCAACAAGCTTGGCATCATGAAGGCCAACGTGGAGGTCGCGCTGCAGCACGAGGAGATCGGCGCAGACTTCAAGGCGTACATCAAGGAACTGGCGAAAACGCTGTGACCGCAGTTGCGGCGCACGGCTGAATTTTGAACGGCAACCGTCCTGCCGGGCTCACGCCCCGCGGGGCGGTCTTTTTGCGCAGTCGCCCTGCGGCAGCTTGCCGTTCTTTTCCATTGTTTTGAACCCGGTGTAAAAAAAATTTAAAAAAACCCGGTTTTGCTTGCTTTTCCGCGGAATCTGTGATACCTTGAAGAAGACAACCGGTCACATTTCGTCGAAAGGAGAATCCTTATGTCAAAGAGAATCATCAGCATCCTGCTTGCCATCGTGCTCTGCTGCTCGCTGCTTTCGCTGGTATTTGCGGAAGACGCGACGCCGACCGATCCCGCAACGTCCTCCGGCGACACGCAGGACCCCACGGCGACCGACACCGCCCAGCCCACCGACCCGTCGGGCGATACTTCCTCGGAGTCCTCGAGCGAACCCTCCTCCGAGCCGTCGAGCGAACCCTCTTCTGAGCCGTCGAGCGAACCCTCCTCGGAACCGTCGAGCGAACCCTCCTCGGAACCGTCGAGCGAACCCTCCTCGGAACCGTCGAGCGAGCCCTCCTCGGAACCGTCGAGCGAACCCTCTTCCGAGCCGTCGAGCGAGCCCTCCTCTGAGCCGTCGAGCGAGCCGACCACCGAGCCGACGCCCACCCACACGCACGCTTACACGCTGATTGTGAAGCCCGCAACCGGAACCGAAGACGGCGCGCTGAAGGAATACTGCACGGGCTGCGGCGACGAAAAAGCGACGCCGATCCCCCGCATCGACACGGTCAGGCTTTCCAACACCAACTGCATCTGGTCCGGCAACATCAAGCACCCGAAGGTGCTCGCCGTTGACAGAACCGGCAAGGCGCTGAAGAAGGGCGCCGACTTTGAAGTGGAATACGTCGGCACCTGCCGCGACGTGGGCAAGTATTACGCCAAAATCACCTTCATCGGCAGATACAAGGGCAGCATCGTCCGCTATTTCAACATTGTGCCGAAGGCCACTTCGATCCGCACGGTGAAGGAAGGCGCAGGCAAGCTCATCGTTTCGGTGAAGCAGCGCACGGCGCAGACCACGGGCTACCAGATCCGCTATGCGGTCAAGAAGAGCTTCGCCGGCTATCAGAACGCCTATATCAAGGATCCGACGATTACAAGCAGAACGATCAAGGGCCTTGCTTCGGGCATGACCTATTACGTCAAGGTCCGCACCTATACCAAGGTCAAGTTCAACGGCAAGGATATCAAGCTGTATTCCGCCTGGTCCGACGCCGTGGAATGCCGGACAAAATAAACCGGACCGGTCACAAAAACGCCCGCCGATGGATTCCTCCGTCGGCGGGCGATTCTTTTGAATTCAGTTTTCAAAAGACTGCATTCTGGCACGCAGCGCATCCGCGTCCTGCAGCAGATCATAGATCGTGTCCTGCGACAACACGCCGCGGCGCAGATCGGGCGGCAGCTCTCCCCGCTCGTCGGCGGCCAGATGGGCAAACCAGTCTTCGCTGCCGTACCAGGTCTCGAGCGCGGTAAGGTCGTCCCGCACGCCGTCGAAGGCGCCCAGCGCCTCTTCCAGCGCGTCGACCGCCGCGCGGCAGCGGTTCAGCTTTTCTTCCATTTCCCGGATGGTATCAAGCATCGCAGATCGCTCCTTTGTTTTTTTCAAAAAAAGACGAAACCGCTCTGCGCGATTCCGCATCTGTTTTGTTCGCCCCGTTTGATCAGAGCTCGTCGATCAGGCGGGCAACGTCGCCGACCGTGCGCAGATCGTCGATTGCTTCGTCGGGAATGCTGACGTCGAATTTTTCTTCCAGCTCCGAGATCAGGTCAACCAGATCGATGCTGTCGGCGCCGATCTCCTCCCAGGTGGTGTCTGCGCCGAGCGACGCTTCGGTCAAATCAAAGCGCGTGCAGATAACGTCACAGATCGTTTTCAACGTGTCCATGCGAAACCCTCCCTTCGAGATATCTATACCTATTATTCATAAAAGCGGGCGTTTGTCAAGGGGAAAACCGAAAAAAGGATCCGTCCTTCCCATTATTCTGATATTATGGCAAATTGCGTTCGGAATATGCCGCTTTTCCTGTATAAGATGCACCAACGCGGCCAAGACTAAGGCAACAAATGGATAAAGGAGGCCTGCGGATGAAACGCAATCTGCAGCTGCTGGAAATGGCCGCCCTGCTGGCCATGGGGCTTTGCGTGCTGCTGGCGCTGACCGGCGCGGCGGAGTCGCGCGACCGGATCAGCGGCGCCGTGCTGCGGCTGCACGTCATCGCGAATTCCGATTCCGCCGCGGACCAGAGCGTCAAGCTTGCGGTACGCGACGCGCTGCTCAAAGAAAGCGAAACGCTTGCCGCCGCCGGAAGCAAACGGCAGGCCGAGCACCTAACGGAAAGGCTGCTGCAGCGGTTTCAGCGCACCGCCGAACGGACGGTCCGGAACAGCGGCAGCAGCGACCCGGTCCGGGTCTCGCTGGAGCGCGCCGCGTTTCCCACGCGCACCTACGGCGGCGTGACGCTGCCCGCCGGCGACTACGACGCCCTGCGCGTGGTGATCGGCAAGGGCGAGGGGCAAAACTGGTGGTGCGTCATGTTTCCCCCGCTGTGTCTGCCCGCCGCGGAAAAGAGCGCGGAACTGGAAGACGTCCTGGATGAGGAAGCGCTGGCGCTCGCGCAGCGGGAACCGCGGTTCGAGCTGCGCTTCTGGCTGCTGGAGCAGTGGGAGCAATGGAAGCAGAAGCGTGAACAAAAGGGAAGCATAACGCCCGGTTGAACCGGGCGTTTTCTGTTTGTGCTTATTCTTTTTTCAGCGCAATGCCGAGCTCGTCGAGCTGGGCGGTATCCACGTTGGCCGGGCATTCAGTCATCGGCTCGCTGGCGTTCTGCACCTTCGGATAGGCGACCACATCGCGCAGCGTATCAAGCCGGAGCATCTGCATGCAAAGGCGGTCGAGGCCCAGGCCGATGCCGCCGTGGGGCGGCGCGCCGTATTTGAACGCGTCGGTGAGGAAGCCGAACTTCTGATAGGCTTCTTCGTCCGAAAGGCCGAGCAGCGAGAAGATGCGCTTTTGCAGCACGGGGTCGGTGATGCGGATGGAGCCGCTGGCCAGCTCAATGCCGTTGAGCACGAGATCGTAGGCGGTGGCGCGGACGTTGGCCTTGTCGGTTTCCAGATACGGCAGGCATTCCTCCAGCGGGGCGGTGAACGGGTGATGCATGGCGACGAACTGGCCGAGCTCCTCGTCCCAGTCGAAGAACGGGAATTCCACGATCCACAGGAGGTTATACTGATCCTTCGGGATGACGTCGAGCTTCTTTGCCACATTCTGGCGCAAAGCGCCGAGCACCGGCAGCGTCACGGCTTCCTTGTCGGCAATGATCAGCACCACGTCGCCCGGGGCGGCGTTCGCCTTTTTGGCGATGGCGGCCATTTCGTCGTCGGTCATGAACTTGGCGAACGAGGAGGCCACCGTGCCGTCTTCGCCGTAGCGGATCCAGGCGATGCCCTTGGCGCCGATGCCCCGGACGAATTCCACCAGCTTGTCGATCTCCTTGCGGGTCAGAACGGAGAAGGCGTTTTTCGCGGTGATGCCGCACACGCGGCTGCCGGCGGCCACAGCGCCGGAGAAGACGCCGAAGCCGCAGTTTTTCACCTCGTCGGCAAGGTCGAAGATTTCCATGCCGTAGCGCGTGTCGGGCTTGTCGGAGCCGTAGCGCTCCATCGCGTCCTTATAGGTCAGGCGCGGCAGCGGCAGCGGCACGTCGACGTTCAATATCTCCTTGAACAGCCGGCCCATGAAGCCTTCGATCATGGAGAGCACGTCCTCCATCTGCACGAAGCTCATTTCCACGTCGATCTGGGTGAATTCCGGCTGGCGGTCGGCGCGCAGGTCCTCGTCGCGGAAGCAGCGCGCAATCTGCATATAGCGGTCAAACCCGGCGACCATGGAAAGCTGCTTGTAAAGCTGCGGCGACTGCGGCAGCGCATAGAAGCTGCCCTTGTGGATGCGCGAGGGCACCAGAAAGTCGCGCGCGCCCTCGGGCGTGGACTTGATCAGCATCGGCGTTTCGATTTCGATGAAGCCGTTTTCGTCAAAATAGTCGCGCGTCACCTTGGTGATCTTGTGGCGCAGCAGGATGTTCTTTTGCAGGTCGGGACGCCGCAGGTCCAGATAGCGGTATTTCAGCCGCGTCAGCTCGCTCGTGGGGCAGTTTTCGATAATCTCAAACGGCGGGGTCTCACTTTCGCCCAGAATGCGCAGGTCGTCCACGGCGATTTCGATCTCGCCGGTGGGAATGTCCATGTTCTTGCTGGAGCGCTCGCGCACCGTGCCGTGCGCCATCAGCACATATTCGCTGCGCACGGTGAAGGCCTTGTCGAACACCGCTTTGTCGGTACCGTCGTCAAACGCAAGCTGCACGATGCCCGTGCGGTCGCGCAGATCGACGAAGATCAGCGCGCCGAGGTTGCGCTGCCGCTGCACCCAGCCGCAGACGACCACCCGGCGGTCAATGTCCTTTGCGGTAAACGTGCCGCAGTAATCGGTTCGTTTGAGTCCTGTCATAGTATCCATATACCGTCACCTCTTAAAATAATGTCGTGTTCATGATCGCGTCGACGTCGATGTCCGTTTCAACGCCGAGCGCTTCCAGCTCTTTGAGACTTTCGCTGATGGAAAGGCGCAGAAAATCGCCCTCAAAGCCGTCGAGCGTCATCTCGGTCTGCTCGCCCGTCTCCATGTTCTTGAGCAGGGCTTTGCCGCTTTCCAGCTCGCTGTCGCCCAGCACCATGGTGAACTTTGCGCCGATCTTGCCCGCGTATTTCATCTGGGCCTTGACGCTGCGGCCGACCACGTCGCATTCGGCATAGACGCCCTCCTGCCGCAGCGAAGAGACGATCTGCACTGCGGTCTGCAGCGCCGCGTCGCCCATGGAAGCGACATAGAGGCTGCAGCGTTCCGGTTCGGGGAACGGGAGCTTTTGCGCTTCCATCAACAGCAGCAGCCGTTCCAGCCCGAGGCCGAAGCCGAGCGCCGGCGTGTGCGGGCCGCCGATCTCTTCCACCAGGCCGTCGTAGCGGCCGCCGCCGCAGACGGTGCCCTGGGCGCCGATTTCGGTGGAAACAAACTCGAACACGGTGCGGCTGTAATAATCGAGGCCGCGCACGATGGTCGGATTCACGGTGAAGGAAATGCCCATGGCGCCGAGGAAGGCCTGCACCTGCTCGAAGTGTCTGCGGCAGTCGTCGCAAAGATAGTCGAGCACCTTGGGCGCGTCCTTGGCAATGGCGGCGCAGACGGGGCTTTTGCAGTCGAGAATCCGCATCGGGTTGCGGTCCAGACGGTCGCGGCAGGTGGCGCAAAGCTCCTCCCTGCGGCTGTCAAAATAAGCGTGCAGCGCCTTGTGATACTCCTTGCGGCAGTCCTTGCAGCCGATGGAGTTGAGCTCCAGCTGCAGGCCGCGCACGCCGAGGAAGGAGAAATACGCGTTGGCCAGCGCAATCACTTCCGCGTCCGCCGCGGGCGACGCGGTGCCGAGGCATTCCACGCCGAACTGGTGGAATTCGCGCAGACGGCCGGCCTGCGGCTTTTCATAGCGGTAGCAGCTCGTCAGATAGCACAGCTTCTGCGGCATCGGCTCGTTATAGAGCCCGTGCTCCAGAAACGAGCGCACGGCGCCCGCCGTGCCCTCGGGGCGCAGCGTGATGGAACGGTCGCCCTTGTCGAGGAAGGTGTACATCTCTTTTTGCACCACGTCGGTGGTGTCGCCCACGCCGCGCTGAAACAGCTCGGTATGCTCAAACACCGGGGTGCGGATCTCACGAAAGCCGTAGTTGCCGGCAATTTCCAGCGCCGTGGCTTCCAGAAACCGGATCTTATGGCTTTCCCGGGGCAGGACGTCCTGCGTGCCCTTGATGGATTTTGTGATCAATGCCATGGCATAACCTCCATTGCAAATTAAGAATTCTGTAACGAAAAAAGCGCGCTTCCTCCGCAACGGCTCTTCGCCATAGGGATGAAGCTGCGCTCCACGGTGCCACCCTGATTGAACCGCCTGACGCGGTTCCGCTCAAACGCCTTAACGCGGCAGACGGGCCAACGGCCGGCTCGTGAATGTCTTCGCCTTCTCCTGCCGTGGAAAGCTCGCAGCAAAACGCTTTCCTCTCTGAACGGGGATGCCGGGTACTCTTTTCAGTCTTCGCCTTTGTGATATGAAAAATGCTCAGTCTTTCGGATACATGATGTCGCGCCAGTCGAGATCGCCGCGCTCGAGCGCGTGAATCAGCGCTTCCGCCGTTGCGATATTCGTGGCAACGGGCACGGAATGCACGTCGCAAAGCCGCAGCAGATTCGCTTCGTTCGGCTCGTTCGGCTTGGGGTTCAGCGGATCGCGGAACATCAGAAGCAGGTCGATCTCGTTGCAGGCGATCCGCGCGGCGATTTGTTCTTCGCCGCCCTGGGCGCCGGCCATGAACTGCGCGATCTGCAGACCGGTCGCGTCGCTCACGAGCTTGCCTGTGGTGCCGGTGGCGCACAGGTGGTGCTCGCTGAGCGTCCCGCAGTACGCAATGCAAAACTGTGTCATGAGTTCTTTTTTCGCGTCGTGGGCGATCAATGCGATGTTCACTCTCCGTCATCTCCTTTAAAATTCCGCAAAACAGGTAGAATAATATGTATTATTATAACAGGGATTTTGCGCTTTGGCAAGGTATTTGAGAAAAAAGAATAAATTTTAGGTAAAAATTGTATAAGAATATGAACGGTTCTTTAAACGAACAGGTACATCAGCGGAACGTTTTTGCCCTGCACCCGCTTTGCCAGGTTCAAAAACGCCTCCCGGGAGATCTGCCCGGGCAGACAGACGCCGCCCTCCATGCCCGCACTGCGCAGGCGCTTGTCTTCGGGAATGATGGCGATCAGCTGCACGCCGGTCGCGTCGATCACGTCGTCGATGTTGAGCATCTGTCTGCGGCGGATGTCGCGGCGCGCGGCCCGGTTGATGACCAGGCGGCTGCTTTTGACGCCCTGCTTTTCCAGCTCCTGCGCCGCGCGGCAGGCCGAGCGCACACAGACGAGGTCGGGCGTGGCCACCACAAGCGCGCGCTGCGCCGCGGCGGCGGCAAGCTGCAGACCCGTACCGATGCCCGCGGGAGCGTCGAACAGAACATAGTCGAACGCCGCCTCCACCCGGCCGATCAGGTCGCGGACCTGCTGCGGTGTAACGCCGTCATAGGACGGCGGGCAGGCCAGGAACGACACGCCCTGCTGCTGCAGTATGGCGTCCTCGGGCGCGCAGCGCCCCTGCACGACGTCGCCCCAGTCGAAGACCACGTTGCCGGCCGCGCCGAGCATCAGGTCGATTGCGCGCAGATTGTCGAAATCCACGAGCAGCACCCGCGCACCGCCGGCGGCAAGCGCCTTGCCGAGCCCGATGGTGAGGGTCGTTTTGCCGACGCCGCCTTTGCCGGAGGCGACCACGATTTTTCTTGCCATGGGTTTTCTCCTTTCCCGGGAACCTCAGCGCAGAAGGGTGCCCTCCTCGGGCGCCGGTTCCGCAACCGTTTTGGTCGAGAAGTAGTATTGCATGATTTCGGAAGCGACCGGCGCGGTGGAACCGCCGGAGCCCGCGCCTTCGATGACGACGGCGATGGCGATCTCCGGGTCCTCATAGGGCGCGAAGGTCAGAATCAGGCCGTTATAGGTGTCGACCTTATAGCCGTCCATCCATTTTTCCACCGTGGTGGTACCGGTCTTTGCCGCAACGTTGACCGGTACGTCGGAAAAGTCGGCGTAGCTTCTGGTGCCGACGAGCAGCATGCCCTGCCAGACCTGATCCCAGTTGTCTTCCTTGAAATCGGCCTGCGAAAGAATCTCGCGCTCCGACTGATAGACCGTCTTGCTGAAGTCGGACGTCAGGACGGACTTGACCAGATGGGCCTTGTAGCGGACGCCGCGGTTGGCGATGGTGGAAACATAGGTGCAAAGCTGAATCGGCGTGAACTGGTTGTCGCCGTGGCCGATGCCGGCCTGAATCGTGAGACCCGGCGTCCACAGCTCGCCGCGCGAGGTACGGAACAGATAGGAGTCCACAATGCCTTCCGCTTCGGTCAGCTCCACGCCGGTCTTTTCGCCCAGGCCGAACATGGTGAAATAGCGGTTGAGCTTTTCAATCCCGAGCAGACGCGCGGTCTCATAGAAGAAGATGTTGCAGCTGTGATAGAGCGCAAGCACCACGTTCTGTCCGCCGTGGATGCCCGTGCAGCCGGGCTGATAGTCTTCGTAATAGCGGTATTTGCCGTAGCAGGTAATATAGGTGTCCTTGTTGATGACGCCCTCTTCCAGACCGGCCATGGCGACCGCGGGCTTGATGGTAGAGCCGGGCGAATAGGTGCTGCGCAGCGCGCGGTTCCAAAGCGGCTTTGCGGGGTCGGCGTTGAGCTTCGCCGCCGTTTTCTGATAGGTCGTCAGATCGAAGGTGGGATAGGACGCGGCTGCCAGCACGTCGTTGCTGCGCGTATCCATCACAACCACGGCGCCGGACGTGACGTTGCGGGCCATCTGCTGTTCCAGAATCAGCTTTTTGAGCGCATTCTGCGCCGCCTTCTGGATGCCCTTGTCGATGGTCAGCACCACGGTGTCGCCCTGCCGGGGCAGCTCGGTGTAGGTTTCGGTGGTATTGCCGTCGGCGTCGGTGGTGATGATCTTTTCGCCGGGCGTGCCGCGCAGATAGGATTCCAGCGTATACTCCAGCCCGTTTTTGCCGATCACGTCGTCGCGGGCGTAGCCCTCGTCTTTTTTCGCTTCGTATTCGGCGGGGCTGATTGCGCCGACGATTCCGATGATGTGCGGGGCCAGCGTGCCGTCCAGATAGGACCGCTTGGCCTCCACCCTGACGTCCACGCCGGGATATTGGTCGCTGCGCTCCTTGAGCGAGGCGACGACCTGCTCGCTGACGTCTTCGGCAAACGTATAGGGCGTGCCGGCGTTGAAGCCGTTTTTATGCATGGAATAATAGACCGACGCAATGTCGCGCGCGTCCGTCAGCGCATAATCCTCCAGCGCGTAGCGTTCCACCAGCGCGGAAAAGCAGTTATCCACGGTGGCATAGGGGTTCAGATGCAAAAACGCCTTGGATTTGAGATAGCTCACTTCGTTTTCCCTGCCGGAAATGAAGCGCAGCTTGCCCTCTCCGGTCACGCGGATCGGCAGGCTGTCGTTCCATGCGGCGTTATGGGCGCGGAACAGGCGCAGCAGCGCCAGCAGGATTTCGTTGCGCGCTTTGGCCTGCTTGCCCGAAGGGAAGCGCAAAAAGTCCAGAACGACCGTGCGCACCTGCTTGTTGGTAACCAGAAGCTCGCCGTTGCGGTCGCGGATCTCGCCGCGCGGGGCTTCCACCGCCAAGGAAAAGCTGGTCAGCGCCGTCTGCTTTGCTTCGCGGCTCCGGATCGCCTGAATATAGAACATCCGGCCCAAAAACACCAGCAGGATTGCCGCGATAATCAGCGTGACGGCACGCGATCTGCGTTTATTGGCGTCTCGTCTCACAGTCCGTTCCTTCCTTTCTGTCAGAGTTCAGCTGCCGCACAGGCAGCTCAGGCAAGCGTCGGAAACGCTTTTGCCGTGCGCTGCACCAGCCAGCACAGCGGCGGCGCAAACAAAAAGCTGAACAGCGCGCTCGGCAGCGCGTGGCCGAACAGCACCGCCGCCGCGCTCCCCTGCCCGGGCAGCACGACAAAGCAAAGCCACTGCACCGCGGCGGTCAGCACAAGCGCGGCGCCCGAAAGCACCAGCGCGGCCGGCAGGTTGTTGCGCACCCAGAAGGTCACCAGGGTGCTGCACAGGAACGCCAGAAGCGCGAACCACAGCGCAAACACCCCGTCGGCGCCCGTGTGGGCATAGTCCCACAGCACGCCGGCAAACGCGCCGAACAGCGTGGCCGGCACGGCGCGCTCCGACATGGCGACGGCAACGACGGCCGGCACCAGCAGCCAGGCATGCACGCTGCCGATATGCACGAACGCGCCGCGCGTATGCTGCAGCAGAGCGCACGCCGCCAGGAGCAACGCGAAGATTGCCCGCCGGAACAGCTTTTGTCTGTCGAATGTATACATAAGGATTCTCCGTTGCGTTTATTCGATGCCCTGTCCGCGGAAGCCGGTAATGACGAACACGTCCTCAAGCGCCTGCAGGTCGGCGCCGGGCTCCACGATGGCATAGCTGGTCAGATCCACTTCGCTTTCCAGAACCTGCGTCACCGTGCCGATGATCAGGCCTTTCGGATAGATGCCGCCGATGCCCGAGGTCGTCACGATGCCGCCGGGCGCAATCAGCGTCGTCCGCTCCAGGCCGACCATCATGCATTTTCCGTTCCGGCTTTGATCCGTGTCGGTCGTGACATAGGCGGTTTCACGCGTTTTGCTTTCGATCGCGCTGACGTTGATCTGCGGATTCAGCAGCGAGAGCACCACGCTGTGGGTCGGATTCACCTTTTTGACGATGCCGACCAGATAGTTGCCGCAGATGACCGGGTCGTTGACCGCGATGTCGTCGTTGCTGCCCTTGTCGATGATCAGCGACGAGAACAGGTCGGTCGCGTCGGCGCCGATGATATTGGCGGGCGCCAACGTATAGTCGCTGTGCGAGGCCTTGATGCCGAGCATTTCCTCATAGGACGTGATCTTATGCTTGATCTCGTCGTAATCGACCATCTGCGCCTCATATTCCGCCACGCGGGCGCGCAGGGCTTCGTTCTCCGCGCGGTAGGCGTTGGCCGAGGCGAACGACGCGCCGAACACGCGCAGCTTTTCGCTCAGATAGCCGGTCGCCTTCTGCAGCGGAGTAAACACCACCGACACCGCCTTTGTCACCGGAGAGGTCCCGTTTTGCGACACGGCGGCAAACACGGCGCCGAACAGCAGCGCGCACAGCACGACGAGGCATATTTTCAGTTGTGTGCTTTTCAAAAACTGCCGCATAACAGTCTTTCCTTTCCTTTGCGCGTCAGATGCGCTTGCCGATCAGCCGCAGCGCGTCGGATTCCAGGTAGATGCCCGTGCCGTCGGCCACGCAGTCAAGCGGGTTGTCGGCGATGTTGACCGGCATGCCGGTCTCCTGGGCGATCAGCTTGTCCAGCCCGCGCAGCAGCGCGCCGCCGCCCGTGAGCATGATGCCGTGGTCGATGATGTCTGCCGAAAGCTCCGGCGGAGTCTTTTCCAGCGTGGCCTTCACAGCTTCCAAAATCTGGTTGACCGGGTCGCTCAGCGCTTCGCGGATTTCTTCGCTCGTCACGGTGATATTCATCGGCAGGCCGTCCACGAGGTTGCGGCCCTTGACTTCCATCTTGCCCTCGCCCTCATATTCGCAGGCAGAGCCGATCTTGATCTTGATCTCCTCGGCGGTGCGCTCGCCGATCAGCAGGTTATATTTCTTTTTGACATACTGCACGATGGCGTTGTCGAAGCTGTCGCCCGCCGCGCGGACCGACCGCGAGCAGACGATGTCGCCCAGCGAGATTACGGCCACCTCGGCCGTGCCGCCGCCGATATCGACCACCATGGAGCCGATCGCGTCGCTGACCGGCAGGCCGGCGCCGATGGCCGCGGCCATGGGCTCTTCGATCAGGCTGACGTAGCGCGCGCCTGCTTCAATGGCGACGTCGTGGACGTTGCGGCGTTCCACCTCGGTCACGCCGGAGGGGATGCAGATGACGACCCTTGCCTTGGCAAAGAAGCTGCCGCCCATCGCCTTCTGGATGAACTTCTTGAGCATCTCGGTCGTAATGTCGAAATCGGCGATGACGCCGTCGCGCAGCGGGCGCATGGCGGTGATGGAGCCGGGCGTGCGGCCGATCATTTCCTTGGCCTGGGTGCCGACTGCAACCACGCGCGCGGGCTTCTGGCTGACGTTGATCGCCACGACGGAGGGCTCGCGGATCACGATGCCCTTATCCTTGACGAACACGAGCGTGTTGGCCGTGCCGAGATCGATGCCGATATCCTGTGAAAAAAGCATAGCTGTTCTCCTTTTGCGTTGGATTCTGTCAAATGCCTTCAAATTTGCATATAACTATAGATAATATATTATAGCCCAAAAAGCAGGATTTCTCAATAGCTAATGGAAAATATTTTTATAAAAATCGAACGGCGGCAAACGGGAGAGGTTTTTCATCTGCGGCGGGACACGCGCGGCGTGGGGCGTTTTCAGTGAACGCGAAGCGGCGATTGGTACTGCGGCGGGACACGCGCTGCGTGGGGCGCCGCGGAGAACGCTCGCCCGCGAAGGGAGCCGCCGCCCGCTTTGCCGCGGGGGCTGCGGCTGACTGCTTTCCGCGCCGCTGACGGCAGTTTTAACCAAGACCGCGGTTTCTCTTTCTTTCGGGCGAAAGAAAGAGAAAGTCCGCAGAAAAGAGAAAGAAAGCCCGGGCTTCGGATACGGC
>JAEEGI010005994.1_pt1 | contig 27623 bp, 19 predicted proteins | sample 8958751 | NCBI WGS metagenome assembly JAEEGI01 (sample SAMN16246545, study PRJNA631951) | gut metagenome | biome: gut microbiome; feature: rumen; material: KS-attached | host: Bos | place: Iran: Karaj | collected 2018-10 | reverse complement strand
CATGTTCATCAGCATGTCGCGCGCCCAGGCGACATCGCTTTCATAACGGCCGTCCTCCCGAGCCGTGGTGAAGTCTTCGGGCATAAAGCGGTCGCGTGTGCGCATTGCCGTGTTCTCCGCTTACTGAAGCGGCAGGCAGAGGCGGAAGCCGTATTCCGCGACACCATTTTCGGGCCTGCTATCGCCGCGGGCGGCGGAGCGGGCGGACTGGGCGAATTTCGTGAAGTCGCCGCCTCGTGTGATGCGCCACGAACTACCTGACGCAGGACCAGTTGGATCAACGAGCGGAGACGAGCCGTATTCGCCCCACCAGTCAAGGCACCACTCACGCACGTTGCCGTACATGTCGTAGAAGCCCCACGGGTTCGCAGGCTTGCCGCCGACGGCGTGGACTTTCGATCCGGAATCGCTGTTGTAGTAGTACCAGGCAATCTCCGCGAGGTCGGAGTTGCTGTATTGGTCGGGGTTGTCCTTTCCGCTGTAGAGGGCTGTCGTCGTGCCGGCGCGGCAAGCGAACTCCCATTGCGCCTCGGTCGGGAGGTCAAGGTTCAGCCCCGTAGCAGTACGGATGGTGGCGAGGTAGCCGCCGACGGTCGAACCTGTGGAGGGCCAATCAATGGTAGGAGCGGAGCCACGGAGTTTGTTGTAGGTAATCCAGCCAATCGGGCATTGATTCGGATCATCGGTGCCGTAGATCGCCCAAGTGACATCTTGCCGTTCTTGGCAGCCGCAAAGGGCGAACTGACGACGTGTCATCTCATAAATGGCCAAGTAATAGTCCTTTGTGAACGAGACGAGGTGTGGATCCTCGTACGAGCGATAGGGCGATTCGCTCGGCGGCGATCCCATCGTGAAGGTCTGGCCGGCGGCATGGACCTTCTTCATGACGAGGTGGGTCGTGCGGTACTTGTCGTTGACGAGGCCTCCGTCGGGAAGGAATTCCATCGACTGGTAGTAGGCGACGGCCTTGGTCTCCAGATCGACGACCAGTATGTCCGGCGGGACGTCCGTTGCCCATGACTTGAGCTGCAAAGTGACGACCGGGCCGTTGAACTTCTGGTCTGGCCAGCTTTCGCGGGCGTGCCACTGGAACGAGTGGGTGCCTGCGGCGACGCTCTTGAAGCAGTCGCCGACGACGAGCTGGATGTTGGCGCCTCCTATCGAGACGCCGTTCGTGAGGACGTCCATCGTGACGACGGCCGCCTCGTCGAGCGTGTAGGAGACATGGACGACCCGGTGGTCATCCTGCCGGACTGCCACGTTGGAGATCTGCGGATCGGCAGGGTTGGCCTTTGCCGTCGCCAATGCGACGGCAAAGGCAATTACGAAGGACGAACTACGAATGACGAATTTTGGCAGAGAAGTGTTCATGGCGGTTAGTGGCTAGTGATCAGTGGTCAGTGGCTAGTGGTCGGTAGCTAGTGGGCTAGCGGACGAGGATGAAGGTGCCGACCAGCTTGAAGGTGTTGAAGTCGTTGATGACCGCGTCCTCAGTGTTGACGTAGCGGGAGAGGAATGGCTGGATCGTGACTTCGACCACGTGCGCCACGGCGGGCGCGGCAAGCGCGAGCAGCAGGGCTGCGGCGAGGATTGTGCCGATGCGCGTTCTCCGGCGCATTGGCGGAAGATGCTGGTTGGCGTTTTTCATTGTCAGTCCCTCGATTCATTTCGCATGGACGGCGCGCCCGACACGGGTGGCCACGGCCCATTGCCGATGGTGCGAATAGTATGCCATATCCGAATGCGTCCGCCTAGTCCCTTTATTTGGCAAAATGTCACTTTTATGGAAATTGGATTTCTGATATAATTTGATTTGCCATGAAAAGCAACTCAAAGGCCAATTCCCGACGCAAGGTCTTCGCCGTCGTCGCGCTCAACGTCTATTCCGGGCAGCGAAAGCTTGCCGGAATCACGCGCTTTTTCAACGAGCGCCTGCCGCGCGAGGAGGACAAGTGGGATCTCGACATCCTCCACGGCCATGACGCCCTCACGGACGCAGCAATGCGCCTCGCCGTGCGCGAGGGCGTCTCCGGGATCATCTTGCTAGACTACCCGGCGGAAGCCACGGTGAGCCTCGTCGCGCGCAGCGGCATCCCTTGCGTGGTCGAGACGTCCAATGCAAAATGCAGAATGCAGAATGCAGAATGCAGAACGCACAATGCAGAATGCAGAATGCAGAATGTGAAGAGTATGGACGAACGGAAACTCGTCCGAATCGTATGCGACGCGCGCGAACTGGCGCGGGAGGCGGCGCAGAACCTTGTCGTGCGTCAGTCCTTCGCCTCGTTCGGCTATGTCGGGACCCCCGAAGGCGAGTCGTGGTCGCGGGAGCGCGGAGCCTTCTTCCAGGAGGCGCTTGCGGCACGCGGGCGCGACTGCTCGGTGTTCAATTCGCGTCGTAGCGGACTTGGCGCGTGGCTTGCGGCTTTACCGCATCCGGCCGCCATCTGCACCGCCAACGACCAGACGGCGCGGGCCGTGGCCGACGCCGCCCTGGCGCAGGACCTTCGCATTCCCGACGACATCGCCGTCCTCGGCATCGACGACGATCCGAAATTTTGCCTTGGTACGTTGCCCGCGCTGTCCTCCGTCGTGCAGGACTTCGAGTCATGCGGCTACCAGGCCGCCGAGGCGCTCCAGCGCCTCATGGACGGTGACGCGTCCGGACCGGACGTCTTGCGCTACGGGGCGCACGGCGTCTCAATCCGCGAATCAACCCTCTCGTCGTCGCCTCACGCCGACTTCGTGCAGAAGGCGCTCGACTGGATCGACGCCAACGCCTGCCAGTACATAGGCGCATCGGACGTGGCCAGGGCGCTTGGCGTTTCGCGCCGAATCCTTGATCTGCGCTTCCGGGAACTGCTGAGGACAACTGTCCACGCCGTTCTGCGCGAACGCCGTCTTGAAGAGGTGAAGCGACTGCTCGCCGACACCGACATGTCCATCGGGCGCATCACGGAGCAATGCGGCTTCACCAGCGCCGGACACCTCAAAAACCTCTTCCGCCGCACGACCGGCGTCTCAATGCGCGACTGGCGTGACGGGAGAGGTTAATGCACCTTCCATCTTACATTTCCCCGGCCAAACTCCACATGAGCGTCTGGCCAAGGGTCATATCGACATCAATGCTTTCCACGTCGTGGCCGTAGAAACGTTTTTCGTAGACCTCGTAAGGCGAGCAGGGACGCTTGAAACGAATCGTGCGCCGGCCGTCGTCCTTCGCGTGTACCGCGACAAAGCTTTCGTTGGCGTAGAGGACGTCGTCGCCATCGAGGTAGATGTGGCATCCGGCGAAGGCGGCGATCGACGCCAATAGGTCGCTCCGCATCACCGGCGCGGCGCAGTAGACGCTCCGGACACCGTCGCGCTCGGCAAGCGCAAGCGCCGGAAGACCGTTTGAGCAGAAGCGACCCAGTACCGTCGCCTGCGGGTCGTCGATGTAGAAGCCGGGGTTGAGATACGGCGTTGGCAGTACGGAGCCAATCCAGATGTTGCTGTGGACGTCACGGTCGATGACGCCGTAGCGGCGCGTCGCCGAGGCGCGCGCGACGGCCGGATGCGCGGCTGGGTCCACGCGGAAGTGCGGGAAGAAGGTCTTGTCGATGAAGCCGAGCTTCATGCCGACGGTCTTCTCGACGTTGGAGACGTCCATCACGCGCGACGCCCCGGGATTGACGAAGCCCGGCGCGTAGAGCCAGAGTATCACGGCGCCGTTGCGGCGGGCCTTGGCGTAGACGGCTTCTCTCTCGGCGTCCGTGAGGCAGTACTGGTTGAGCATCACGTAGAGCTTGTACTCCGGCATGTTCGGCCGCGAGAGATCGTTGTGGAAGTAGTAGTCCACGGGCGCGCCGATGCGGCCGAGGTCGGATGTACGCCACAGATCGAGGACGAGCATGCTCGTGTCCCGCGAGACAAGATGCACGCTTTCCGCGTCGTAGACCAGGGCGATGTCGTTGCGCTTCGTTCGGTCCAGCGAGTAGGCGAAGTCCGCGATTTCGCGCTGGCGTCTGAAGAGGGCGAGGATTTCCGGGTCGTCGTACCAGTCGCCGCCCATGTCGAACCACCAGCCCTGGATGTCCTCGCAAATGTCGCGCGCGAAATCGCGCTTGAGGGTGGTCAGCGAGTCCTCCACGGAGTAGAGCGCCATGGCGTCGCGCTGCATCCAGGGCTTGCAGCGGTGGGTGCGTGAATCGTCCTCGCAGATGTAGATCTGGTTGCGGAGGCGGAAGGAGTCCTGCATCTCGCGCTGGGCGACGATGCCGCCGGGTTCGCGGTTGTTGTAGACGCCCGGGGCGGCAAGGAAGTCGACAACTCCCGAATCGAGAATGGCAAGAGTCCCGGAGGCCGTTGAACCCTCGAAGAAGTCCGTGCATCCGTAGGATCCGTAGAAGGCGCCGACAAGGAGGTCGGGCTGGAGACGCTTGAGCGTGCGGGCGAAGTGGACGATGGTGTTGGCCGTCGACTCGTGCCACGCGTCGAAAAAGTCCGCGACATGTGCGTATCCGTTGGCGTTGAGGAATACACCGACATTGGCCTCCTCACGGGCGTCCATGTCGATGTGGAGGCCGCCGACGACGCGTCCCGCGAGCTCCCAGTCGCGCAAGGCCTTGACAATTTTCTCGTCGGCCTTGGCGATGAACTCGCGTTCTTCAGGAGCCGGGATAATCGGGCGTTCAAAGGTGGCGTCCGGACGCTTCCAGACGCGGCGCAGCTCTTCGACGGTCCCGTACTTGCGGCGGAGGTAGGCCTCGTACTCGCGGCGGAAAGGCTCGGAGAAGTCACCGTAGGTTCCGTCCTCGTTTACAAGTCCCTGCGGATAGTACCATTCCGCCGTGCCGCCTGCGCAGAGGAACGTTCCTATCACGCGCTTGAATTCGGAATGCGCGGCGAGAGCGCCGAAGAAGTCCTCGAGCGCCTTGTCGCCTTCTGCGCGCCACGCCTCGGAGCAGAGCGAATGCATTCCGTCTATGGGATTGCCGCCGACCGTCGTGCAGATGACCGGTCTGTGCGAGCCGTCGCTGTAGGTCAGCTGCTCTTCGGGGTGCGCGTTGATCCATTCCGCGGGCGGGCTCATGTTGAGGCGGAGCATGATGTAGCCGTCTGGTACGGCGTCAAGCACGAAGCGAATGCGCTTGAGAACGGCCTCGACGCCGTCGGGAATGCCCGCCGAGGCATCACCCGGGGTGTGCCAGCGGGTGCTGGCGCTGACATAGAAGATCTTCAGGCCGGACTCTCCCAAACGGCGGAAGTAGTCGCGCCGTTCCGGCGCAAAGGCGTCTCTACCGTCACTAATGGTAATGGTCATCGGCGGGCACGGTTTGCCATCCACCATGATGGCGGGCGAGCCGTTGAATTGTTCGACATGTGCGATTGCCATAGCAAGCTCCTGGTTTGAAAACATTATATCAAAATTCCTCTCCCGAAAAGCACGCAACCTGTTGCGAAAGAGGTGCGAATCTGCTACACTTTTCTTGACTGACAAATTTCAGCAAGAGTAAGTCCTATGCCAAGCCTTCTCATTCGAAACGCGACACTCGATGGCGCCGCCGTCGATGCGTTGATTATCGACGGAGTCTTCGCGGAAATCGCCCAAGGCATCAAGCCGCCACAAGGCGTGGCGGTATTTGATGCCGGAGGCAAGATTCTCGCCCCCGCCTTCTACAACGCCCATACGCACTCCGCCATGAGCATCATGCGCGGACTCGCCGACGATCTCCGCCTGGAAGTGTGGCTCAACGAGCACATCTGGCCCTTTGAGGCGAAACTGACGGAAGATGACGTGCGCCGCGGCGTTCGCCTCGCCGCCGAGGAGATGATCCGCTCCGGCACGGTCTTTTTTAACGACATGTACTGGATGCCGGACATAGCACTCCAGGTCGCCGACGAAATGGGCCTTCGCGCCGTGATAGGCCCATGTCTGATCTCCAACCCGCTGGCGGCATTTACACGCGCCGAAGAGCACGAAGAGGCCTACCGCCATGTCCGTCACCGCAACCTGCTCGCCCTCGCCCACGCGCCCCATGCCGTCTACTCGACCGACGAGCGACTCCTCCGCGAAACGGCGGAAAAGGCGCGGGCCGACGGACGCTTCATCCATGTCCACGCATCGGAGACGCGCGCGGAGGTGGAGGGCTGCCTCAAGGACCATGGGATGACGCCGGTCGCGTGGCTCGACCAGTGCGGCCTTGTCACCGAACGCACAATCCTCGCCCACGGCGTCCACCTCACGGACGATGACATCAGCATCATACGCCAACGGCGCGCCGTTGTGGTCCACAACCCATGCTCCAACTACAAGCTCTGCTCGGGGCAGTTCGACTTCCGCCGCGTCTACGAGCAGGGCGGATGCCGCGTGGCGCTCGGCACCGACGGCTGCGCCTCGAACAACAACCTGTCCTTCTTCGACGAGATGAAGCTTGCCGCCCTAAACGCGAAAATGCAGTCCGGCGACCCCGAGTGCGGCCGCGCCACGGACATCTGGCGCATCGCCACGCGCGGAGGGGCGGAGGCCTTTGGTCTCAATGCCGGCGAAATCGCAGTTGGAAAACTTGGCGACGCGATCCTCCTCGACCCCGCAGTGCCGGCACTGAATCCGCTGCTGAATCTCGCCTCTGCGCTCGTCTACGCCGCCGACACCTCATGCGTCGATTCAGTCATCTGCGACGGCCGCGTCCTCATGCGCGACAAGGTGCTTGAGGTGCCATCGTAGCCTCCCTACTGTCATTGAAACTGCCGTAACTGGAGGTTTTCATGTCAACTGAAAGGGAAAACGAAGTGAATCGGGTAGGCGTAGTCTTCCCCACCGCCGCGTCCGTGCCTCGTCCCGTGCGGCTTCCGGAGTCCACGCGGCGCTTCGCGTGGGAGTCGCTCAACGCGAAATACGGCCGCGAGGCCGAGGCGAACCCCGGCGTGCACCTGGACGATGTGCCGGGGTTCCGGGAAATGCAGCCAATCGACCGTTAAGACATCGCCATCCGCAGGATAGCCGAAGAGGCGCCCCTGCGCCTTTGCGCGGGTGAGCGCCTTTCCGGCGCCGCTACGCTCGGCGTAGCCATCGACCACTGCGTGCCCGCGCTCTTCAAGTGCGGCGGATTCGGAGCGAACTGCCGGGACGCAATCAAGGCGGACTGGCACGACGAGCCGGTGTGCGCAGGCGTCTCGCACCACACCGCGGACTTCCCGACCGTGCTCCGGCGCGGGCTGGACGGCATCCGGACCGATGTCGAGGCGTCCCTCGTCTGCCATGCCGGAGACCCTGCGCGCCGCCGCTTCCTCGAAAGCTGCGTCGCGGTCCTTGAAAGCTTCCGCATCTGGCACGGCCGCTACCTCGAAGCGATGGAGGCCCGTCCGGAATTCGCCGCCAACCGCGAGGCCATGCTCCGCGTCCCGTTCGCACCGGCGCGGACTTTCCACGAGGCCGTCCAGAGCCTGTGGTCTGTATTCGCTTTCCTGCGCCTCTGCGGAAACTGGCCGGGATTCGGCCGCCTCGACCAGATGCTCGGCCCCTTCCTTGAAGCCGACCTCGCCGCCGGCCGAATCACGCTCGACGACGCGCGCGACCTCCTCGCGCACTTTTTCATCAAGGGCTGCGAGTGGATTCGCGGCGGCGTGCGCGGCAGCGGCGACGCCCAGCACTACCAGAACATCGTCCTCGCCGGCATCGACGCCGACGGACGCGAGGTCGCCAACGCCGTCACGCACCTCGTCCTCGACATCGTGGAGGAGCTTTCCATCAGCGACTTTCCGATCTCCATCCGCCTCAACCGCGACACGCCGGAACCGCTGCTGCGCCACGCGGCCGAGGCGGTGCGCCACGGCGGCGGCGTCATCGCCTTCTACGGCGAAACATCCGTGATCCGCTCGCTCGTCGCCTACGGTTACGAGGAGACCGAGGCGCGCCAGTTCGCCAACGACGGATGCTGGGAAATCCAGGTACCCGGACGGACGTACTTTTCCTACGTTCCGTTCGACTCGCTGCTCGTCCTGCAGCACCGCACCCTTCACGACTACGCGTCGGAGGTCGCGTTCGGAAACTTCGACGCGCTTTTCGACGCCTTCGCCGCCGATCTTGCCGCCCAGGTGCGCGAGATTTGCGACGACGTCCGCGCCAGGTCCTTCCTGCCGGACGATCCCAGTGCCTTCGCCGCGCGGCATCCGTGCACCGCCGTGTCGCTCTTCGAGGGCGGCTGCGTCGAATCCGGCCGCTCCTACCTCGAAGGCGGCCCGCGCTACGAGGTCGTCTCCCCGCACGCTGGCGGCCTGCCCGATGTCGTGGACTCGCTCTTCGCCATCAAGCGCCTCGTCTTCGACCGGCATCTCGCGACATTCGGCGAACTCATGGCCGCGCTCCGCGACGACTGGGCGGGCCGCGAGGATCTGCGGCGCACCGCCCTTGGCCTCGACGGCTACTGGGGCAACGACTGCGACGACTGCGACGCCATCGCGGCGCGCGTCCTGGACGCCTTCGCGGACGCCTGCCGCGCCTGCGAGGGCATCTGCGGCTATGCCTTCCCGCCAGGCATCAGCACCTTCGGACGCCAGCTCGAATGGGCGAAGCACCGCCTCGCCACCCCCCACGGGCACCACGCCCACGATGTCCTCGCTGCGAACTTCTCCCCTACGCCCGGCACCGACGCGCGCGGCGCCACCGCCGTCATCCGCTCCTACTGCAAGGCGGGGCTTTCCCGGATGGTCACCGGCGCGGCGCTCGACCTGCGGCTCTACCCGCGCGACATGGAGGGCGAGGACGGCATTGCCGCGTTCATCGCGCTGATGCGCGGGTTCGAGGCGCTTGGCGGCTGCTTCGTGCAGCCCGACGTGGCCGACGTCGCTATTCTCAGGCGCGCCCAGGAACATCCCGAGGAGTACCCGACGCTTTCCGTGCGCGTTTCCGGCTGGAACGCGCGCTTCGTCTCGCTCAGCCGCCAATGGCAGAACATGCTGATCGATGCCAAGCGATAAGCCAGCCACCATCCTGCGCGTCGCCGACGTCCAGCGCTTCTCGATGCACGACGGCCCCGGTCTGCGCACCGTCGTCTTCCTCAAGGGCTGTCCGCTGCGCTGCCGCTGGTGCCACAACCCCGAACCGCAGGCCGCCAAAGTTGAAATCCGGTTTGTCGCCAGCCGCTGCAGCGGCTGCGGCGCGTGCGCGGCAGCCTGCCCGCGCGCCGCGCAACGTTGCACCCCGGAACGGTCCATTGACCGCGCCCGCTGCATTGCGTGCGGCGCGTGCGCCGGCGCCTGTCCAGCAGGTGCGCTGGAAATTGTCGGCCGCGACCGCGCCATCGACGAGATCCTCGACGAGGTCCGCCGCGACGCCGCGTTCTACGGGCGCGACGGCGGGCTTACACTTTCCGGGGGCGAGCCAATGGCGCAACCCGATGGCGCGCTCGCGCTTCTCGCCGCCGCCAGGTCCTCCGGCATCTCGACATGCGTCGAGACCTGCGGCGCATTCGCGCCGACCCTTGCGCCCCGGCTGGCCGAACTCGCCGACACGATTCTCTTCGACGTCAAGGACTCCGATACGGCGCGGCTCCGCGACAACACGGGGGCCGATGCCGACGCGATTCTCGCGACACTCCGCGCGCTTGACGACGCTGGCGCTGAACTCGCGCTTCGGTGCGTCCTCGTCCCTGGCGTCAATCTCGTGGCAAGCCACGCCAAAGGCGTCGCGGAGCTTTTCTGCTCGCTTCGGCACGCCCGCTTCGTCGAACTGCTCCCCTACCACCCCTGGGGCGTCGACAAGGCATCGCAGACCGGGCGCGTCCAGCATGTTTACGAGACGCCTGCTACCGGCGACATCGAGTCTTTCGCCTCCATCCTCCTCGGTGAAGGCATCCCCGTCAAGGTCGGTGGGACGCTGCGGCGCTAGATACGCAGAGAATTCCTTTCGCTAGACTTGAATCAAGGTCGCGACCGTTTCACTCCGGCGCGGCGAGAGCGCCCTTTCGCACGAGTTCGGCGTCCTCCTCGGGCGTCAACTCGATTGGCGAGAGCGGTTCCTGCCCTCTGGAAATAAGTTCAAGGTTAATCGCCCGCTCGCGCTTGGCCGCCTCCTCCTTGGAGGTCTGCGCGGCCTTGGCGATTTCCTCACGCAGCTTGGCGATTTCCTCGGCGTTCTGCGTGGCCTGCGCCGCGCGGTTAGCCTGGCGGCGGCGAAGCGTGTCAAGATAGGAGCCCGGGGCGTTTGTCACGCCGCCTGCGCCCATCGGCCCGCGACGGACAAGTCCCGGACGCATTGGACGCGTCGGAGGCTGAAGGGGCGAAGGGTTGGCGGGGTGAAGGGTTGAAGCGGCAGGTGCGGCCGGAGTCGCAGAGGTTGTCTCAGTCCCCTCCCCTGCGTCCTTCTTCGGGATCATGCCCTTGCCAAGCTTTAGCGAAATCGATATGCCGTCCTTTTCAATTGTCGCCGTTTCTTCCACGAAGTCAGCTTCCACGACGGTGAAGCCGCCGCTGCTGTCACCGACATTCAGGACGTAGTTTCTCGGCGGTTTCGCATTCTTGTCTATGAAGCCAACGAGTATCTTGCCGCTTGGCATGCGGTTCACGGCCACCATGTCGATCTGACGCGCGAGCGCCTGCTCTTCCTTGGCCTGCTCGATTGCGGCCTGGTCTGGCGTCGGGACTTGTTCCGCCGCAGCGGGCTTCGACAAATCGCCGAAAGGCTTGCGGTCGAGAATCACGGAGTAATGGGAGAAAGGCGGCAGAGCGCCGCCATCGACATTGCCGGCCTGTGCCAGGCATGCCGTTGCAAGAAGGGTTAAACCGATTATGGAATATAACCGGCGCATCGCGGATCAGGTCTTGTGACGGTAGGTTATGCGCCCCTTGGTGAGGTCGTAGGGCGAAATCTCGAGGGTGACCTTATCACCCGTCGTGATTTTAATGAAGTGCTTGCGCATGCGGCCGGACACATGGGCCAGCAGTTCGTGCCCGTTTTCCAGCTTCACGCGGTACATGGTGGCGGGGAGCACCTTTACCACGGTGCCCATCACCTCGATTGAATCATCATTCGGCATTCGTTATTCCCTAGTTAAACTTAGATATAATAATTTTATAGCCTTTGCCGCCTCCGTGCAAGACAAATCAACTTGCGGCCGACGGTATCGTAGTTCTTTGAGTTGCATTGCTTCATCGCACACCTTCGAAGACGATGCGCTCAAAGTCGAGCGCGGCCTTCGCGTCGGCATCCATTTTCGCCTCGTCTATGCCCGGCTCAAGCTCGCGCCAGATCTTGATATCCTCGCCGACCTTGCCGCCCATGCGCACGAAGGGTTCCATGCAGACGTTGCCGTTGTAGCCGATGTCGGCGAGCGCCATCGCGATCTCGTGCCACGGCGTGCGTCCGCGTCCGGGGACGCGGCGGTTGCACTCGCCCGTGTGGAAGTGTCCGAGCAGCCCTTTCGCCGAGCGGATCGCGCCGCCGATGGAGTCCTCCTCGATGTTCATGTGGAAGGTGTCGAGCATGACCTTGACGGACGGTACATCGACCTCGCGCACGAATCTGACGCCCTCCGCAGCCGTGTTCAGGAGATAGCCCTCAAAGCGGTTCAGCACCTCCAGACAGTAGTCCACGCCGTAATCACGCGCCACTTTGCCGATTTCGCGGACATTCGCGACGGAGCGTGCCCAGTCGCCTGGCTTGTCGATTGGCTTTGAGTAATCGACCGGCCAGTAGCTGTAGATGCCGCCGCCGATGGTGCGGATGCCGAGCGTCTCGAGATTCTTCAGCAGCGTCGTAAAGAACGCCTTGGCGTTCGCCGCGACTGCGGGATCGGCCGAGGCGAGGTTCTGGTCCGCGTTGGGGCCGTGTCCGGCCGTGAGGAAGATTCCGTTGTCCGCGGCGCATTTCCGCAGGTCGGCGAGTGTCTGCCGGTCATAGCCGTTGATTGGGGTGCACGCGATCTCGAGGAAGTCAAAGCCGAGTTTCGCAGCCTTCTCGATGTACCTGAAGTAGTCCGCCTTCCACTGGTCTTCCCAGTAGGCGTAGTAGATGCCGTAGTTCATATGTGGTTAGTGGCTAGTTCTAGTGGTTAGTCGTCAGTAGTTAGTGGTTGGTGGTTAGTGATTAGTGGTTAGTGGGTTCCTCGTTATGGCTGCATTTTTGCGCTAGCGAACGATAATCATGAAGGCATCGGGCGGCCCGATGCGAAGGCGTCCGGCGCCAGTCAGGACCCCCGGAAGAGTCGAGGCGTTGTAGTGTCCGTGCGCGAGGGCGACGCCATTCGTGGTCATGTTGCCAACAACGACCTTCACGCCCGAATCGATGCCAATGGTGCCGCCAGTCGTCACGCTCACCGATGCGTCCTCGCGGATGTTCCCCGCCGCTGTGAGCTGGAGAATGCCCGTGGAGTTGATGGAAACGCTCGTCCCGGTGCAGATCGCGTTCGCGCCGAGCGTCACAGGGCGCGACACGTAGCCGCTCGTCGCTCCCTCGATGGCCAGATTGCCGTTGAGCGTTCCGTTGGCCACAAGTCCGCCGCTTGCGGATGAACTTCTGCCGCGAAGCGCGATTGCGCTGCCTTTTGGCACTACAATGTCGCCGTTGAACGTGACGGTGCCGAATTCGACATCGAGACGGAAACCACTGATTTCCCCCGTGACCGTGCCATTGACAGTCATGGAATTGGCGGCGGAAACGACGCGGGCGCCTGGCGTGCCGCGGACGACGACTGCGTTCGGAATCGACACTCCCGAAGTCGAGCCATACAGCAAAGGCTCGCCTCCGTTCACCGGATCAATCGTGATTGTGCCCGTGCCGAGCGGGTTTGAAACGTACGCGTGGACCTGCCCGTATCCGGAAATCGTCGTGCCGCCCGTGTGTGTGGAGGCCGTTTTAATCGCGAGGTTGGCGCCGTTGCCGCCGCCAACCACGGACAGCGCTCCTGAGCCGAAGAACGGGACGTTGCACGTCACGGCGGCAAAAGTCGCGATTGTCAGGCCATTCGCGCCGATGGCGACAGTCGAGCCGGAGGGAGCGGCGATAGTTGCCGCCTTGGCGAAGACCGCGACCGCGCCGTCGCCGGGGACGGCGTTGCGGTCCCAGTTCGCGGCGGAAGTCCAGAGACTCGGATTGGCCGTGTCCGCGCCGGTCCAGGTGAAGACATCCGCGTCCTCGCCGGCGACGAAGAGCCGTCCGCTCCCGGTGATGACCGACGGAAGCGACGCGGATGCCGCGCTCGTGCTCTCCGCGTGCCGATCAAACGGCATAGCCGTGCCGGAAGAATTTTCCGTCCTCGGCGTGGGCGACGACCAACTGCTCTGCGAAAACCAGAGCGTTCCGCTTTCGAGCGTCCTGCACGACGCCGGGAGAGTCGGCAGCGAAGGCGCCGCGCTGCTCGCACGCCTCATGGATGGCGCCGCCCCGCCGCGAAAACCGATTCTCGTGCCGCCGACGGGCGTGGCAGTGCGCGCCAGCACGAACCGCATCGTGGCGAACGACTCCCTCGTCGAGAAGGCCCTCTGGCTTGTGGAGCACAACCTTTCGCGCAAATGGGGTGTCGATCAGCTCGCCGCCGAACTTGGCGTCCCTTCCATCAGGCTCCACCGGCGCTTCGTGGAGGAGCTTGGACGTCCGCCAGGCGAGGAAATCCGCCGTCGGCGGCTCGCCAAGGCGCGGCTTCTTTTGCGCGGAACGGACTTGTCGCTTGGCGAAATCGCGGTCCAATGCGGCTTCTGCCACGCCCAGCACCTATCCAACCTCTTCCATCGCGACACGGGCCTCTCCCCGCGTGTCTGGCGAACGCGGAACCGCTGAACCAAGTCAAGGCTTTTCGCACGTGAATAAGTCAAACGTCGCGAATTAATACAGAAATCCGAAGAGCCAGAGAGGAATCTTGTTGCCGCGTCCGACCGCGACACCGTCATTGACGACATAACTGTCCGGAATGTCGGCTATCTGGGAAAAGCTTTTCTTTTTGCCGCCGATTTCAAATGTCCATTTGCCGTCAATGACGAAATCCCCCACCCCGGTATAGGCAATCGAATGCCCCTTGCGCAATTGACTGAAGAAGAAGGTCTCGCGTTCCGTTCCCGAATCAGGATGCTGGACAAGCGCGCGCATCAGGTTTGCGTTCGACACGTATATCTTTTCGGGTTTCGACATGTCGCCGAGTTTGAGCCCTTTCGCATCGACCAGCGACAGCAGCCCCGCCCTCTGCAGCGCCTTCAACATCTTCAGCCCCTGGTCGCGCCCTGTGCCGAGTTCACGGTAGAGTGCGCTCATGTTCGGCGTCTGGGGGCAGCTCTCCGCCAATATCATAAGCATCTTCCTAGTCTTGCGGATGGTTTCCTGCGAAACGTCGTCTATTGCCGGATAGTCGATTTCAAGCACCGCGTTCACGGTCTGGGCGAGCCGTTCGCCGAACTTCGCGTGGCTTTCGCGGTAGAACGGATAGCAACCGACCTCCCTGTAGCGGTCGAAATGGGCGAGAATCCTGGTCTTGCCGTCGATTTCCGTCGCCAGGCGGACATGGTCGGAAAGAATCTCCCCAAAATCAAGCGCCGGACACTCCAACACCCCCTCCAAAGCGAGGTATTCGCGGAAACTCATCGTTTCCAGCGAATAGGTCGCCTGCCTTCTCGAAAGATCGCCTTCGGCCTTTTCGAGCTGAAGCATCGAAGACCCGCTGTACACGATGTTCATGTTCCTGAACTGGTCGCAAACGTTTTTCAAGACCAGCGACCAGTTTTGACCAAGGTGATGGACTTCGTACAGGAAAAGGTGCGTGTATCCGCGATCGTAGAGGTACCCAACCAGATCCTTGACATCGTGTTTTGCGAACCAGAGATCGTCCAGGCTGGCATACACCGCAGTGGTTGAACCGGAACCGAAATGCTCCTTGATGCGCTGGCGCATGAGGGTAGTCTTGCCAGTGCCGCGAGGCCCCTTGATGCAGATTAGACGGTCGCGCCAATCGATTTCCCCCATGAGGTGACGATGGAAATCCGAAGTTTCCTCCCTAGCCTGCCGATCGGAATTCTCCAGGATATCCTCAACATCTTCAGTTGTTAGTTTTACTGCCATTTTAGAAACTCGACTTTCTAAAATCACCAAAGAATTAGCAAATTGACATGTTAATAATACCACAATGCCATGTAAAAGTCAAAGGGAGGTCCCTTTCGCGCAGTGATTCCACATCGCCATGAATGATAGCACATTGCCCGCATTATGTGTGATATACTTTTATTTCATCCTTTTTTCATCAACCCCTTCAACCTCTTCAACTCTTTCAACCCCTTCAACCTCAACCATGAAATACCTTTCAACACGCGGCGGCGACGCCGGCCTATCGTTCCAGGACACCGTTCTCACGGGTCTCGCCAGGGACGGTGGACTGCTTCTCCCTGAAACCATCCCGGATGTTTCAAACCGCCTCGGTGAACTTGAGAAACTCGACTACCAGTCGCTCGCCTTTGAAATCATCCGCCTCTTCGCAACGGACATCCCCGACGACGACCTCCGCGCCATCATCGACAAGAGCTACTCCACCTTCCGCGCGAAGGAGATCACTCCCGTCGTTCAAGTCGGCGACATCCGCCTCCTCGAACTCTTCCACGGCCCGACGCTCGCCTTCAAGGACCTTGCCCTGCAGTTTCTCGGCAACCTCTTCGAGTACGTCCTCGAAAAGCGCGGCGGACGCCTCAACATCGTCGCGGCGACAAGCGGCGACACTGGCAGCGCCGCAATCCACGGCATGCGCGGACGCAAAAACATCACCATAACGGTTCTGCACCCGCATGGTCGCGTCAGTCCCGTGCAGGCGCTGCAGATGACCTCCGTCCTCGACCCCAACGTCCACAACCTCGCCATCGACGGGACCTTCGACGACTGCCAGGCCATCGTGAAGGCGCTCTTCTCCGACCTCCCGTTCCGCGAGAAGTACAGCCTCGGCGCCGTCAACTCAATCAACTGGGCGCGTGTCATGGCGCAGGTCGTCTACTACTTCTACGGCGCTTTCCGCACCATGGAGGCGACAGGCTCCGACAAAATCAGCTTCACCGTTCCGACGGGCAACTTCGGCGACGTCTTCGCCGGCTACATCGCCTACCGCATGGGGCTCCCGATCCACCGGCTCGTTGTCGCCACCAACGAGAACGACATTCTCGCGCGCTGCTTCAACACCGGCTTCTACAAGCGTGGTTCGGTCTCGGCAACGCTCAGCCCCTCGATGGACATCCAGATCGCCAGCAACTTCGAGCGCTATCTCTACTACTTCGTCGGCAACGACCCGGCCAAGGTCCGCAGTCTCATGGAGGCATTCCGCACCACGGGCGAAATCGCCCTCACGGACAACGGTGCGCCAATCGACGACCCAGTCTTCCGCGCCGGGCGCGGCACGACCGAGGACACGCTCTCCGCCATCCGCGAGACCTGGGAGCGCCACGGCTACCTCATGGATCCGCACACGGCCGTCGGCGTCAGCGTCGGCAGCCGTTTCGCGGCCGAAGATCCAACGCCGATGATCTGCCTCTCCACGGCCCATCCCGCGAAGTTCGGCGCGGCCATCGAGCGTGCCGTCGGCAAGGACATTGCGCACCATCCGCTCATCGACGCCCTCAAGGGAGCGGAGACGCGCGTCACGCGCCTCCCCGCCGACTCCACCGCCGTCGCCTCCTTCGTCGCTTCAAACGTCTAGGTTTGTTTGACAGTTTGACGGTTTGACAGTTCGACGGTTGCCCCATTCCCCTTCCCTCTTACTCGTTCCCTCTTCCCCGTTCCCCATTCCCCGTGATTGCCAGAATCGCCATTGATGGCGCGGCCAGCGGCCGCCTTTTCGACTACGCGGTGCCGCCTGAATTGGCGGCCCCATGCGCGGTCGGGGCGCGCGTCCGCGTCCATTTCGGGCATCGTGCCGTCTTAGGCTATGTAGTCGACCTCGCGGAGGACAGCGACTTTATCGCATCGGCGAACGCTGACAAGAAGCCGGCGCCAGTCCCCACCGACCTTCTGCTCGATGTTGCCCCCGACCCGCCTAAGCCCGCCCTGAAACCCATTGAGGCGGTCGACGGCGATGGCCCAGTTGTCCTCCCCGGGCTGATGCGTCTTGCGCGCTGGATGGCTCAGTACTACCTCGCGCCAATCGAACGCTGCATCCAGACACTCCTGCCAGCGCCAGTTCGGTCGGGCAGAAGCCGCGAGAAGATACGGCTGTACGTCGAGGCCGCCGAAGTGGCGGAGGGCGGCGAAACTCCCAAGCTGACAAAGCGGCAGGAACAACTTGTCGCGGACATCCGCCGCGTCGGCGGCGGATGGCTCCAGCAGGTCATCGCCGAGTTCAAATGCACGGCCGAAACGGTGCGCCGCCTTGAAAACCTCGGGGCCGTCACCATCGTCGAACGCCAGATGCGACGCGACCCCTTCGCCAACCGCAGGGTTGTCCCTTCAAAGCCATTGCCACTCAACGAGGACCAATCTCGCGCGCTACGACTCGTGCTTAACGGCGTGTCGCAGGCCGAAGACACTTCGTCACCGCCGCCGAAGCCAATCCTTCTCTTTGGCGTCACGGGCTCCGGCAAGACCGAAGTCTATCTCCAGGCCATCGCCGCAGTCCTGGAGAAAGGACGAGGCGCAATCGTCCTCGTTCCCGAAATCGCGCTCACGCCGCAGACGGTCCAGCGCTTCGCAGCGCGATTCGGCGAGAACATAGCAGTCCTCCACAGCGCGTTGAGCGACGGCGAACGCTATGACGAATGGCAGCGAATCCGCGCTGGAAAGGCGCGGGTCGTCGTCGGCCCCCGCTCCGCCGTCTTCGCGCCCGTCGAACGGCTCGGCCTCATCGTGGTAGACGAAGAGCATGAGCCGAGCTACAAGCAGGACGAATCGCCCCGGTACAACGCGCGCGACGTCGCCGTCATGCGCGCCAACCTGGAGCACTGTCCCATCGTCCTCGGCTCCGCCACGCCAGCTCTTGAATCGTGGAAGAACGTCAAGACCGGCAAGTACGACGTCGCCCGGCTCTCGCGACGCGCGGCGGAGGACGCGGTCATGCCGCTCGTCCACATCGTCGACATGCGCCGTGAAATCTCCGAGGCGGGTCAGCCGCGCCTCTTCTCGCAGGCCCTGCTAGACGCCATCAAGCAGCGGCTCGACAAGGGCGAGCAGACCCTTCTCTTCCTCAACCGCCGCGGATACTCCACTTCGCTGGTCTGTCCGTCATGCGGCTACGTCGCCACCTGCGAGGCGTGCGACATCGCCTACACCTACCATCGGCACGACGACTGCCTGCGCTGCCACATCTGCGGCGGATGGAAGCGCGTCGCGGACAAATGCCCGAACTGCGGTGACCCTAAGTACAAGTGCCTCGGCACCGGCACCCAGCGAATCGAGCAAATCGTATCTGCCTGCTTCCCCCACGCCCGCATCGCGCGCATGGACGCCGACTCCACTTCCCGCAAGTTCAGCCACGACGACATCCTCGGCGCCTTCAAGTCCGGCAAGACGGACATCCTCATCGGCACGCAGATGATCGCCAAGGGGCTCCATTTCCCAAACGTCACGCTTGTCGGCATCGTCATGGCTGACTCCAGCCTCCACATCCCCGATTTCCGCGCCGGCGAACGGACTTTCCAGCTTCTCGCCCAGGTCTCAGGACGCACGGGGCGTGGTGCAATTGCGGGCGAGGTCTACGTGCAGACTTACACGCCTGACCACCCCGCCGTGCAGATGGCGCGGACGGAGAACTTCGAAGGTTTCGCGGACGGAGAACTTGAAATCCGCCGCGACCTCAACTACCCGCCATACTGCCACCTGACGTGTCTGACACTCAGCGGACCCGAGGAAAGCGCAGTCGCCGCGCTGTTGGAACGTATTGCGGAATCCGTGCGCGACAAAGCCGACAAGTCAGTCATCATTTCGGAAGTCGTTCCAGCCTCATTGCCCAAGGCCAACAACCAGTTCCGCTACCAGCTTCTCCTGCGTGCGCCAACGACCTCGCGCATTCTGCCGCCGCTATCGGCGGCGCTGGCGGCAAACCGCGTTCCTGAAGCAATGCGCCTTTCAGTCGACGTCGACGCGCTAAGCCTGTTCTAGCGCGGCGTCAGCGGCCCATTGTCCTGGCAGGCATGGCTGAATCACTTCCAGCCGGGCATTTGCAAATCGCCGGTTTCGTAGACGCGGTCGAACAACGCGGGAAGTCCAGGAACAATCCACTGTCCGTCGTCACGGCGGAATGCGGACTTCTCCTGCGGCGTGACGCGAAGTTTCTCCGTCATCAGTTCGACGGCGCGGACCTGGGCGCGGGCCATCGCGAGCGAGCAGAGATTCGCCCCTTCGACGTTTCCATCGCGGACAAAGCCAAGGATCCCACGGAACATCGCCTCATGCGGCAACGTGGTGGTTCCGGAGGCCACGCCTTCAATTGACCATGGCCCGTCGAAATTCCATAGCACCGTGCCCCGTTCGCACTCCACCCGGATTCGCGGATGGTGGCACTCGTCCGACGCATGCGACAACGCAATTGTGACGCTCGCCCCAGAATCCATTGCAAAGCGAACCATGCAGGTGTCAAAGGTCTCTATCTCGGGTCTGGCCCTGTAGAGCGCGCCTTCAACGGAAAGCGCCTCGGCAGGCATAACCGGGTCGGTCGAAGCGAAAAACAGCCCAAGGTTCACATAGTGCGCGAAGGCGTTGTTGGCCGGCGAGTCACGGACGGGAGTTCCATCGGGCGCCGTCAGTCGCGCCGCCCATGAGTTGCGCCGATAGTAGGCGTCGCCACGCGGCCAGACGCCGGTGCAGACAACCCGAAGTGGACGTCCCAGCACGCCGGACGCGAGGCAGTCCTTGATCTTGCGCACCTCTGGCGCGCTCATGTGCTGGAAGCCGACGAAGACCCGCAATGGCGCGGCGGCGCGCTCCGCCTCGATCATGCGGTCCACGGCGGCGGTGCAACCTGCGGCGGGCTTCTCGACGAGGACGTTGGCGCCGGCGGCAAGGGCCGCCTTTACGAGCGGTTCGTGCGCCGCGATTCCGACGGGCAGCGTCACGAGGTCAAGGCGGCCCGACTCTGCCGCGAAAAGCACCTCGGCCGTGGGATAGACTGCGGCCCCATGAGCACGGAGCCAAGACATAGGCGCTGCGGCGTCGGGATGCTCCGGGTTCACCACGGCCGCGGCCACGAAGTCGCACAGACCTTGATCGGCAAGTGCGCGGAGATAGTTGAAATGGACGGCACCGTAGCCGGTGACGCCAACAAGGGCGATTCTCTTCATTCATTCACCTCGGTTCCAGTATAGCAAAGGACGTCGCTATTCGTCCAAGCCCACGGCGATTTCGTACCAGACCGTGCGGTAGTCGGGACCGATGGCGAAGACGGCGCGTCCGTCCGGTGTGGACTTGGCGGGCACGTCCGCCTGGCGGCCTCCCCTGCCATCAAGCGCCCAGCATCTTGTCCGCGCCGCAAGTGATGGCAGCGTTATTTCAGCGGGAATGCCTTCCACTTCAAATGGTCCCCTTCCCCAGTCATCCCCACGCGAGGCGATGATGGCCTCGCCCGCCTCATTCCTCTCCAACTCCGTGAAGACAGCGCCGCCGTTGCAGGCCCTGCCGGTAGCGGCAAGAAGGATTCGCGCCGGTCGTCCGTCGCCACCGAAGCCTGTTGCATCATGCGAGACGAGCGAAACCGTCGCCCAGTCACCCTCGGTCCGCCCGATCTTGAGCCTGACACCGCCCAGGTCGAAGACGCGTCCCCGCACAAATCCGGTGAAGACCTTCACGTTTTCCGCCGAGACTGTTACGTAGCCTGCGCCTTCCAGCGAGACATCCCAGACCAGTTCGCCGGTGTCCGATTCCGTTCGACCGTTGAACCGTTCGACCGTTGAACCGTTGAACCGTTGAACCGTTGAACCGTTGAACCGTTTGACGGCTTGTCGGTTAATTCGTTGGTTCGTTGCTTCGTTGCTTCGTTGCTTCGTTGCTTCGACGAGGGGGGTGAGGCGGGTGCCGTGGGTAAGGCCGAGGGTGTAGGGCAGCGCACCGCCGGAGGCGTCGAAGGTGTCGTCCCACGGGTGGGCGAAGGCGATGTCGCGTTTCGCGGCGTCTGAGAAACGCCGGATCCACTCCTCGCGGGTCGAGGACGCCGTCACGGTCTCGCGGGCTGGCGACACGTCCCCGCGCAGGAAGAGCGCGGCACAAGCGGGGAAATGGGCAAGGACATCGGTGCGCGCCACAAGCGAGAAGAAGTATTCGACATGGTCCGGCTCGCCGTCGGCGCGGTTGTCGTAGGAATAGGCGAAGATGCCGTCCCAGTCCTGGAACGCCCCGTAGGCGTGGAGGAGAAGCTGGCCTTCCGTGCCGTAGCGGTTCGGATATGGGTTGTTGTACTCGCTCACCGTGTATGGAAGCCCTGTGGCAGCGCGCGCCGTCAGCCACGAGACGCAGTTGGCCTCGGGATGGTTTACCTGCGGGTAGTCCAGGATCTTCCATTCCGCGTTAATGGGCCAAGGATGGCACCAGTACTCGTGCGCGTCAAGGTAGTCGGCGGCCAGTTCCGGCCAAAGAGGGGTGTATGTGACCTGGGAGCCCGTCACCGGCGCGGCGCAGCCGAGTTCGCCGTGTATGAGCGCGCACATTTCGGCGACGTATTTCTCCTCCGTGTCGAGGACGAAGCGGATGAAGTCGGGCGTTATGTCGCCTGCGCCCGGCAAAGTGTCGCCGTAAAGCGCTTCCAGCTCTTCCCGGCAGGGAATGCCGGAACCGCCGCGCAGGGATGACAGCAGGATGTTGAGCAGCGCGTCCTCGTTGTTAAGTTCTACAAGCGCGACGACAGGGTCCTCGGCCCATATCATGCCCGTATGCGGGTTGAAGTGGCCGAGGAAGTCGCGCGCCCACTGCTTTTCCGAGTCTATCAGTTCCCGGGAGAACCATGTCGCCCCCTTGAGCGAGGTCCTTCCTTTGAGCAGATAGGCCATGAGGCGCGCCACGTGGAGGTTGACGTTGACATAGATGCCGCGCTTCTTGAACTGCGCGACAAGATAGTCGAGCTTCTCGAACTGCTTCTCGTCGATTTCGTAGGCGAGCGGGTCTTCCCCGTCCTTGAGCAGGCATTGCTGACGCTCCTGCCAGAATGAGCCGTACCCCTTCTGGCAGTCCATGAAGTGGAGACGCACGCAGTTGACGCCGAGAGCGGCAAGCCGCGCGGCCATCCGCTCCGCATGTCGATGCGAGGGGAAGTTCGCGGGACCGGTGAGGTTGACCGCGTTGAAGCGGATCCGCCCTTTGTCCGTCACGAAGTGTCCGTCCTCAATGCGGACTCGGCCATTTGCGCCCGCCGGCGCGTCCAGGAGGTGCGACATGTCCGCGACGCCTGTCAGCGGATCGTATGAGATGGAGAATGGAAACATAGTCATCAGTGGTCAGTGGTTAGTGGTTAGTGGTTAGTGGTCAGTGGTTAGTTGGTCAGCTGTTATCTGTTATCCGTTATCTGTTATCTGTTATCTCCACCGGCCCAAAGGCCGGCAGCGAGCGGTGCGCTCCGTCGACGATGGTGCAGGCGGGGTCGGCCCCGTAGCCGTAGTAGAGGTGGGCGCCTTCGCGGATCTGGGCCATCGTCGCCATGCAGCGGATGAAGGCCTTGTTCCCGCGCAGCGCCACATTGCAGACATAGCCACGCGTGTCCGTCTTTGGAAAGTGGAGCGAGAAGCCCCGCGCCAAGCCATCCGAATGCAGTTCGCCAACCACGTTCGAGAAGGTCGCGACGATCTCGACTGCTCCGAGACGGTATTCCCGAACTTTTGCGGAGCGCAGTGAAATCGCCTTCGCGAGGCGCTTGTCCGCCGTTTCACCCGGATGAGACAAGGCAAAGGCCGCTTCGGCGGCACGGCGTCCGACCTCGTACTGCGCTGCGCCGGAGAGGTGAACGCCTTCGTCGAGTTCAAGGTCCACAGTCGGAACGAGGGCAAGCCGGTTAGTGGAAAGGGACAGAATCCGCTGCTCCTCGCGTATGCGGCTCCACCATTCGTTGGCCGGGTCGTTGACGTCGGCGACGCATCGCCCGATCTGCGCCATGACGATTGGCAGTTGACCGAGGTCTTTGCGGGCCGACTGGAAGAGGCGTTCGGTCCTTTCGCGGAATTCTGCGACATTCGACTCCACGGCGTCGTTGCATCCCTGGAACCAGAAGAGGCCCGCCACGCGACGGGATGGATAGTTCTTCGCGATTCGCCTCATCATCGCGCCGTAAAGTGTCGAACCGGCTTCATGCTTCTCGCGCTCGCAATCTGGCAGCCACTGGGCGATCGTTGTTCCGCCATGCGCACAGGCGATGATCCCCTGGGGCACACCTGTGAGTTCGCGGAGTCTCCGGGCGAAGGCGACGCCGGGACCTACACCGCGGAACTTGGGCTGCAAGGCGGGACGCCGTCCCCATATTCTGGAATGGACGGGATCGACGGCGTCATGCAGTTGGTGGACGGGATCGCGGGCGACGCCCCATCTGTCGTCCATGTAGAAGGCGCGGACGAGTGGATCTTCGCCGATTGGGTTGTCGGGAATGTAGCCGCAGCCCTGCATGTTCGACTGCCCGGCAAGAATCCAGACGTCGCCGACGAGAATGTCACGGACAGTGAGCCTTTCGCGGCCTATGGAGAGCGCGATGTCGTACGGGCCGCCGACGTGGAGGCCGTCAAGACGCGCCGCGAAACACCCGCCTCGCGCCCGTCCGACGGGGCGGTCCTCCCAGCCGGGGAGCGGCCGTTCGTCACGGACAACGTGCGCCATGACATCCCCTTCCCCGGCGCATGCGCCGCGCACAAGTGCGTCGCTCACGCCATTGGCGCCGCGCTGGAGCACCATGTGTGGAAAAAGACCTGAAGCTATCGTGATCATGGCATTTCCTGTCAGTGCAGCAGCCTGACATCGCCGAAGGTCGAGACGAGGTGCCACCATCCCCCACCCCAGCTTGAGTTCTCGCGCGTGGTCTCGCCATGCGGGTGTGTCTGGCGCAGGATGAGGAGCTTGAAGGCGTCGCGAGAGGCGGCGTCGGCATGGATTGTCTTGAGCGGTATCGAGACAAGAAGGTCGTAGCCGTCGTCGCGTCGGCGGGCGCGGTGCGTCCACTCGCCGTTCCAGCCGCCGTCATAGCCCTTGTATTCTGCAGAAAGACCATCGGGCGAAAGCGAGAAGAGGTAGTACGCACCCTCCTCCGTCGCGTCCGTGATGAAGATTTCGACATGGTCGTCCTCGGGTATCAGCTCCGTCTTGCCGACCGGCATCTCATGCCGCTTCAGGACGGACAACGACGGGTCGTCGCAGCGGAGGCGGATGTGGAGGTTCCCGGCATCGTGGAAGAGGCGGGCTTCGGTCGCGTATTTCGGCTTTTTGGACCGATCCGCCTTGGACACGAGCGTGAACGGTTCGAGGAGTGTGCCGCGCTCCCAGACGGAATCGTCGAAGTCAGGTTCCTTGTCAGGCCGCACGAGCGGCAGCTGCGCCATCGGGTTCTTCAGGCTGACGGCTTCGTCGATGAATCCAATAAGCCGCGAACGGAGGCGCTCGGCAAGCACCTTGGACTTCGGGTGGACCGCCGTCGCCACTGCCTCGTCGAGCAGGTTGGAGAGGAACGCGGCGCGGCCGGTGTCGACAAGCAATGCCTTGGCCAGGTCGACGGGGTTGTCGCCCAGCGTCGACGCGCGGGGCGACTTGAACCACTCCTCACGGATGGTTCCATAGACCTTTTCAACTGCGGGGGCTGCCTCGCGGAAGGTGCGGCGGATGTAGCGCTTGCGAAGCTTTTCGACATCCTGTAGCGGATTCCAGTAGAGCTTGGTCAGCACCCACTGCTCCATCCCGGAGACGTCCCAGATCGCCTCGTCGCCCCTGCCCGGCTCGTCGCGGAGGGTGTTGTTCTCGCTCGTCATTCCGAAGACAAACGGGTGCATCATCGCGAAGTCGAAGGCGCGCACCTCGGCCAGCGGACGCGGGAAGCCGAGTCCAAGGCCGTAGTAGTCGTATGTCTCGATTGTCGGGCAGATCCTGCTCCAGCCGACGAGCCGCTTCATCCACGAGGCGTTTTCGGGCGCGAAGATGGGCGTTTTGTCATTTGAACGCACATACGGCGCGAATTCGGGGACGAGGTTCGGATGCAGTCGGCATGCGGGCGGCGGCGCGGTGAAGAAGTAGGCGAGCGAAACAATGCCCATGTCGGGCATCTCGCGGGCGAGGCGCTCGGCCACCTTGTTCATGAAGAGCCAGTACTGCGTGGAGCGGAAGTTCTCAGCTGTGTTTTCGATGACGGTGCCGTCATCGAGCCTGATTGGCGCAAGGCAGTTGGAACAAACGCACTGGTCCCACGTGTCCTGCGTGTTGATGTAGAGCCTCCTCGTGCCGTCCGGGGCCATGCGCGCGCAGTTGAGGACGTTGGAGACGAAGGCCTCCAGCATCTGCGGCGAGGTGAAGCAGGGGTTGCCGCCCGTGCGCTCGCCGGCGTCGTTGTGGGCGAAGAGGAGCGGGTCGGTCTCGCCCTTGAGGAAGTGGAGGATGTTGTGGCCGCCAAGGTGGCGGACGTACTTCACGCCATAGCGCCCCTTCTTCTCGTTGACGAAGCTGATGTCGCCGCCTCCGCCGCCGTTGAAGAGGTTGCAGCCGTTGCGGGCCATCCACTCAAGGCCGAAGTAGCTGTTCCAGCCTCTCGCCCTGGTGTCAGGCACCGAGACGACATCGTCGCCCCAGACGAAGGCCAGTTCGCCGTCAAGCGGCGTGAAGACGGTGCCGATCTCCTCGTTCGGGCGCGCCCAGATGATGTCGGTGTTGTTCTCAAGCAACGCGAAGACGCCGTTCATCACGCCCTTTGACGAAACGGCGAATACATGCAGATGGTCGGGGCGGTCGGGGTCGGGGCGGATGGCGTAGCCATCGCGTCCGTCGCCGCCGGAAGTCGCGGCCAGTCTTTCGTTCCATCCGTCGTTGGCGAACCAGCCGCTGTTGCGGTACGATGGCACGAGACGCTTGCCGAGGCAGATGCGGTTGAGGCCGTCAGGTTCCTTGCGCATCACGCCCCATCCGTCGTTGATTTTGATCTCGACGCCGGTGATCATCCTGATGTGGCGCTGGAGTTCCAGCGCCGCCTGGCGGAGGACAACGTCCTCCTTCGCCTCGTTGGCGAGGACAATCTCGGCGGCGGGTTTGCCGCCGCTCACGACGGCGAAAGGCTTCTGCAGACGATGATCTTCGGGTACGCCAAGCAACGCCGAAGAGTCGGAGTAGTCGGGCCTGTACGCGCCGATGTACTCCTTCCAACCTTCAAACCGCGCCGCGAATGCGGCGTCGATGTTTTCGGGCCGAGCCTCGTTCTCGGTCAGGGCCGACGGCGAGGCGAAGGCCGCCGCGCCGGCCAAAGTGCAGGCAAACATGATGACTATGGGTGTCTCCATCTTTCTTAAGGTTAGTTGCCTCCGCTATCGGGAGGGGAGGTTGTGCGGCTTGTTGGACGCAAAGGGATCAAAGTTTTTCATAGTACCGCCGAATTTTCGCGGCCATCAGCTTACGGCGAAGATCAAGGAACTCACCATACGATGCGCAGTCCATATCCACAATGGCCTCCGGGATGCAATTGTCGGACAAATTCTTCTTAAGAACTTCAACATCGATGATTGTACCACAGACAGGCACCTTTGTTTCACATTGACGGAATGCTTCAGCAAAGTAATCCCGTGGTGCCCGCTTCCCTATTGATTTGTTCACTTGCGTGTCAAGGTAGACGTAATTGGCCAGTTGGTTAAACTTGCTTCGTTCAAAGCCATTAGCCTTGAGATATTCTTTCGGAAATACGTGGTGGACATCTCCCTGAATTGTAACAAGGTCTGCGACGGATATGTTGTTGGACAGAAGGGAGATGTCTTTGGCCGTAATCTGCGCAGCCACGAAAACTTGGTAGGTCGGGTTTGACGAGACAGCGTATGAGAGGTTTTGAGGAACTGTGTTCACCCAGAAGTTTTCGGATACGATTGCCGATTCCAGGTCCGAAAAAGCCTGCTGGGCCCCCGCTTCACGGATTCTCAGCAAATCACGGTAGAATGCAGATTCCGGCGAGGAGCTGTATCGTCCTGTCAGAACGGATAGCACATACCACCGCTGAACAATTCGCTTAATCTCGGAGGGAGGCACTTCACAGGAATGGGAAAGGCGGAGAAACAGCGTATACGCAAAATCCAAGGCGAGGTTCGAATTAACGAGTTTCGGGGAGACGAAACCAGCTCCGCGAATTGTGAGCATGAATTGTTTGAAACGGTTCTCATTTACGGATTCAAGAACCCCTTCCGAAAGTTTCGCATAAGTTTCGGCAACGACTTCCTCGCGATATTCCCGCGTTTCGAAATCACGACCCGATAATAGACTCACAAGATCCGCGAGCCGAGCACGGGGAAACTTTGTCATGAAGGCTACGCGCAACACATCGTCGCAGGTCGGGTCGTAGACGCTTTCAGTCTCATTTCGCAACCAAGCGATTTTCCCCAGATAAGGAGAATTGGCGAACTCTTTGTCATTTTGGAGGATCTGATTGTAGAATGACGGTTCAACGGAAAGGTGGGAATAGTAGTCAATCAGCTTGCGGAGCGCGTTGCCCCCATGTGCTTCGTCCGCGGCGATTTTCGACATCACAAAATCACCTTGGCTCAGAGCCGTTCCCTTT
>JAEEGI010005990.1_pt1 | contig 27630 bp, 20 predicted proteins | sample 8958751 | NCBI WGS metagenome assembly JAEEGI01 (sample SAMN16246545, study PRJNA631951) | gut metagenome | biome: gut microbiome; feature: rumen; material: KS-attached | host: Bos | place: Iran: Karaj | collected 2018-10 | reverse complement strand
GGGGTTGCAATCGCAGCCGGACAGACTCTGACCTACAACTTCAACGAAGACACCGCGGAAATTAAATAATTTCCGTACTGATTATGCCTGCAAGCCCCTGATACGGACTTGCAGGTCCTATTTAATAAAGAATCCTTTCCATGAAGAAACCCTTTTTCCATGCGTTGATATTTGCCGCTCTGGTCGTTGGCGCCTGTGGCAAGACTCCTCAACCCTCCGGAACCGACGATTTCGCGATTCCTTCGTATGCGTCCGGCGAAAAGCAGGGGCATATCACATATCAGCTTCTGATTTACACTTTCGCCGACAGTAACAGCGACGGAATCGGAGATTTCAAGGGGATAGAATCCAAGCTGGATTATCTCGACGGCCTGGGAGTGTCTGCAATCTGGTTGTCCCCCGCCCATCCGTCGGATTCCTATCACGGCTACGATGTCACCGATTATTCGGCTCTGAATCCCGACTTCGGCTCTGAAGCCGATTTCCGGTCTTTGCTCGATGCCGCACACGCAAAGGGCATCAAAGTCTATATGGATTTTGTGCTGAATCATACGGGCAAAGGTCATCCCTGGTTCGCGGAGGCGAAGAGAAGTGTAGAGAACCCAAAGTTCGAATGGTATCACATCTCATCGGATCCCGCCACGGATATCGCAACCCACAAGTTCCCCATGCTGACGGGCTATTATTCGAACGAGTGGCACGATGTGACGGTCGGTGAGATCGGTTACGTCGGACGCCTGCACTTCAAGGTCGACTTCTCCGGCAGTGTCCGCACGTTGACTGTGACCGAATCTTCCGAAGCGGCACAGGCTTCCAACACCGACAGTTCCGTGAATATGTTCCTCTGGATCGGGGAGCCCGGCAAGGCCGTAAGGATGTACAAGACGGGGAATTCCATCTACGAGATAACCATGGACGTGGATTCTCCCTGGGGGGTTCTCGTGCGCACTTCCGACACCAGTTGGGACAATGGCACAAAATGGGGCGCGCCCAAAGGCAAGAACGTGCTGACCTTCGGAGAGCCTCTGGCACTCAGCACGGATGACGCCCAGGACATCCTGTTCGGCGCGGCCCAATCCATGAAGTTCCAGGGAGCTTTCGGCAGCTGGATGCCGGATATCAACTTTGGCGCCGTGGAAAATGCATGCACATCGGAGCCCTTCAAGGCGCTGGCCGCGTCGGCGGACAAATGGATTGATATGGGCGTGGACGGTTTCCGCCTGGATGCCGTCAAGCACATTTACTCAAGCGAAAAAGGGCCCGAAAATCCCGCCTTCCTCAAGCAGTGGTACGACAGGTGCAATACCAACTATCGCCAATCCCACGACAGCGATATATACATGGTTGGCGAGGTGTGGATGAGCGCATCCGAGGTGGCCCCGTATTACGAGGGCCTGCCCGCCTGCTTCGAGTTCGACTTCTGGGAGAGGCTGAAGTGGGTGCTGCAACAACGCACCGGTTGCTATTTTGCAAACGACCTGATGGGTTACCGTAAGACCTACGCAGCCGTTCGGAGCAATGCCATCCCAGCTACCAAGCTGACCAATCACGATGAGACCCGCGCAGCCACCATCCTGAACAAGGACATCCAGAAGCTCAAGCAGGCCGCGGCTTTCCTTATGAGCGCGGAGGGCGAACCCTATATTTATCAGGGAGAAGAGCTTGGATATTGGGGCAAGGATAGCGACGATGGCGGCAGGGATGAATTCGTGCGCGCACCCATAGTCTGGGACAAGGTCTACTCCGCGGCCACGAAGAAACTCGACGGCAAGTTCGACATGTCTATGCTCACCAACGAAATCTCTGTGACATCACAGGAAGCCGACGAGAACTCACTCCTGAGGGTTTATTACGAGTGGACCCACGCCCGCAACAGCTGTGCTGCGCTTGCCGGCGGAAAGATGTCCGCCCATCCCAAATACAACAATAACAACACCCAGGACAAAACTGTCGCTGCTTGGTATATGACAGCTTCCGACGGCTCCAAGGCTTTGGTTTTGCACAATGTCGGGGCTTCGGCCGCGACGCTGTCGCTGCCGGACGACAAGCTCTCCGACAAAGTGGTTTCGCTGGGATCGGTCAAGGTTTCCGGCAGTACGGTAGAATTGGGAGCGAACTCCTCGGTTGTTTTCAAGCAATAGTTATCATATGAGAAATCTGATTCTTGCCGCTCTGGCGGCGCTGGTGCTGGGAGCATGCTGCGGCCCCAGGCAGAACGTGCATGCAGACTGGATGTACGATACCGTGGTGTACGAGGTCAACGTGCGCCAGTTCAGCCCGGAGGGCACTTTCAAGGGCGTCGAGGCCCAGCTGCCCCGCCTGAAGGACCTGGGGGTCGACATCCTCTGGCTCATGCCCATCAACGAAATCGGCACTGAAGGCCGCAAGGGCACTCTCGGCAGCTACTATGCCATCTCCGACTACAAGGCCGTGAACCCCGAATTCGGCACCATGCAGGACTTTGAAGACCTGCTTGCCGCCGCCCACGCCCAGGGCTTCCGCGTGATCCTGGACTGGGTGGCCAACCAGACCGCACCCGACAATGGGTGGATGACAGAGAAGCCTGCCGATTTCTATGAGAGGGATTCCCTCGGAAACGCCATCTGGGAGTATGACTGGACCGACACCCGCAGCCTCAACTACGAGAACAAGGAGGTCTGGTATGCCCAGGAGGATGCAATGCGCTTCTGGCTCGACAAGGGTGTGGACGGCTTCCGCTGCGATGCCGCGGGTGAGATGCCTTCCGAGACCTGGCAGTATCTGGTGCCCACGCTTCGCCGCGCCTATCCCGAAATCTATCTGCTCGCAGAGGCGGAAAAGCCTGAGTTTACGGCAGATACGATGTTCGACGCCACCTATGCCTGGGAGATGCACCACATCGAGAACGCCATCGGCAACGGCCCCGCCAACAAGGACGGTGTGAAGACCGCGGCCGAACTCCGCGAGTATCTTGCAAAGGATGCGGTGAACACTCCGGCATCCGCATTCCGCCTGGCATTCACTTCGAACCACGATGAGAACTCCTGGAACGGCACCGAGTTCGAGCGCCTGGGAGACGCCTGGAAGGTGATGGAGGTGCTGAACTTCACTCTTCCCAAGACCCAGCCCCTCATCTACACAGGGCAGGAGATCGGCCTGGACCGCAGGCTCGAATTCTTCGAAAAGGACCCCATAAGCGACTGGACAGCAAACGAATACACGGATTTCTACAAGTCTCTGGTCGAGCTCAAGCACTCTAATCCCGCCCTTGCAGCAGGAGAGCGCGGTGGCAAAGTGAAGTGGATAGAGACAGGCGATCCCGATGTGCTGGCATTCTCGCGCAAAGTCTGCGGAAACAAGGTGACGGTGTATGCCAACCTGAGCGCAGAACCCTCCGAGCCCATCAAGGGCGAGGCCCTTCCTGCATGGGGATACAGAATCATAGAGAAGTAGTTATGCTGAATTTCAAGATTGAGTATCATACCCGCTGGGGAGAATCCCTGGCGCTGGTGGGCGCGGACGACAAGATCTGGCCTATGAACTATAGCTCCAACGGCATCTGGACCCTGAGCGTTCCATCTGCAAAATCCGACCTCCTTAAAGACTACTTCTATGTGGTGATCGAGGACGGCCTGTGGATGCGCACCGAGTGGGCTCACCATCATCGTTCGAAGGAGGATGCCAAGCACGAAATCTGCGATGCATGGATTGACTGCCCCATCCCAGGATGCCCTTTCCCCCGCGAGCACTCTGCAAAGATTTTCGACCAACCAGGATATCGCGGTGTAGGCACAGCAATTCCCGTTTTCTCCCTACGTAGTGAGGAAGGTTTCGGGGTGGGCGAATTCAATGATATCCCCCGCTTTGTAGACTGGATGGAGCGCACGGGACAGAGCGTCCTGCAGCTGCTTCCCATCAACGACACCACCCGTCACGGAAAGTGGAGCGACTCGTATCCCTACAGCCCGGTTTCTTCCTTCGCCCTGCATCCGATATACATCCATTTGCAGGAGGTCGGCGTGCCGCAGGACGCGGCTTTCAAGAAGGCGCAGGCGGAACTGAACGCCTTGCAGATGGTAGATTATCCGAAGGTGATGGATCTCAAGATCAAGTACCTGAAGCTTGCATTCGAAGGCCAGGGAGCGAAGGACCTCAAGACCCCCACATGCAAGAAATTCGTCAAGGAGAACGCTTTCTGGCTTGATCCTTATGCCGAATTCTGCGCGAAGCGCGACGGGGTGTCTCCCGATTTCTACCGCTGGGTTCAGTTCCATCTGGACAAGCAGCTCTCCCGCGCCGTCAAGTACGCTCACGAGAAGGGCGTCTTCCTCAAGGGAGACCTGCCCATAGGCGTGGGGCGTGACAGCGTGGACGCGGCAACTTATCCTCAGCTCTTCAACCTCGACTCCAGCGCTGGCGCGCCGCCGGATTTCTTCAGCGCGGACGGCCAGAACTGGGGCTTCCCCACCTACAACTGGGAAGAGATGGCGAAGGACGACTATGCCTGGTGGAGGGCACGCCTCCGCATTATGGCGAAGTATTTCGATGCCTACCGTATCGACCATATCCTGGGTTTCTTCCGCATATGGGAGATTCCCCTTCCGCAGAAGAGCGGACTGCTCGGGCACTTCAATCCGGCTATGCCCTACAGCCGCCAGGAGATAGAAAACCTCGGCCTGCCCATCCTCAACCTGTTCATAGAAGATCCCCGCAAGCCGGGATGGTTCCATCCGCTAATTGCCCCGGACACCACCGGGCTCGAGCCCTGGCAGAAGGACCGCTTCGATGCGCTGTACATCGATTTCTTCTACCACCGCCACAACGGTTTCTGGGCGCACAACGCCATGCGCAAGCTCCCCAAGCTGCTGAGTTGCACGGGTATGCTGGCCTGCGGCGAAGACCTTGGCATGGTGCCGGACTGCGTGCCGGGCGTGATGGACCACGAGAAGATTCTCTCCCTGGAGATGCAGCGCATGGACAAGGGACGCCCCTGGCCTTATCTGAGCGTGGTTGCCACATCCTCGCACGACATGTCTTCCATCCGCCTCTGGGACACGGAGGACAGGACTCCGGAGGACTGCCGCCGCATCCTGAAGGAGCATCTGGATTCCCTCAGCATGCTGGCCATCTTCCCCCTGCAGGACTGGCTGTCGATGGACGGTACCTTGCGCTGGCCTAAACCCAGGGAGGAACAGATCAACGACCCGGCGAATCCGGACAACAAGTGGTGCTGGAGGATGCATCTGACCACCACGCAGTTGCTGGAAAGTTCAGCATTCTGCACGGCCGTGGCCACTCTGATAAAGGATTCGGGCCGCTAGAAATCAGGGCTTCCGAGAGAACGTTTGGTGAAGGTGTAGGATGATTCCGCGCCTACCACTTCGTTGTCGCTTTCCGCTTCCACGCGGCTGCGGTCGATTAGCACGCCGTGCATCAGGAACTCCATCTCGGTCTTCTGCAGGTCCTTGTTCGCCGCCACGAGCTGGCTCTGGAGGCCGGGAAGGCGCGCTTCCTTCTTCACGATCTTTTCCGCCATCTCCTCCCTTTCGGAAGGGTTAGCGTTGGCGTAGAAGGCCCGCAGGGTCTTGAGTTCACGGTTCACCCGGGATATCTCTTCGCGCAGGCGGCGGACCTCGGCGGCCTTGCGGGCGTAGAGTTCGGTGTTGGCATCCGCCGTCTTGCCGGCAGACATCACGCCCTTGTTATCCACTTTCTTCAGGTCCTTCGGAGGATCCAGGCGGCAGAGTTTCTGGAGGTCTTCCGCCCCGCGGATGGCTGAACTCACGGGAACGGGCTCGTATTCAAGCACATATACGCTCACGCTGTCCACCGAACAGTTGCGGTTGCTGGCGAAGATGCTGTATTTCCCGTCCGGGGAATTGATGAAGAGGAAGTCATCGTGGGGGGATGAATACGGGAATCCCATGTTCTTGGGCTCGCCCCAGCGCCCGTCCGGCCTGCGCTCGCAGACATAAATATCGTATCCGCCCACACCGAAAAGGCCCTTGGAGGCGAAATAGAGCTTGCCACCGGATACCATGGGGAAAATCTCGTCTTCGGTAGAGGAGAATGGCATTTTGTAGGGGGATGACCACATGGTGCCAAGGTCGCGGGCATAATAGATGTTGTGCACGCCGCGCCGGTCGGCCTTAGACCAATAGGCCTCCTTGCTGCCTCGGGGGAACCAGACCACGGGGGAATCGGCCGAGCCAAGGGAATCCAGACGGTTCGGAGCAGGCCTCCAGGAGCGGTCGGCTAGGGGATAGTAGAGGAAGAAGTCTTTGCGGGAGAAATTCTTGCGCGCTACGATCTTGGGCCTCTGGCAGAAACCCGCCATGGACTGGCCGTTGCGGCTCTGGGAGAGTTTTTTCTCGATTTCGGCGCGCTTGAGGCTGTCCCGGCATTTGCGCAGGGCCTCGCTGTAGGCCTGCACCGCCGAACTGAAATCGTAATCCGAATGATAGGCCTCGCCGTCCATCATCAGGATCTCGTATTCGGGCAGCGGGAGTGGTGCGTTCTGGGCCATGCAGATGGTGGCGGAAGCCGTCAGGGCAACCGCTGCAAGGACCAGTTTTTCAATGAATAATTTCATCAAAACACACACAAACAGTCTACAAAAGTAAGAAATAACCTGCAGATAATTTCTTTATTGGAAAAAAATCGTAACTTTGCGGGCTCATTTTGAATTAAATGTAATTTAAAACTCATAATTTGTCATGCAAAGTAAAGGTGCAATCAGATTAGTAGCCATCCTGCTTCTCATCGCATGCTTCTGGCAGCTTTCCTTCACTCTGGTAACTGCAATCCAGAACAACAAGGCCAAAAAGTATGCCGAAGCCGCAGCAGTTGCGGTGCAGAGCACTCCCGCATTCGCCAAAGTGGCCGCGGAAGACCAGGCTTATTATCTTGACTCCATCAAGAAGGAGCAGCAGAAATGGTACACGGATTCCATTTCCAATGAAAAAGTTTATTTCGGTTACAAGTTCAAGGACGTAAGGTCCAAGGAGATCAACCTCGGCCTCGACCTCAAGGGCGGTATGAACGTCATGCTGCAGGTGCAGCTCGAAGACCTCGTAAAGGCCCTCTCCGGCAACAGCACCGAGCCCCAGTTCCTCAAGGCCCTCGAGCTCGCAAAGAGCCGCAGCGTCAATTCCCAGTCCGACTTCATCACCCTTTTCGGTGAGGCATGGGAAGAGGTGACCGGCGGAGCAAGGCTCAGCCAGATCTTCGGAACTTACGAGATGCGCGAGAGCATCAAGCCCGAGTCCACCAACGCAGAGGTCCTTTCCGTCATCAAGAAGGAAGCCGAGAGCGCAGTGGCCAACTCGTTCAACGTCCTCCGCAACCGTATCGACCGCTTCGGCGTTACCCAGCCTTCCATCCAGAAGCTCGGCAACTCCGGCCGTATCCTCGTCGAACTCCCGGGCGTGAAAGAGCCTGAGCGCGTGCGTAAGCTCCTCCAGGGCACCGCATCCCTCGAGTTCTGGACCACGTTCGAGAACGGTGAGATCGCTCCTTACCTCGCAGAGGCCAACGAGCTCCTCGCGGGCATCATGGCTGAAGAAAACGCCGCCGTAGCAAGCGAGGCCGCACCTGCTGCCGAGAAGGATATCGTGGCGGAAGAGCTTGGTACCACCGAGAAAGAGGATGCCAACATGGAAGCCTACAAGGCCGCCAATCCTCTTTATGCAGTGCTCAGCCCCGTTCAGCAGAACAGCGGCGCCTGCATCGGTTATGCCACTTCCGCGGATACCGCGAAGGTGAACCGCTACCTGGCAATGCCTCAGGTGGCAGCTCTCTTCCCGGCAGAGTTCCGTCCCATGTGGGGTGTCAAGCCCGTCGGCAACAGCGAGAACATCTACGAGCTCGTTGCCATCAAGGCTTCTTCCCGCGACGGACAGGCTCCCCTGGACGGCAGCGTGATCACCAACGCAGCTGTGACCTATGACAGCCGCACCAACGGTGAACCCAAGGTCTCTATGAGCATGAACGCCGAGGGCGCGAACGTGTGGGCGCACCTCACCAAGGACAACATCGGCAAGCAGATAGCCATCGTGCTCGACGGCACCGTGTATTCCTATCCCGTGGTGAACAGCGAGATCAGCGGAGGCAACTCCGAGATTTCCGGCCACTTCACCGTGGAGGAGGCTACCGACCTTGTGAACGTTCTCAAGTCCGGTAAGCTCCCCGCCCCTGCAACCATCGTCCAGGAGCAGGTGGTAGGTCCTTCACTGGGTGCCAAGTCCATCAGGGACGGTATGATCTCGTTCCTGATCGCCTTCATCCTCGTGCTCATCTACATGATTCTGTTCTATCAGGGAGCCGGTCTCGCAGCAGACTGCGCCCTGCTCGCCAACGTAGTCCTACTCTTCGGTACCCTCGCATCCTTCGGTGCGGTGTTGACCCTGCCCGGCATCGCCGGTCTCGTGCTGACCCTGGGTATGGCAGTGGACGCCAACGTTATCATCTATGAGCGCATCAAGGAAGAGATCAAGGCAGGCAAGGGCCTCAGCAAGGCTATCGCCGATGGTTACAGGAATGCATATTCCGCAATTATCGACGGTCAGCTGACCACCCTCCTCACCGGTCTTGTGCTGTTCTTCTTCGGTTCCGGTCCCGTCAAGGGCTTCGCAACCACCCTCATCATCGGTATCATCACTTCGATGCTCACCGCCATCTTCATCACCCGCCTCATCTTCGAGGCCCGCGTTGCAAGAGGCAAGAACATCACCTTCGACAACAGCGTCACCCGCAACTTCCTCAAGAACACCCATGTCAACTTCCTGGGTGGACGCAAGTGGTCCTACACCATCTCCGGCATCGTGATCGTGATCGCCCTCGTGAGCATCTTCACCAAGGGCTTCACCTATGGTGTCGACTTCACCGGCGGCCGCACCTATGTCGTGCGCTTCGACAAGCCCGTCCTTGCTGAGGACGTGCGTCACGCCGTGAACGAGGTGTTCGACGCCGCTGCGGCAGCCGACGAGAACATCAAGAACTCTTCAGTCGAGGTCAAGCAGTTCGGTGGCGACAGCCAGATGAAGATCACCACTTCCTACAAGATTGACGACGAAAGCGCAACCGTGGACGCCGAGATCGAAGGTATGCTCTACAATGCATTGAAGGATATGTTCGTGCAGGAGATGACCCTCGGAGACTTCACCCAGACGCTGGAGAACCCGAACGGTATCGTATCCTCCGACAAGGTGGGAGCATCCATCGCTAGCGACATCCGTCGCGATGCCATCATCGCGGTCATCCTCGCCCTGATCATCATTTTCGGTTACATCGCAATCCGCTTCAAGGGCTGGAACTGGGGTCTCGGCGGCGTGGTATCCCTCGCCCATACGGCCATCATCGTCATCGGCTTCTTCTCCCTCTTCACGGGAATCCTGCCGTTCAACCTCGATGTTGACCAGACCTTCATCGCAGCTATCCTTACCATCATCGGTTACGCCATCAACGATAACGTGGTTATCTTCGACCGTATCCGCGAGAACAAGTTCCTGCATCCGAACGACGACTTCGCCGACACGGTGAACAAGAGCCTCAACGCTACCCTGACCCGTACGGTGAACACCTCGGTATCCACCCTCCTTCCTATGGTTGCAATCGCAATCTGGGGCGGCGAGAGCATCCGCGGTCTTTCGGTTGCACTCATCCTCGGTATCCTCATCGGAACCTACGCTTCCATCATGATCGGTACCCCTGTGATGTTCGACAGCACGAAGAAGGCCATCAAGAAATAAGATGGCCCCGATGCTTTGAAAGGCGGCTGCTCCGGCAGCTGCCTTTTTTATTTATTATTGATGGAGTAGCTGATCCCCATGTGCTCGAGGCCGGCGAGGAAGTCGGCGCAGACGAGCACGTTGTATTTCTTTGAGGCGAGTTCCACGCGGTAACCGCTCTTTGCGTCGAACAGGAAGACGCTGAGGGCGGTTTTTCCGGGGTGGTCCTTCACGAGTTTTACCAGTTCGCCGCGGAATTTGGGATTCAGCTGGGCGGAGTCCAGATTTATTGAGAAGGCCTTGACGAAATCTTCGGAGATGTTGCCAAGAAGGGATATCTTGCGGATCTTGAAGGCATAGGGAGAGGTCTTGCCCTTGGCGCGGTCTTCGCCCTTGATGAAGTATTTTTCCGCTATCTCGCCCTCGATAAAGAGCTGCTCGTGGAGTTTCATGTAGGGCATGTAGGACTCGTAGTCCTTGCCGAAGAGGGCGAGTTCGTAGGTGCCGCTGTAATCCTCCAGAACTATCCTGCCGCCAGGCTGGCCGGCGCGGGTGGTAATCTGCTTTACATCTGTTATGATGCCCGCAACGTTTGTCTTGAGGGCCTTCTTGGCCTTCTCCTGCTCGTCTATCTTCTGCGGCAGGTCGGAGAGCTTGCAGGTGGTGAAGTGTTCTATCTCGAAGGCGTGGACGTCGAGGGGGTGCGAGGAGAGATACATCCCCACGACCTCTTTCTCTTTCTGCAGGAGGTCCAGCACATCTTCCTCCCCCGTGAACATGGGTATTTCGGGGCGCTGGGGCTTCATTTCCTCCACCTCGCCGAAGAGGGAGCTGGCGCTGTCCACCTGGTCGTTGCGGTAGAGGTCGGCGTAGCGGACGAGCTCGTCGATGAAGGCTTCCCCGCTCTTGCCAAGGGCATAGAACATGCCGCGCTTGTAGCCGAAGGAATCGAACGCGCCGGCGTTCACGAGGATTTCCAGGGCCTTGCGGTTGATGCCCACGGGCTTGTCCATCTTCTGGCTGTAGAGGGCCATCCTCTCAAGGAACTCGAACACGTCGGCATAGGGGCCGCCCGCGGTGCGCTCGTCGATGATGGCGTTCACTATGTTCTCGCCGAAGCCCTTCAGGCCGCCGAGGCCGAAGCGGATGTCGCCGCCGGCGTTGACGCTGAAGTCCTTGTCGGATTCGTTTATATCGGGGTTAAGGACCTTGATTCCTCCCTTCTTGCAGTCGGCCATGATCTCCTTCATCTCATCCATGTTGGAGCTCTGCTGCGTGAGGTTGGAGGCCTGGAACTCGCTGGGATAGTGGGCCTTGAGCCAGGCGGTCTGGTAGCTTACCCAGGCGTAGCAGGTGGCGTGGCTCTTGTTGAACGCGTACTTAGCGAAGGCCTCCCAGTCGCTCCAGATCTTCTCGAGCTTGTCTGTGGGCAGGCCCTTCGCCTGGGCGCCTTCCATGAAGTCTACTTTCAGGCCGTCGAGGATATCCTTCTTCTTCTTACCCATGGCCTTGCGGAGCTTGTCCGCCTTGCCTTTGGAGAAACCGGCGAGCGACTGCGACAGGCGCATGACCTGCTCCTGGTACACGGTAACGCCGTAGGTCTCCTTCAGCAGGTCTTCCATCTCCGGAAGGTCGTAGTGGACCTTGGAAGGGTCGTTCTTGCCGGCCACGAAGTCGGGGATGTAATCCATCGGGCCCGGGCGGTAGAGGGCGTTCATAGCGATGAGATCCTCGAAGCGCTCGGGATGCAGTTTCATCAGCCACTCGCGCATGCCGCCGGATTCAAACTGGAACACGGACTTGGTGTCGCCGCGGGAGTAGAGGTCGAAGGTCGCCGGATCGTCGATGGGGATGTTCTCTATGTCGAAGTCCGCCGGCAGGGCCTTGGGATTGCGGTGGCGTATGAGCTCGAGGCAGCGGGAGATGATGCTGAGGGTCTTGAGGCCGAGGAAATCCATCTTCAGCATACCCACGTCTTCGATCTGGGAGCCTTCGTACTGACTCACCCACACCTTCTGGCCGGTGGCCTTGTCTTCGCCCATGGTGATGGGGATGTAGTCGGTGAGGTTGCCGCGGCCGATGATCATGGCGCAGGCGTGGATGCCCACCTGGCGCACGCAGCCCTCCAGGCGCTTGGCGTATTCCAGCACCTCGCGCACCAGCGGCTCGCCCTCCTCGTACTCCTTCTTCAGCTCCGGCACGTACTTGAAACAGTTCTCCAGGGTGGGCTTCTTCTCCACCTCCACCCCGTTTTCCTTCACCACGAACGCCCGGTCGGGGATGAGTTTGGTGAGGCGGTTGCTCTCGCTCAGGGCCAGGTCGCTCACGCGGGCCACGTCCTTGACGGCGAGCTTGGCCGCCATCGTGCCGAAGGTGATGACGTGGGAGATGTGGTCGGCGCCGTAGAGGTCCTGCACGTACTGTATCACGCGGTAGCGGCCCTCATCGTCGAAGTCCACGTCTATATCCGGCATGGAGATGCGCTCGGGGTTGAGGAAGCGCTCGAAGAGGAGGTCGTACTTCACCGGGTCCAGGTTGGTGATGCGGAGGCAGTAGGATACCACGCTGCCGGCGGCGCTGCCTCGTCCGGGGCCTACCGAGATGCCGTTGCGCTTGGCCCAGTTGATAAAGTCCTGAACGATGAGGAAGTAGTCCGGGAAGCCCATGTAGGAGATGGTCTTCAGCTCGAAGTCGATGCGGTCCCGCAGGTCGGTGTCGGTATCGATCCTATCGCCGTAGCGCTGGCGGGCGCCTTCCCAGGTCAGATGGCAGAGATAGGCGACCGAGCGGCAGAATTCGTCTCCGCGGTAGTTGCCTTTCTCGTCGTTCCGTCCGCGGTCGATGACGTCGCTGTAGCGGGCCAGGTGGCCGTCTATATCCTTCAGGAATTCGGGGTCGATGGTGAATTTGGGGAGGACGTGGGCGCTGTTGATGTCGTAACGCTCCACCTTCTCCATCACCTCTCGGGTGTTGAAGATAGCTTCCGGGTGCTCCGGGAACAGGGCCAGCATCTCGTCTTCGCTCTTGAGGTATTCCTGCTGGGTGTAGCGGAGGCGCTTGGGATCGTTTACCAGGGCGTTGGTGGTAAGGCAGATGAGGCGGTCGTGAGCGGGGCCGTCGTCCTTGCGGATGAAGTGGGTATCGTTGGTAGCTATTACTTTAACCCCGTGCTTCTTGGCGAGTTCGAAGATGGCCTCGTTCACCTTCATCTGGTTGTGGTAGAGGTCCAGGGAGAGGCCGGGAACCTCGCTCTTGTGGAGCATCACCTCGAGGTAATAATCCTCCCCGAACACGCGCTTGTGCCATTCGATGGCCTTGTCGACGGCGTCCATGTCGCCCGCGAGGATGCCGCGGGGGATCTCGCCGGCGATACAGGCGGAGGAGCAGATGAGCCCCTCGTGATACTTCTCCAGCACCTCGTGGCTCACACGCGGCTTGTCGTAGTACATGCCCTCGATGTGGCCGGTGGAGACTATCTTCATGAGGTTCTTGTACCCCTGATAGTTCTTGGCCAGGAGGATGAGGTGGTAGTACTTGCGGTGGTCGTTATCCTTGAGGTGATGGTCGTAGTGGCAGGTGACGTAGGCCTCGCAGCCCAGGATGGGCTTGATATTGGGGTATTTCTGGCTGACGTCGAAGAACTCCTTCACACCATACATGTTGCCGTGGTCCGTGATTGCCAGACCCGGCATCTTGAGCTCATCCGCACGGGCGAAGAGCTTCTTTATATTGGACATCCCATCGAGGATGGAATACTCCGTATGGACGTGAAGGGGTACAAAACTGGCCATGTGCGGGGCTTACTTCTTCATGTCGAAGCCGAGCTTCAGGCCGGTGACCTGCTCTGAAAGGCCTGCGATCGTGTTGAGGGTGGAGTTGTCTTTGCCTGCGCCCACGACCTTGATGGCCTTCTTGGCGAATGCCAGGAACTTGTTGGCGTCGAAGAGCACCTGCACGCCGCCGGTGGTGGCCGTGACGGTTCCTTCCATGGTCATGTAGCTGTAGACCTTCCCGAGCTTCATCACGATCGCCTTGGTCTGGGTATCGTAGGTGTAGGTGCCGGATGCGATGGTCTTGGTGGCGCTGGCGATGGCAAACGTGTTGTCTTCGGTGAAGGTGATGGCCGCCACGCCGGGTACGATGCCGATCCTCTGGAGATAGCCGTCGAGCTTGGTCTCGAGCTTCTCTTTATAGGTGGATGCGGCTATGGTGGTCAGGGCGTTTTCGGTCTCGATTGCGGAGGCGACGCCGTTGTAGGTCCAGGTGCCGGGGAGACTGACGGGAACGACCTGCGAGATGACGGTTCCGAGGAGGGCGCCGAGGACGCTCTCTGCGGTGCCGGCGATGTCGGTTCCGCTGGTGGTGGTTTCAGTGTTTTCGGTCTTGTTTCCTCCGAAGATGCTTCCGAGGAGGCCGCCGAGGCCGCTCTGTGCGTTGGCAACCGATGCGAGGAGCACCAGCGCGCTGAGGGTTGCGAGGATCTTTTTCATATTCTTTGTTTTTAGTGATTACTCTTCTTCTTTCCAGCCCTGGGCGCGGAGCGGAAGTTCCACTCCTTCCGGGGTGACGAGCACGGTGCCGACCTCCGGCTGGGCGAGGTGTCCGATAATGTCGAAGGTCTGGAAGTCGTGACGGAATTTATCTAGCTTGAGGATGGGGATCGTGAAGAGAATTTGATAATCTTCTCCCCCGTTCATAGCGGCTGATACGGGATCCAAATCAAGTTTTCTCCCTAGTTCGAAAGAATTCCCTTCAAAGGGGATGCGGTCGGCGTAGACCTTGGCTCCGAGGCCTGTTTCCTCCGCGATACGCTTCACCGCATCGGCCAGGCCGTGGGTAATCAGACAGCCGGCGGAAGGGATTATCTCCGCTTCTTCCAGCTTGGCCACGACCTCCGGGTCGAGCTCGGGCTTGAGGTAGGCGCCCACCAGCATCTTGTACTGCTCGAGCTCCTTGCGGTCGGATTCACCCTTGTCGAAACGCTCGAGTTCGCGCTCCATCACCCGCATTCCGAGGTATGCGGCGCCGAGGCGTCCGCTGACGCAGAGAAGGTCCTTGCTCTGGGGCTTGGGGCGGCTGACCTCGGTGAGGTTCTGGCGTTCGCCGCTCGCAGCAACGCTGATGCACAGGCCGTTCTCTGAAGGCTGCAGGTCGAGGGAGGCGTTTTTGTAGCCGTACTCCTTGGCCGCGGCGGAAATTCCGGACCAGAGTTCTTCTATCTGAGGGTAATCCAGTTTGGAACTCACGCCGAGGACGACCGAAAGGGTTTCCGGGTGCCTGAGTTGGGAGAACAGCTCGCCCGTGACGGCCGTAACAGCCTTATGCCCAAGGTGTTTGAGGGGGAAATAAACGAGGTTGAAGTCCACCCCTTCCAGCAGGACCTTGTGGGCCGCGGGAGCAATGGGCTTGAATCCGCTTCCCTCGTACAGACGCTTGAGGGCCTCCTTCTTTCCTATGTCGGCGAAACTTGTCATTACAGCTGGCGAAGCAGGTTGCTGAGCGAAACTTTCTTCTCTATCATGGCGTGCAGGTCTTCGATCTTCACGCGCTCCTGGCTCATCGTGTCGCGGTCGCGCACGGTTACACAGCCGTCCTCAAGACTCTGGTGGTCTACGGTGATGCAGAACGGGGTGCCGATGGCATCCTGGCGACGGTAGCGCTTGCCTATGCTGTCTTTCTCCTCGTACTGGCAGTTGAAGTCGTATTTGAGGTCGTCCATGATCTTCTGGGCTATCTCCGGCAGGCCATCCTTCTTCACGAGGGGCAGCACGGCGGCCTTGACGGGCGCGAGGGGGGCGGGAATGCTGAGCACCACGCGGCTTTCGCCGTTCTCGAGTTGCTCCTGCTTATAGGAGTGGCTGAGCACGGTGAGGAACATGCGGTCAACGCCGATGGAGGTTTCCACACAGTAGGGAACATAACTTTCGCCGGTCTCGGAATCGAAGTAGGTGAGCTTCTTTCCGCTCAGCTGCTGATGGTTGCCGAGGTCGAAGTCGGTGCGGGAGTGGATGCCCTCGAGTTCCTTGAATCCGAAGGGGAAGTTGAACTCGATATCGGTGGCGGCGTTCGCGTAGTGGGCGAGCTTCTCGTGGTCGTGGAAGCGGTAGTTCTGGTCTCCCATTCCAAGGGCCTTGTGCCATTTCATGCGGGTTTCCTTCCACTTCTTGAACCATTCCATCTCGGTGCCTGGCTTGCAGAAGAATTCCATCTCCATCTGCTCGAATTCGCGCATGCGGAAGATGAACTGGCGGGCGACGACCTCGTTGCGGAAGGCCTTTCCTATCTGGGCTATGCCGAAGGGGATCTTCATGCGGCCCGTCTTCTGAACGTTGATGTAGTCTACGAAGATGCCCTGGGCAGTCTCCGGGCGCAGATATACGGTGTTGGCGCCTTCGCCGGTGGAGCCGAACTGGGTGCTGAACATAAGGTTGAACTGGCGCACGTCGGTCCAGTTCTTGGTGCCGGAGATGGGGCACACAATGCCGCAGTCGAGGATGATCTGCTTGTATTCGGCCAGGTCGTTGGCGTTCTCCGCCTTCACATAACGGTCGTGAACCTCGTTCCAGTGGGCTTTTTCGCGGAGGACGTTGGGGTTGGTTTCGCGGAACTTTTCCTCGTCGAAGGCCTCTCCGAAGCGCTTACGGCCCTTCTCTACCTCTTTGTTGATCTTCTCTTCAATCTTTGCGAGATAGTCCTCGATGAGGACATCGGCGCGATAGCGCTTTTTGGAGTCCCGGTTGTCGATGAGGGGATCGTTGAAGGCTGCCACGTGCCCGGATGCGACCCAGGTGCTGGGATGCATGAAGATGGCTGCATCTATGCCTACTATATTCTCGTTCAGGCGAACCATCGCCTGCCACCAATAATTCTTGATATTGTTCTTAAGCTCCACGCCCAGCTGGCCATAGTCATACACGGCCCCGAGGCCGTCATAAATCTCGCTGGAAGGGAAGATGAAGCCGTATTCCTTGCAGTGGGCTACCAGAATCTTGAAAAGTTCGTCTTGTGTCATTTCTCTTGTATTTCTAATCTTACAAATTTAATCATTTTTCATTACCTGCTCAAGCAGAGGCCGCACAAAAGGGCGGGTTTCCACCTGGGGGTGGGGAATGGTGAGTTCCGGCGTGTCCATCAGCACTTTTCCGTACATCAGGATGTCGATGTCGATGATGCGGTTGTGGTAGATGCGGGAGCCGTCCGGGGCGTACTGGGGTTGTTCCGTGCGGCCCATGCGGCGCTCTATATCCTTGCAGATGGCCAGGATGGACGCCGGGCTCCTGCGGCTGCTGTAACGGACCACGCAGTTCAGGAAAGCCGGCCCGTCGAAGCCGCAGGCCTCGGTCTCGATGAGCTCCGAAAGGGCCTCATAGCGGCCCAGGATGCCGTTCAGGAAACTCAGGGCCGACATTATGTTGGCCTTGCGCGCGCCAATATTGCTGCCGAGGGCGAGATAAAGCTTTGCCATATCTAGTCTAATTCGGGATCCATTCCAAGGGCCACCCGGGCCTCGTCGGAGAGCATGCTCTGGTTCCAGACAGGCTCGAAGGTGAGCTCGATTTCACATTTCGTCACGCCCGGAGTCATCTCCACGCTGTGCTGAACGTCGGCCATCACCTCGTCCGCCATAGGGCAGTTGGGGGCGGTGAAGGTCATCTTTATGAAGACCTCGCGGGCCTTGCTGATGTTGAGTTCGTAGATGAGGCCTAGGTCGTAAATGTTGACCGGGATTTCCGGGTCGTATACCTGTTTGAGCGCAAGGATTACCGCATCGTAAAGAGGCGCAAGAGCCTTTACGTCTTCAGGGGTGAGGATTTCGTTCTGGTCAGACATTCTTTTCCGCCTCCCTGCGGATGGTTTCTATCATGGAATTCAGGCCGTTAGCCCTGGTAGGAGAGAGGTTGGCGCGGAGACCTATCTGCTCCACGAATGCGAAGTCGTCCGCTGCTATCTCGGCGGCCGTGCGGCCGTTATAGACCTGGATCAGCAGGGAGATGATTCCCTTGGTGATGATGGCATCGCTGTCCGCGCGGAAGAAGAGGCGGCCGCCATCCACTTTCGTGTCGAGCCAAACCCTTGACTGACAACCTTTTATAAGCCGGTCGTCGGTTTTAAGTTCCACGGGGAACACTTCCAGGTTCTTGCCCAGTTCTATGAGATATTCGTATTTGTCCAGCCACTCGTCGAACATGGAAAACTCTTCGACTACCGCGGCTTTTGCTTCTTCCAAAGTGTTCATTTCAGCATCTTTATGGCCTTGTTCAGGCTCTCTATAAAGTATTCGGCTTCAGCCATCGTGTTGTAGGGGGCGAAGGATGCGCGCAGCATCCCTGTAACGCCGAAACGGTCCATGAGGGGTTCGGCGCACATCTGCCCGGAGCGGACGGCGATTCCCATCTTGTCCAGGATCAGTGCCAGGTCCTCGTGGTGAGTTCCGGCGACGGAAAAGGAAAAGAGTGGTATTTTCTTTGCCGGATCTTCGGGATTTCCGTATAAAGTGATGTCCGGATTCGAAGTCAGGGCCTCGGTCATAAAGGCCTTCACGCTTTCCTGATTTTGCGTTATCTCCCTACTTCTCAACAAGTTACACATCTCGATGGCGGGAACTAGGGTGGGTGTTCCGGATATGTTCTGCGTGCCGGCCTCGAACCTGCGGGGGACGGGGGCGTAAGTGGTCTTTTCCCAACTGACGGACTCGATCATCTCGCCTCCACCCATATACGGAGGAAGATTTTCCAGCAGGGCCTTCTTTCCAAAGAGCACGCCGGTGCCGGGTGCGGCATACATCTTATGTCCGGAGAAGGCATAGAAATCGCATCCGGTTTCCCTTAAATTTACGGTCTCGTGAACTATTCCCTGGGCCCCGTCCACCAGTACAAGCGTTCCGTTGGCGTGGCAGATGTCCACTATTTCGCGGATGGGATTGATAATGCCGAGGACGTTGGATATCTGGGCGATGCAGCAGAGTTTTGTGCGTTCTGTCAGCAGTTCCGACAGTATTTCAACCCGGATCTCACCTCTGGGATTTACGGGTATCGTTTTGATTTTCAACCCTTTACGCGCAGAAACAAGCTGCCAGGGTACGATATTCGAGTGGTGCTCACTCTCCGCTATAAGGATTTCGTCTCCTGAAGAGAAGAATCCGGCATGCTCGAGGCATGATGCGAGCAGGTTGACGGACTGGGTGGTGCCGGAAGTGAAAACTATTTCATCGGGGGATTCGGCTCCGACAAAACCGGCCACCGCGGCCCTCGCCGCCTCGAACCTGTCGGTTGCGTCGATGGCAGTTTTATGTACGGCCCGGTGGAGGTTGGCATTGTGTCTCAAGCTCATCTCTTCCCATTCTTCTACGACAGAGAGCGGACGGAGGGAGGTGGCCGCGTTATCCAAATAGACAAGTGGCTTACCATATACCTTCTCCCTGAGCTGAGGGAACAGTGCACGCATTTTTTCTATATTCATTTCTCTAGCGGAACAGGAGAACAAATGTAACAATTTTTGCCTACATTTGCGATAGATAGCAAGCAAGAAATTATGACAGATTACATTTCTGGAAAAGTAGAGGAACTGGGGCCCACCCAGGTTGTTATAGACAACAATGGAATAGGCTACCGAATGGAGATCTCGCTGCAGACATATGCGATGCTGGAAGGGAAAAGCCAGGCGAAGGTATTTGTTCAATCCGTAGTGAACACCAGGGACGGCGGATCGGTGGAATATGGCTTTGCAAACAAAGACGAAAGAGCTCTGTTTCAACTGATTACGAGCGTTTCTGGGATGGGTGCAGCTTCTGCGCGAATGGTTCTTTCCTCATTCTCTGCGGAAGAGTTCCGCCAGGCGGTGTTGGCAGAAAATGTCAACCTGATCAAGTCGGTCAAAGGCCTCGGACTCAAGACGGCGCAACGGCTGATTCTTGAATTGAAAGACAAGATTGCAGACGGTGGCGGAAGCGACTCTGGGGCGCTGTTTACCGTAGCCAACAACGAGGTCGTAGATGAAGCCTCGTCTGCGCTGATTATGCTCGGGTTCAACAAAGCGAATGTGCAGAAAGCTATTCAGCAAATACTCAAACAGCAGCCGAACGCCAAGGTCGAGGAGATAATAAAGACGGCCCTAAAAATGCTCTAACGGCCAAAATAAACCAGCAAAACGGAAATATCGGCTGGAGAAACACCGGAAATACGGGAAGCCTGCGCTATAGTCTTTGGATTATAGCGCTTTAATTTTTGTCTACATTCAATAGTTAATCCGGACACTCTGTCAAAGTCGAATCCGTCGGGAATGGTCAGATCTTCAAGCTTGTGGAGTTTATCGGCCATACGTTTTTCACGATCAATATAGCCCCGATACTTCAAAGTAATCTCGACGGATTCTATTACTTTTTTGTCGTAGGACTGCGTTCCACGTGGAACAATCTTAAGCAATTCTTCAAGATTAACTTCCGGACGAAGAGCTACTTCAGAGATCTTTTTAGAGTCCCCGAGGGGAGAGGAACCCACCGATTCCAAGTAAGAATTAGCCTGTTTGGCGGTCACATTCACGCTGTCACAGAAGTCGGTTAATGCAGAAACCTGCTCATACTTTTGCATAGTCAAAGCATAGCGTTCTTCGCTCGCAAGGCCGATAGAATGAGACTGTTCGGTAAGCCGTTCGTCAGCATTGTCCTGACGCAAAAGTACGCGATATTCCGCCCTGGAAGTAAACATCCTGTAAGGCTCGTCAACGCCTTTTGTAACCAGGTCATCAATCAGAACTCCAATATAGGAACTATCCCTTCCAAGGATAAAAGGATCCTTCTCTTTTATCTTCAGATGGGCGTTGATTCCTGCCAGAACACCCTGTGCAGCAGCCTCTTCATAACCCGTCGTACCATTCACCTGACCGGCCAGGAAGAGATTTTCAACCAGTTTCGATTCAAGAGTTCCATGGAGCTGTGAAGGGTCGAAATAATCATATTCCACAGCATAGGCAGGACGGAGAATCCGAGCATTCTCCATACCCTTTATCGCTTGCAGTGCGCGAACCTGAACATCCAGAGGAAGAGAAGAAGAAAAACCTTGAAGATAATATTCATTTGTCCATCGACCCTCGGGCTCGAGGAACAGCTGGTGGGCATCATTCTCAGGAAAAACACGGAGTTTGTCTTCGATGCTGGGGCAATACCTGGGTCCTTTCCCATGAATGATTCCGGTAAATAAAGGCGAATCCTCAAAACCGGAACGAAGGGCATCATGAACTTTCTCGTTGGTGTGGAGAATAAAACAGCTCATCTGATTCCCGTCTTTCTGAATGGAAGAAGGAACAGGAAGAAAACTGAAACGGTCGGGATCCTCATCGCCAAGCTGAACAGGAAGGGCGGATATATCAATAGAAGAAATGTCGATTCTCGGAGGAGTTCCCGTCTTCATCCTTCCGGTGACAAGCCCGCGTTCGACGAGTTGTTCTGTCAAACCAAGCGAGGGTTTCTCTCCGATGCGGCCTCCGCTGAAAACAGTACGCCCGATGAAAATTTTCCCTCCAAGGAAGGTTCCGGCAGTCAAAATAACCGCTTGAGACTTAAAAATCGCCCCCGTATTTGTCTTTACTCCGCAGATTTTTGAATTCTCAAAGAGAAAAGAAACGGCGGAATCCTCGTAAATATCTAATTTACAATTACTTTCAAGGATTTTACGCCAAGTGAGCGAAAACTGGATTTTATCACACTGAGCGCGGGGGCTCCACATGGCCGGACCCTTACTTTTGTTAAGCATACGGAACTGAAGGGTGGTGGCGTCGGTAATCAGTCCGGTATACCCGCCAAGCGCGTCTATCTCTTTGACTATCTGGCCTTTAGCTATGCCTCCTATTGCCGGATTGCAGCTCATTTTTGCAAATCCGATCATATCCATCGTGATCAAAACGACGGAACTGCCCAGGTTTGCAGCAGCCATCGCAGCCTCGCATCCGGCATGGCCGCCTCCCACAACTATAATATCGTACTTGAACTCCATTACCTGGCAATTCCGCAAACCGTCGGACGAAGGGAGAGATAGTAATCTTCCTTCGATCTCATCATCTTTTGTTCAGAGTCGGAGTGGTCGTCATATCCGATAAGGTGGAGAAGACCGTGAACTATAACCCTGTTCAACTCGTCCGGAAACTCCGTCCCGTAAAAGTCCGCATTGTCACGGACGGAATCGATGCTTATGAACAGGTCGCCCGAAAGAGTGCTTCCTTCGCAATAATCAAAGGTGATGATGTCGGTAAAATAGTCGTGCTGGAGATACTTCATGTTTACATCAAGGATGTAATTGTCCGAACAGAAAATTATGTTAATATTTCCAAGTCTTCGGACCTCACTCTCCGCAACAAACTTCAACCACTTGTTATTAAGCGATTTACCTTTGAATTCAAAATTGATGTCTTCTGAATAATACCTGATCATAATGGCATGCTTTTCGCTTGCAAAGTTAAAAGCAAGAGGAGAGAAATGCAAAAAATTGGAAATCAAATTTTTTATTTCTACCTTTGAAAGTTAAACAAACTTAATTGAGTTCGGTAACATGGAAGTCAAGAAATCAGAAAAGGCGAGCCTGGGGAACAAGAGATTGCTCTTCACGGAAATCGGTTTCGTCCTTGCACTGCTCGTAGTTTACGGCGCATTCGAATACAGCACCAAAGACAAGCAGACCAAGGCTCTCGAAGCTGAAGTAGGACCTATCGAAGAAGAGGAGATGATTCCTATCACTCAGGAGACACCTCCCCCGCCGCCGGAAGTACCTCAGATTCCCGTTCTCTCCGATAATATCGACATCGTTGACGACGACCTTCAGGTAGAAGACAACATCCTCAACCTCGAGGATGATGCCAATCTGGGCGTGGAAATCAAGGAATATGTCGAACAGGTGGAAGAGGAGGAAATCGAAGAAGAGGCCATTCCTTTCCAGCTGGTGGAAGAAAAACCCGGATTCATGGGCGGAGACGCGAACGCTTTCTCCAAGTGGGTTAACGAGCGTCTGCAGTACCCTGAAATAGCCAAGGAAAATGGTATCCAGGGGCGTGTTCTTCTCCAGTTTGTGGTAGGAGCCGACGGTAAGGTATCCAACGTAAAGGTTGTCCGTGGCGTGGATCCAGCTCTCGACAAAGAGGCAGTCCGCGTCGTGCAGAGTTCACCTAAGTGGACTCCCGGCAAACAGCGCGACCGCGCAGTTAAGGTTACCTATACCTTCCCTGTTATCTTCCAGTTAAGGTAAGTAATTAACTATCAATCCTTAAGGCCGTCCCCAACCGGATGGCCTTTTTTAAATGAAATGTTTGAAACAAAGCAGCATACAAGCGAGAAAGCGGTCTTTGTAGGAATCATCCGTCAGAACGACGAGGAATCCAGGATAATGGAATACCTCGACGAACTGGAATTCCTTGCAGAAACCGCAGGGGCTGTGGGAGATAAGAAGTTTGTGCAGCGTGTGGACAAGCCAGAGAAGGCAACCTATATCCGGAGCGGTAAACTAGCTGAAATACAGCAGTATTGCGAAGAAAACGACATCTGCTACTGCATATTCGACGACGAACTCACGGGTATGCAGCAGCGCAATATCGAGAAGGTTATCAAGTCCGCCAAGGTGATAGACAGGACAAGCCTTATCCTGGAAATATTCACCCAACGCGCACAGACAGCCTATGCCAAGACGCAGGTGGAAATCGCCAGGCTGAACTATATGCTCCCCCGGCTTGCAGGCATGTGGACCCACCTTGAAAGGCAGAGGGGTGGCGTCGGAACCCGAGGCGGTATGGGTGAAACCCAGATAGAGGTAGACCGCCGTATCGTAAAACAACGTATAAGCCGCTTAAAAGAGGAACTAAGCAAGATAGACAGGCAGATGGCCACACAGCGCGGAAACCGCGGCCAGCTGGTCCGCCTGGCCCTTGTAGGATATACCAACGTGGGAAAGAGCACACTGATGAACCTGCTTGCCAAATCCGACGTATTCGCAGAGAATAAACTCTTCGCCACCCTGGACACGACCGTCCGGAAAGTGGTGATAGAAAACGTTCCATTCCTTCTCAGCGACACAGTAGGTTTTATCCGTAAACTCCCCACCCAACTCATAGAGGCTTTCAAAAGTACCCTGGATGAAGTGCGGGAAGCGGATATCCTCGTTCATGTCGTGGATATTTCCCACCCCGACTTCGAAGAACAGATGCAGGTCGTAGAAAAAACCCTTCAGGAGATAGGGGCGGGGAATAAACCTATATACGTGGTATTCAATAAGATAGATGCCTATCATTATGAAGAATACGACGAATTCTCGCTGGAACCCAGGACTAAGCTAAACTACACCCTGGACGAGTTGAAAAACAGCTGGATAGCCCAGGAGAAGACACCCTGCATCTTCATTTCCGCCCTCAACAAGACAGGGTTGGAAAAACTCCGCCACGACATCTATAAGATGGTGGCGGAGATCCACGCGGGGCGTTACCCCTTCAATAATTTCCTCTGGTAACTACTCGGAGAACTTAGCCTTGAGATATTCCCGGTTAAGGCGGGCGATGTGAGCCACGGATATACCCTTCGGGCATTCCAGCTCGCAGGCGCGGGTATTTGTGCAGTTGCCGAACCCAAGTTCATCCATCTTCTTAACCATGGCGCGGGCGCGCTTGGCTCCTTCCACCTTACCCTGGGGAAGAAGCGCAAGAGAACTCACGCGGGCGGCCACGAACAGCATGGCGGAACCGTTCTTACAGGTTGCCACGCAGGCGCCGCAGCCGATACATGCTGCCGCATCCATACTCTCCTCGGCGGTATCGTGCCCGATGAGGATGTTGTTTGCATCCTGGGCAGATCCGGTACGCACGGAGATAAATCCACCGGCCTGGAGGACTTTATCGAAAGCCCTACGGTCTACCACAAGGTCTTTGATGACAGGGAATGCTGAACTGCGCCAGGGCTCCACAGTGATGGTTGCACCGTCCTTAAAGTGGCGCATGAACAGCTGGCAGGTGGTAACATGGTCGTCCGGACCATGTGCGCGGCCATCTATATAAAGGGAGCATGCTCCGCAAATACCCTCACGGCAGTCGTGGTCGAAAGAAACCGGATCAATTCCCTCACGGATCAACTTCTCGTTGAGAATGTCGAGCATTTCCAGGAAGGAAGCATCGGACTCAATATCATCTATATGATAGGTCTCGAAATGTCCTTTTGCCTTGGCGTTACGCTGACGCCATATCTTAACATTGAAATTCATACTCGTGCTTAATCTTTGTAGTTTCTTGTCTTAACCTCTATAAACTCATACTTGAGTTCTTCCTTATGGAGTTTAGGTTCTTTGCCTTCGCCGGTATATTCCCACGCAGCCACATACATAAAGTTCTTGTCGTCACGCTTGGCTTCTCCCTCCTCGGTCTGGCTTTCCACGCGGAAATGTCCGCCACAGGATTCCTTACGGTTCAGGGCATCGTAGGCCATAAGTTCGCCGATATCGAAGAAATCTTCCAGGCGGAGAGCTTTCTCCAGTTCCTGATTGAATTCGAACTGGGTTCCAGGAACCTTTACTTCCTTATAGAAGCGCTCGCGGAGGGCCTTGATCTGGGCAATTGCCGACTTCAGGCCTTCCTCATCACGGGCCATACCCACATAATCCCACATAATATGACCGAGTTCCTTGTGGATTGAATCCACAGTCTCGGTGCCGTTGATTGCAAACAACTTGTCTATGCGCGCCTGTACAGCCTTTTCCGCCGCCACGAACTCGGGAGCGTTGATATCCGTCTTAGGTTCCGCGAACTTGTGCGAGAGATAATCCCCTATCGTTACCGGGATGACGAAGTAACCATCCGCAAGACCCTGCATGAGGGCGGATGCACCCAGGCGATTTCCGCCATGGTCGGAGAAGTTGGCTTCGCCGATGGCATACAGGCCGGGGATGGTGGTCTGAAGGTCGTAATCAACCCAGATACCTCCCATAGTGTAGTGGATGGCAGGATAGATCATCATAGGCTCCTCCCAAGGGGAAGAAGCGGTGATCTTCTCATACATCTCGAAGAGGTTTCCGTAGCGTTCGGCAACTTTCTGGTGGCCCAGGCGGCGGATAGCATCGGAGAAGTCCAGGAACACGGCCTTACCGGTCTCATTCACACCGAATCCGGCATCGCAACGCTCCTTGGCGGCACGGGAAGCCACGTCGCGGGGAACAAGGTTTCCGAAGGCGGGATAGCGGCGCTCGAGGTAGTAATCACGATCCTCTTCAGGAATCTGAGAGGCCTTGATTTCGTGCTTGCGAAGTTTCTCCACATCCTCCAGTTTCTTGGGTACCCAGATGCGGCCGTCGTTACGAAGGGACTCACTCATAAGAGTGAGTTTGCACTGCTGGTCGCCGTGGACGGGAATACAGGTAGGATGAATCTGCGCGAAGCAGGGATTTGCAAAGAAAGCACCCTTACGGTAGCATTGCATGGCGGCGGAACCGTTGCTGTTCATGGCGTTGGTGGAAAGGAAGTAGGTATTTCCATATCCACCGGTTGCAATTACCACCGCATGAGCCCCGAAGCGCTCCAGCTGGCCGGTTACGAGGTTACGGGCTATAATACCCTTAGCCTCCCCGTTTATGATCACAAGATCAAGCATCTCGTGGCGGGGATAACTCTTTACCGTGCCGGCGGCTATTTCCTTATTCAGAGATGCATAGGCACCCAAAAGCAATTGCTGGCCGGTTTGACCGCGGGCGTAGAAAGTACGGCTTACCTGCACTCCTCCGAACGAACGGTTGGCAAGATATCCGCCATATTCGCGTGCAAAAGGAATACCCTGAGCAACACACTGGTCTATAATGGCGGCACTTACCTCTGCAAGACGGTACACATTGGCTTCGCGGGCGCGATAGTCTCCACCTTTTATAGTATCGTAGAAAAGACGATAGATGGAATCATTGTCATTCTGGTAATTCTTGGCAGCGTTGATACCTCCCTGGGCTGCAATAGAGTGGGCCCTGCGGGGAGAATCACTGATGCAGAAAACCTTTACGTTATAGCCCAGTTCACCAAGGCTCGCAGCTGCGGAAGCTCCACCGAGACCGGTTCCTACCACTATAATCTCAAGTTTTCTTTTGTTGTTGGGGCTGACAAGATGAATTTCCGATTTGCGCTTCGTCCATTTCTCGGACAGCGGGCCGTCAGGAATCTTAGAGATAAGTTTATCTGCCATTTTTATGTAGAGTTATTTAATAGTCTGCAATTTTACTCATTTTTGGCGGGAATAACAAGATTAGAACAGGGTATTCTCGTCAATCACTCCCCTTTTTACACCAAGGTGTTTATAAGCCAGATCGGTAGCTATGCGTCCGCGCTGTGTGCGCAGGATGAATCCTTCTTTTATAAGGAAAGGTTCGTAAACTTCCTCATAAGTTCCCTGATCCTCACTGATAGCTGTAGACAGGGTGTTCGCTCCAACCGGACCGCCCTTGAATTTTTCTATTATCGTGCGGAGTATCTTGTTATCTATGGAATCAAGCCCAAGGGTATCTATATGGAGCTTATCCAGTGCATATTTGGCAATCTTCAGGTCTATGCGGCCGTCACCCTCGACCTGGGCGAAATCCCTGACACGCCTGAGTAGTGAATTACAGATACGGGGGGTGCCGCGGCTGCGCATGGCAATCTCCTGCGCGGCCGAATCATCGATATCCACCTTCAGTATGCCGGCACTGCGCTTCACTATCTTCACCAGATCATCCGTATCGTAATACTCCATCGGGCAGGTTATGCCGAAGCGGGCACGGAGCGGAGCTGTGAGCAGACCGCTTCGCGTAGTAGCTCCCACCAGGGTAAAAGGATTCAGGGAGATGCGCACGGACCTCGCCCCGGGGCCCTTATCTATCATTATATCTATCACGAAATCCTCCATCGCGGAGTAGAGATACGCCTCGACCTCCGGCGAGAGACGGTGGAT
>JAEEGI010005989.1_pt1 | contig 27631 bp, 22 predicted proteins | sample 8958751 | NCBI WGS metagenome assembly JAEEGI01 (sample SAMN16246545, study PRJNA631951) | gut metagenome | biome: gut microbiome; feature: rumen; material: KS-attached | host: Bos | place: Iran: Karaj | collected 2018-10 | reverse complement strand
ATAAAAAAAAAAACAAAAAAAAACTATTTATCAAAAAAAAAAAAGCTCATTGAAATTCTTCTGTAAAATTTAAAAAACTTTTTTTAATTTTCTCAAAATAATTATTATCTATATTATTATTATTATTATTATCATTATCTTTATCAAAATAAAAAAGACTTCTTCCAATTTGATAAATAAATCCAAATTCTAAAATAACATGTTCTTTAGCTAAAACTAAAGAGCCAAATTTACTTCCTAAATCTTCCATAAAAAATTTATCATCTTTCATAAAGATTCTAGCATGAGATCTACTAACACTAATATCAGTAATTCTAATATCACTTTCATGTCCTCTTCCTAAAATATATGAACTTTCATTTTCGATGAACATTAAAACATGAATTGAAAGAGGATAATTATTTTCTTTAATTGAATTTAAACTTTGTAATATTATATAATTTTGACCTTCTGGAACATTATAATCTATTAAATTATAATTAATATTATTATTCTTTATTGTTATTGGATAAGGTTCATGACATAATTCACAATTAAATTTATTTATTATATATGATACTCCTGCTTTATTACTTATTTCTTTTATTTCTAATTTAGATTTTAACCATAATTTTAAACATTCTAAATGAAGATTCATTGATCCTTTACATTTACATATTGAAATCATTGGATTATTTTCATTTGAATTGTCATTTGAATAACATATTCTACAATTTTCTTCTTCTATTATTCTTGATAATTTATTTATTTCAAATGGTATAAAAGTTTCATTTGATTTTAATATATCTTTTCCTACTATATTCATATCTTTTATTATAAATTTTATTCTACCTAATTTTATTATATCATTTTTTTTTAATTCATAAATATAATTTGATCTATATTTTTGATTTTTATATGTTTTTTGATTTATTACATACCATATTTGCTCTTGTAAACTTTCTAATGATTCATTATTTATTGGTAAATCTTTTAAAATTCTTTTATATAATATTAACTTTCCTTCTTTGTCATCTAATGTTACTAAATATTTTTTTTTTTCGTTATCTTTTTCAAATATTGGTGTAAATGTTATTTTATGACTTATATCTCTGTAAAAAAATCCAAAAACTGGTTTAAATGATATTTTTGTTATATTATTACTTTCATAATCAAATAAACCGTGAGAATCATGATTCCAAGTTGCAGTATATATTTTATTTTCACTTTTTGATTCTTCTTCCATTTAAGTTTATTTTTTATTTATTTATTTTTTTTTAAATTTTAATTCAGATATTTAAATTATTTTTATTAAATATATTTTTTATTTAAAAAGTTAAATTTAATTAAATAAATATTTTATAGAATTCTTTAGAAATTATATTTTTATTTTAATATCATTAAAATTATTTTTGCTTTTTTTTGATTTTTATTTCTTATTTTTTATAAATATTTTTTAAAATATAATATAAAAATTTAATATGTAAAATTAAAAAAAATCAATTTAATAATAACACATAATAAAATTACTATCCCAAAAATTTACTTATTAATGAATTTAGGTATTCTTCTATGTTTTAAAGTTTCAATAGCTAAATCATTTTTATTTGTAACAAGTAAATAATATAAAATAATATTAATTGCATAAGGAGGTAATTCAGAATCACTTGGATAATTAAGTAAACTTATCATAGAATTAATATTTTTTTCAACTTCTTGAAAATTATTATTTAATAATTGAATTTTAATTAAATTTATACATAATGCTCATCTATAATTAACTTCATTATAAACTAATTGATTAGATGATGTAAAAAAAGAACCTTTTGAATCAATATTATCATATGAAAAGTTTTGCTTTGATAAAATTTCTAATGCTTTAACATATTCATTAATTCTTATATAAGCTTCAATTAAGAAATTATCAATTGCATATTTATAATTATTATTTGTATCATATTTTCTAAATTCAAAACAAGTTTCAATTGCTTCTGAATAATTTTCAATTCTAATTAAGCAAAATATTAAATTTAAATAAATTGAAGGAAAAATTTGAGAATATTGAAAATATTTATTGTCATTAAAATCATTATTATTTTTATTTAAATTAATTTCAATTTCTTTACAATTAATAAAAGTATTATAAATTTCTTTATTATAAAAAGTATTACCTTTAATAATAAGAAGAGCTTGTTTAAAAGAATAAATAGCTTCAATTAATTTTTCATTAGTATTTTCATATTCAGAAAAAGAAGATGGAGTTCTATTAACTAAGATAAATCTTTTTTTAAAACCTTGATTTTCATTTTCAGAAGAAAATAAAGTTTCATGAACAACATCATTTAAATTATCTTCATTTGAACTTATTTTTTTATCTTGTAATTCTCTTTCTAAACAACATAAACCAAGTCTATAAAAAAAATATGGATTTGTTGACATTAAATCTAATCCTTTTAATGATGATAATATTTTATAGCATTTCTCATATTTTTTTGAATAAAAATAACATAAGGCAATGTTATATAAAACATTATTTAAATAAAAATATGTTACTGATTCATTTTTCCTTATTAAATTTTCACAAAATTTAAAACAATATTCTGCATAAGAATATCTTTTTTGTTTTAATTGATGAATTCCCATTGAATTATAATAAAAGATTATTGAGTTTAATTCTTTGTTTGATGATAAATTTGTTAAATGTTGAAAAAATTTAAATTGAATATTATTAAAATAATCTATTCTAACTTTAAGAATATGATAAAATGTATTTAAAGTATTATAGATTGGAATTTTTGTATTTTGTTTATTTTTTGAAAATGATAATTTAAATTCTGATAAATATTCTTGGGCTTTATCATAATTATTTTGATTTATATTTAAATAACATTGATATAAAGATGTTATTTCTTTGATATTTTCAGATGGAGTTAATATTTCTTTATTATTTAAATATTTAATAAAAGAATTTTCATATTTTTTGCTTTTTTCATTATTAGAAAAATTATTTAAAAAATTTATTAGAGATTGAATAAGAGATTGACTAAAATTATTTAACTGATATAATAAACCTTTATCAATTAGCATTAAAATTGAATTAACGAAAAAAATATAATCACTTTGAGTTTTATTATCTAAATAATTTTTAAATATAGATAACATTTCAGGAAAATCAGATAAACTATAAGCTTCAGTCATATAATTTAAAAAATAAATTTCTTTATCTTTATTATATTTAACATCTTCATCAAAAAAATCAACAATTTTTTTTAAAATATCGAAATTTAATTTATTCCCTTCTTGTTCATCAGATAATTTTTCAATAAAAATAGAATTCCAATCATTTAAATAAAAATTATTTTTAATTAATTGAATAATATCATTACAATTATTAGAATTTAAATCACATAATAAATCAGTTACTTGATGAATTTCTAAATTACTATTATCATTTTTATCTTCTTTAATTTTATTTTTTCCAGCTTCAGTTAATAATTTTATCATAGGAGATAAATTCATTTTTGTAGCTAATTGAATAGGAGTTTCACCATTTTTATTTTTTTCATTTAAACATATATTTATTAAATCATTTGACATTGATCTTAATATTAATCTTAAACAATAAGGATTTTTTCCTTTAATTGCAAAATGTAATGAATTTTCATTTGTTATATTATTTTTATAATCTAATTTTTCTCCTTCATTAATCAGTAAATTTGTTATATCTGAATTTCCAATAAATAATGTTAATTCTAATAATGATTGTCCTTGAATATTTCTATTTGATATTATTTCTTTTTTTTTATCATCTTCTAATAATTCAAATGTATTTTTAAATAAATTTAATTTTCCTTGTTCATTTGAACAATTTATTATTTTAAAAAATAAATTTTCTTTTTTATCGTCTAACACCGTTAAATCAACATCATCTGAAAAATTTTCTAAAAGTTTTTGTACTAAATTTAATAAACCTTCAAAAACAAGAAACATTAAAATAGTAGTATTTTCATAATATTTATTTTGGTAATTAATATCTAAATGAGGGATAAATAAGGAGAAAATTTTTTGATAATCTTCTGTTGATTTTGAATTTATATAATGACGAAATAATATATCAATATCTAAATAATCATTTTTTATTTCTTCTTGATTTAAAAATTCTTCTAATTTAACTATTGAATCAATGCTTAAAAGGATAGTATTCGAATTTTGATTTGAGTTCTCCTCATTTTCATTATTTTCAGAACTCATTTTTTTAAATGAAAAAATTTTTGAGAAATAAATGAATAAAATTAAAACAATAAAAAAATAAATCTATTTTAAAAACCTATTAAATATATTTAAATTAAAAAAAATAAATATAATAAAAAATAAAAAATTTACTGACAACATCCATTATTATTTTTCTTATTTTTACTTTTAATTTTATATTTTTTCATAGAAATTTTAAAAGTATTAGATATATCACTAGAAAATTCAGAAGCATCTAAAACAACATTACTCATACATTCATAAACATTTAATCCACTTTTACAAGAAATTTCAGCATATTTAATTTGATATTGATGAGCAAAATCTTCACCTTCTTTTTTACTAATAATTCTCTCATTTAAATCAATTTTATTTCCAACAATATAAATAATACTATTATTTGAATTTTCTTTAATTTCATTAATTAAAGATTCAATATTTTTTAATGAATTTTCTTCATTAACATCATATAATATAATATAAGCATTAGTGTTAGTAAAATATTGAATAGGTAAAGTTTTTATCTTTTCATTTCCTGCAGTATCCCAAACTGTTAATTTAAATAATCTATTTGATATTTTTACATTTATTGATTCTATATCAGTTCCTGTTGTCATCATTGAATTTCCAATAAATACATTTGAAAAAAACCTATTTATGAATGAGCTTTTTCCTACTGATGAATTTCCCATTACTAATATTTTTAAATATGATTGTATATTCAAATTTGTTTTTGAATCATTTGGCTCTTCAAATGTTATTAATTGATTTATGTTTAATATTTTATTGTTGTATAATTTATTAAATATTGAATTTTTCAATTCTTCTAAATTTTCTTTTGTTTTTAAAGATATTGAATATTGATTGTGTTTTGAGAAATTTTTTTTAAATTCCAAACAATAATTATTTTCCTCATAATCTAAATCAGTTTTATTAAATATTATAAAAATTTTTTCTTCATCAAAATTCAAAAGATGACTTAATAAATTTCTTTCATGTTTTAAAGTTTCTATTTTTGAAACATCAATTATCAATAATATTAACTCACTTTCATATATTAAAGTTTCTATTTCAGGTTTTTTTAATTCATAATTTGGAAATTTTTTTGAACAAATATTTATAAACATTCTATATGGAGGACAATCACTTTGAATTTTTTGGATAATTAATTCACTATCGTTGATATAATTATTATTGTTATTTTTGTCTTTATCATTATTATTAGCTTTTAAATATTCAATAAAACATTTTTTCCCTGAATTTTCTCCGCCAAAAATATTAACTTTCTTATATCTAACAAACACATTTTTCATAAATTAAATTTATTAGAAAAAAAACCTTATAAAAAAAATAAAAAATAAAAAAATTAAAAAAAGAAAAATGGGAGAAAATTCAAACGACACATGTAAAATATTATTAATAGGTGAATCAGGAGTTGGTAAAACAAGTATAATAAGTCAATATGTAGAAGAAACATTTAAAGAAGATCAAGAAACCTCAGCAGGAGCATCATTTTCAACAAAAAAATTAGAATTAAAAAATGGTAATTTAGTAACATTAGAAATATGGGATACAGCAGGACAAGAAAAATTTCGAGCATTGACTCAATTATTTTATAAAGAATCCTCAGCTGCAATATTAGTATATGATATAACAAGAAAAGATTCATTTGAACAAATTAAAGAATATTGGTTTAATCAAGTAAAAGAAAAATCACCTAATAATGTAATTATTGCTTTAGCAGCAAATAAAATAGATTTATTTGAAAATGAAGAAGTTGAAGAAAAAATTGCAAGAGATTTTGCAAATGAAATTGGAGCAATTTTTATGATGACTTCTGCGAAAAATAAAGATGGAATTGATGAATTATTTGATATTATTGCTAATAAAATTTTTAAGTGCTCTGGAGATGATGATAATGGCGATGGTAATACTATTGATAGAATTAAGGAAATTAGAGGTAAAAGTGTTAAGATTAGTGAAAATAAGCATTTTGATAATAATAATGGGAAAAAGAAAAAAGGATGTTGTTAAAATTTATATTTTATTTTTTATTATTTATTGAAATTTTAAATTAAATTATGAAAAGAAGGTTATTATAAATTTATTTCATTTTGATAATGGGAAGAAAGAAATTATTGAAGAAATAAGTTAAGGAGATATATTAATAATTAATAATAATTTAAAACTCAATTTTTAATGATAACTATTATTTTTAAATCGTTAAAGAAATAATAATATAATTTATCATTAGCAAAAAATATTATTCATTTAAATAATTTTAAAAAACAAAAATAAGATATTTGAATTTTATTCAAATTAATATTTTGAAATAAAATTATTTGAAAATAAAAAATGTCATTTGAACAAAATGTAAAAAAGAATTTTTAGATATATAATTATAGGATTTTTTTGCAAAGAAATACAAGAAAATGAAAAAATAAATTAAAAAGAATCTATTTATAAGTTAGATAAATTTGATTTTATTTTTGTTCCTATTATTCTAGAATTATCTCTAATTCTAAATAAAAGGAATCTAAGTACACTTCAAGAAAATATAGATAATATATTTAAGTTTATTTAAATTGTATTGATTCTTTAATTCAAATCAATTTTAATAAAAGATCTATCAAGAAATACTAAAGAATAACATTAAAATTATAATATTTACTTTTTGCATTTATATTTATAATTAATATTTAAAAAAAACTAAAAAACAACAAAACAACTTGTAAACAAATGCCAAGCATATATATAAAATAAACAAAAAAAATTAATGAAAACTACGAAAACAAAAAGTAAAAAGTAAAAATAAACAATATAAAAAAAATATTTTGATTACCCAGAAAAAATCGAAGATCTTCTTCTTTTTTTATCTTCATTTCTAATAATAAACCCTTGATAAAAAGGATTATTGTCATAATCTAAAATATATAAATCAGTATTAGGATCTTTAACTAAAGGTGGAAATTTATCTCTAATATATTTATAATCAGGATGAGTAATTCCTTTTAAAATATCAAAAATAATATTTTCTAATTTCTTAATTAAAGGTTGTTCTATTCTTCTTTTTAAATTCCATTCTTCAATTTTTTCATCTGGAGGAATAGGACTTGCTTTATCAACAGCTCTACACATTCCTTCTAAAAATTCAGGGAAATACATATTTAAATGTTTGTCACTTGAAATTTCACTTATTTGTAATCTTATACTTTCATTAAAATATAACGGATTATCTCTTATTGGATATTCATTTTGATCTACAAATGATGCTACAAATGCATTATATTCTTCTAATACCATCCATACACTAATTTAATATAATTTTTTTTTGATTTTTTATATTTTGTTATATAAATTTATTTTACTCTTTTTTTCTCGGTCCTTTTTGCTTTGCCCAAGAATGATATACTGCATCTAATAAAGGTAAATATGCTTTTAAAAAATTATCTACTTTTTCATTATAATATCTTTCTTTTCTCCAATTATGATGTTCATATCCTGAAATTGCATTTTTAAAGTGATTTTCAAAAGAATATTTTACTGCTTCAAATGTATCTGTCATTGTCTTTAATGTTCTAATATATTTATCTTTTGGTACTTTAACTAATAATGACATAAATTGATGTCTTACTAAATTATCACATAAATTTTTATTATTATTTTTAGTTCTTTCTTCTTTATCTATTAAACTTGCGCAAATTGCTGTTTCTACTAAAAATATATTATTTATATCATATTTTTTATCTACTAAATTTTCACATTTATTCACCCAATCTGTTAAAGTACTTTGGGAAATTTGCCAAATTGATAATCCTGAAAAAGATGAAAGTGTTTTATAACAATTAATAATATCATTATAATTATTTCTTAATAAAGTTTTTAATTTTTGTAAATCTGATTCTTTTTTAAAATCTTTTTCAAAATGACATCTTTGAAAATCATGTTCAAAACATTTATTAATAGTATCTTCGGTCTCTCCCTCATAATTATAATTATAATAATACCATATTGATTGAGGAAAAGTCCAAGGTGGTCTTGGTTTAATAAATTTATCAAATTTTCTTTCTGGTCTTGGTTCACAATATTTTAAATTTGTTACAAAATCATCAGTTATAACTTTAAAATTTTCTCTTATTGATTTTTTATGTATAAATCTTACTATAATTTCCTTTTTAATTATATTATTTTTATTTCTATTTGTACTTTCATTACCATCATAATTACTATCATTACTTTCATTTTCTTTATTTTCATCATTGTTATTTTCATTTCTTATATTTTCTATATCTTTATTGTTTAATAAAAGTGATTTTGTATTGTATCTTTTTCTTAATTGAATATTATTATATTCATCATAAAAATTATCATCAAAAGTAAATCTAATAGGATGTTTACCACAATTAATCATTTCTTCCATATTTCTCTCTTCAAAATGATTATATACATCAATATCAAAAGGATGATTAATATTTTGAATAGGAACACCATCAATAGAAAAGAAATAATAAATATGTCCTGGAGGACACATTCTAATAATATTATATTTTTTACCATCTCCAATCATATCATAAGGTTTCCAATTATCAATATTTAAATGAATTTTAACTAAATGATATTGAGGATCAATTATAGGTTCTTTAGGTTTATAAACAAATTCTATTTCTCTCCAATTTTCACATATCCAACATTTATTTATACTTCTTATATTTCTTACATTATCTATATTTGTTTTTATTAATTTTTTATCTGAATCTAAAGTATTAAATAAATGACTTTTTGTAAAAAATTTTGTATCTTTTTTTTCAGTTTTAATTGGAGTTATAAAACCTAATGAATCTATTATCATATCATTTCCTTCTATATGAATTCCTAATAATGAATGATTTAATTTCAATTCTTTTGATAATAAATTACAATCTTCATATGATAAATTATTATTAGATATATCTAAGTGAACTAAAGGATTGTTTTTCATTGACAAATATGACGATAATTCTTTTGAAAAAGGAGTAGGTTCTCTTTGAGGAATTTTAACATGAATTTTTTTTGGTTTGGGTAATTCATTTTTATCTTTTTTTTTTATTACTATTAATGGTTTTCTATTATCAACAATAGAGTATGGGTTTTTTTTAAATATTAATTTCATTGCTGAATAACTTTTATTTAATTCAAAATTTGGAAATTTTCTTATTGCATTATTTGGATATGAAGTAACTATTTCTTCAAATAAAGGTTCTTTTGTTAATTCATCTCCAATATTATTCCAAGATAAATCTAACATTTTTAAATTAGCTAAATCTTTTATTTTATTTACTATTATTGTTGCTCCTTTATTATATAAATAATTTAATCTTAATATTATTATTATTAAAGTATTTTTACTAGAAATTAAATTAGCAATTGCTTTAGCTGAACTATTCGTAATTTCATTATTACCAAAATTTAAACTTCTAATTCTTAAAAATTTATTTTCAAACATAGCATTAGAAATATTAATAATATTATTATCTTTTAAAGAATTGTTTTCAATATTTAAATCTTCTATCATGCATCTATCATTACCTAAAAAATTAACTAATTCTTCAGTTCCTAAATTTCCAATTTTATTATTACTTAAATTTAATTTAGTAATATTTTCCATTAATTTCTGATTAACATGTAAAGAATTAAATAAATTTACAGTTCCAGATTCATTTAAATTATTAGAACTAAATTGAAAACTATTAAAATGTTTTGCATATTCTAAACCTTTACTTAAAGATTTAATATATCTATTTCCAACATGTTGATTATTAAAATTTAATATATTTACATCTCCTTTTCTCTTTAATAAACCTAAAGGATTTGGTACTATTTTTTCTTTATTACATGATTGAATAAATGCTAATGATGGTGTTAATTGATTTATTGGTTCTTTTCTATCAATTAATTTATATTTACGATATTTAGAATAAAAATCATTTATTGATTCTGGAGAAGAATATTTAGTTTGATTAAAATATTGTCTTTTTTTTCTTAACTTTATTATTTTTGAATTTGAATCATTACTTACTTCTGATTTTATTTTTTCAAATAAATGACAATAGTTTTTTCCATATAATTTATTTATTAATTTTGGATTTTTTTTATATACTTCTTGCTCTGTTTTTTCTAAATTTATTGTATTATATTTTATTTCTGAAAATTGCCGTTTTTTAAAAAAATTAACTGTTATTGTTTGTGATTTTAAATCTCTTTTGTTTTTATCATTAAATTTTATTTGAGTTAACATTTCAAAAAATGATTCATCAACAGCTGAATTTTTATTTGAATTAATCGTTAAACTTTGAAGAGAATAGTCATTTCTCATTTTTAAAAAAATAATTATATTAAATAATAATAATTTAAAAAACTTTTTGATAAATTATTATAATCTTAAATATTATAAGGAAGATATTCAAATTGATCTTCTAATTCATTTGCTCTTATTTTTCTTTTTTTCATTAATAATCGAATTAAATAAATTATTAAACTTATTGTTATCATTAAACAAAAAAACAATATTATAACATATAACCAAGGAGAAATTTTATTATTTAAATTTTTTTTTAAATATAATCCATAAATTTTCTTATCTTTATCAAAAACAATTTGATACTTTTTAAAGAATATTTCTCCTAAACACCATCCATCTTTATATCCTTTAAATACAATTAAAAAATAATATTTTTCTTTATATTCCATAAATAATTCACTATAATTAAAAGTAAAATTATACTTCAAATTTTCACTTTGAAAAATTAAATCAGGAAAATTTTTAATATTAACATTTTTATTACAAACAGTATATAAATACATAGAGGTTTTACTTAAATTTTCAAAAGAACAAGATTTATTATTTAAATATTTACTAAAAAAGCTTTGATAAACAGTATTATAATAATTTTCACTTCCTGTAATAAATGATAATTCATAATATAATTCAACATTAGCTTTAATATCTATTGTTATATTATTTGATATAATTTTATCTAAATTTATATTCCATTGTGTTACTAAATTTGTTGTTGATATATATGAATAAATAAAATCTTCTTCTTTATAAATTTCATTATTAAAATTATGAGGATAATCTCCTATAATTAAATTTCCTTCTTCGTTGTTTTTATATTCTAAAGTAAAAATTGGATAATTAATTAAATTTTTTTCTTTTAATTGATATAAAAAATGTGCTTTTTCGTTAAAATTATATGAATAAAATTTTAAACCAAGTTCACCACTTGATAAAGAAGAATCAAATTTAGCACTATTAGATAATACTAAAGAAAAATTATCTTTTTTTATTTTTTGCTCATCAAAATATAATGTATCTAAAATATAATAAGAATCATAACAATGAAATTGAGAATATGACTCAACTCTTTCTTTTTTAATATAAGTTGAAGAATTATTAGGATTATATTTTTTAATATTTCTTGTAAAATTATTACTCATTATAAAAGTTGGTGATTCTTGAAGTTTAATTAATACTGGATATAATTGAGGTGGAGTTCCAATTTCTAAATTTATTTGTAAATCATTATATAATAATACATCCATTATATTTTCTGGATTTATTGAACTTTCTTTGTAAATTTTTTTAAATGGAATTCTTATTATTGAATTTATAAAATTTAAATTTAGTATAAAGAAGAATTGTTCATATGGAAATTTCATAAAATAATGATTTTTTATTTTCAAACAAATTATTTTGAATTTATATTTAATAATATAAATTAATATATTAAATATAAAAAAAAAAAAGATTTTTATTAATTTGAAAAAATATATAATTAAAATTTAAACAAAAATATGTTTAAAATACTGTTTTACTTCCATCAATAAATCCACTTCCATCGAAATTATTATAATTATCTAAAGAAATTTTTTTCTTTCCAAAATTATTTTTCCCATATTTATCTTCATTCATATTATTTAAATTAAATTGAATTTTCTTTTTTCTTAAAACAGGATAAGCTAAACTATATTTACTAAAATTAACATTTTTATTAATTTCACCAACATTTAGACTTAATAATAATTTATTTCCTAATCTAGATTTACATAATTCATTCCCAGTAGTTGTCATTATTCCTTCATAACCTTTTGAAATTTCATTTGTATCTATTCTATTGAAATTATTATTTAAAGATATTTTCATTTTATTATTTGGCTTTTTATTATTTTGAATTTGTGGAATTATTTTTTTTAATTTTTCAATCTGTCTTTTTAATTGATATTTCCTCATTATAAAATCCTCAATTTCATTCTGAACTTTTTGAACATATAATAATTCTGTTTTTAAATTTTTTTCTGTTTGATTAAAATTTCTTTTAATTTCTATAATTTTATTTTCATTATTTTTTTTTTGATTATTTTCATTCGGAATTCTATTTTCATTTTTAACTTTTTTTTTCTTTAATTTTTCTATAATATTATCTTTAAAAATTATCATCTTTTTTAATGTATTTATTTGATCTTCTAAATTTTGAATTCCTATTACATAAAATTCTTTTTCAATATCAGAATAATGAATTATGTTATCATTGATTTTTGTATCTGTTTTTTTTTTCTCATTTATATGATTCAATACATTACTATTTTGAGATTGATATTGTGTAAAACTTAAATTTATTTCTTTCTTTTGTAATCTTTCTGAATTTTTTCCTCTAAATAAATCGAATCCTTTTTTCATTTATTTAAATTAAATTTTTCTTTAAAACAAATAAAAATAATTTATTTATTTATTTAATATAATTAATAGACAATTAAATGTTTTAAAATATTATTTCCTTTTTTAAACAATCAAAACTAATATTTTTGAAATTTTGATTAATATATAATTGAAATATATATTCATATCTATAATAATAATTAAATAATTGTTGATAAACTTAAAAAAAGATAAATATATATATTCATAACAATATATTATTCGTTTTCTTCATTTAATTATGTTTTAAAGAATTTCAAAATTAAATAAAGTTTGAAAATAAGATTTGCTTTATAACCAATCAATTTTACTTTTGAGAATTTGAAATAAAGAAGATGAATTGACATAAAATTTAGAATAAAGCTCATCAAAAAAATAATCCCTTTTTGAATTCTAAAATTATATTTTTTATTATTTCAGAATCAAATAAATAAAAAATAAAGCATTTTAAGAGAAAAAATGTAAGAAATAATGAAATAGAAAAAGATAAATATTCAAATAATAAATCAACACTTCTAAAAAAATATTAATTGCTGTATTAATTTTATATATTAAATTAACTTCATCAGGAATTTTTTGAATTAAATAGTATAATAATATAAAGTAAAAGATTGAATAGTATCAATAATGATATTAAAATAATTTTATAATTTTATTGTTTCAATTTGTGAAACTTTATCTTTAGAATATTTTCCTTTTTTAAAAGTTTATTAGAAACAAAAGGAATTCTTAACATAATAACTTCATTAAATTTTTTTGAAATAAAATAAAAGACTGAATGAAGAATATAATTATTTCATCTGAAAGAATTAAATTATCAGATTTTGAAAGTATTTGGATTCTAAAAAAATTTTTTAATTTTATTGAATCATTTAAAGTTATATTTATTATATGTGACCAATCTATGACCGAACTTTTAAGTTTAAGAAATTGATTTTGAGTTTTTGAATAATTTTTTATTATGTTATTATTGTAAAAATCCCCTTTTTTTATTAAATTTTTTTGATAATATTTTTCTTTTGTAATATCTTCTTTTTTATCTTCTTTTGAATTCATTTGAATGATTATTTTTTGAATAATATAATATTTTTTAAATATTAATAAAATTATATTTATTTTTAAAATGAATTTTGATATTTTAAGAACTGCAATTCCTGAAGAATCTCTTTCTTCTTTTTTAGAAAAAAATTCTAGATATGATGGAAGAAACTTTGAACAAATAAGGGAATTTCTTTTACAAAAAATATTTTAGACTTTACTAAATATTCCCTCATTGGAAGTTTAGGTTTAAATAAAGTTATTTTAGTATTAAAAATTGAAGATATACCAAATTATAATAATAATGATATTCAATTTAATTTTATTTTAGATAATTTTGAATCTTCAAAACAAGAAAATAACTATTCATTAAATAATTATATAAATCAAATTTTAAAAGATAATATTAAACCAGTAAATGTAAGAGGAAAAAATAGATTATATACTTTATATATAACAATAGAAAGTATCGATGGAAATATATATGATACAATTGGTTTAAGTATTCAAAAATTTTTTGAAACAGGTAATGAATTTAATATTGAATTAATAAAAGATTATTCAACAAGAACTGTTTGTTTTATAGATGATAAAATATTAATGGATCCTTCTCAAAATGAATTAGATATATCATCTTTTACTTTCAATGTAATAAAATTCTCAGACAATAAATATTATATAAATAAAATTAAAGGAAATTTCCAAAAATGGAATTTAATAAAAAACATCATAGAAAACAGTTAAAAATATTTTAATTATCATTAAAATAATTAAAAAAAATAAAATAAAAAAAAATGAAACCAGACGTAGGAAAACAAAAGAAATCAGCAATAGAACAAAATGCAATGATAAATGAAATAATAAAAAGAGACAATAAATTTTTTTCAATAAACAAAAATTTTCATTTAGATGTAAAAACATGTAAAAATAAATATTATAATTAAAAAAAATATAGTAAAAATAATACCAATGAGACCAAATTATATAAAAAGAGAGAATTTAGATATAGAAAAAAGAGAAAAAGAAATTCCAGAAGAGATAAGAGAAAAAATAAAAACTGAATTATTTAAAATTCCAAGTGAAAGATTTGATTATCCTGTTACAAGGTCAATGGAATATGGATGGGAAACTTGTAAATATTTAAATTCTGGAAAAAGAAAAGGAAGAAAAACTTGTGATGTTGTTAAATATGCTGATGAATATTATTCTATGAAAGAACAAAGCCCTTATTCTAATAAAATTTTCGATAAAACCGAAAAAAAAGATTAAATGTTTTTATATTATTTTTAATTAATTTTTTGAAGTTGTTTATTCTATTTATTTATTTATTTTAATTTATTATTTTCAAGGTAGTTTCTTTTTTTATTTATGATTAAATTTTTATTGAAATGTTAAAGCATTATAATATTATATTTATAATTTAAATTTTTTTATTTCTTTAATTAATCTAATTACATTTGACTTTTATATATAAAATAATTTAAGACACATAACCATTTAAATAATAATTCTTTTGTTTTTATTTTGAAAAATATTTTTTCATCATTTTCAATCAAACTAATACATAATAATAATTGAGTATTATTATTTTCTTTAACTAAATCTGCATTTTTTATATTTTTCAATTCAATTATATAATTTGGTTTCTTCATAGAAATAAATTGTGATTTATTATCATAAAAATTTATTTTCAATCTTGTTAAAGTTGTAAAAAAAGGAAAAATTTTATTTCCTTCAATTTTTTCAAGCTCACCAATAAACATTATTTCATTATTATTTTTCGAATGTAATTTTTGTTCTGGAATTATATTATTTACTGAAAGTTTATCCATAAAATGCTCAAAAAAAATTTTTTTTTCATTATTATTTTTATCATCATTTTTTCTTTCTGAATTTTGGTTTGATTTTAATTTAATTTCATTATTATTTTTTTTTTCTAAATTATCATCAATTTTATCTTTATCTTTATTATCTAAATTTTCTACTTCTTTATCTATTATATCATTTAATTCATTAATGTTTTCATAATTTATTTTTTTATTATTATCTTGACAAATTAAATCTTTTTTCACAACTAAATCATTTTTTGATTCAAGGCATATTGTCAAACCCATGAATCAAATTTATTAAATTTTAAAATAATAACTAATATGAATAAAAAAAATTGAATTTGATAATAAGCAAAAAAAGATATTTTTTAAATAAGTTGTTGTAAGGGAAAAAAGAAGAAAAATAAATTCAACTAAAAATAAAAATTTATGGGGATATGAAATTTTTCAAAATTTGGAAAAATATCATATCTTTAAGTGTTAATAATTTAAAAAATTGAAAAGATTTTATTTGGATAAAAAATTTCAAACAACAGAGGAAAAATAGAAGATTAAATAATTTATATATTATAAATATTTAATTATCACTGAAAAAAGGAATTTATTATTAATTGTTTTTAATTCTTCCTTTATATTTAAAATATAAAAATATTATATAAAAGAAAGATACTGTTCAAGTTTTAAATCAATAAAAACATAAATATAATTTTTATTAATATAAAAATTAAAACATTCAAAAATTAAAGAGAAATATTCATTTTTCATACATTTTTTTCTAGTAATTATATATTTATTCCTTCTTTTGTTATATAAGTCATATATGAATAATCTTAAAAGTATTTTTAATTTTTTTTGCTTTATTTTTAAAAAATTGAAAATAAATGGATTCATTTCGCAATTTAACAGATAATCATTTTGAAACTAAAGTTAAATATGATAGAGCCAAAATGAAAAGGCTTGCCAGCCTGGAATTTGATATGGAAGCTGATCTCCTGACAGATAAAGGTGCCTCTTCGGACGATGATCTTATTTTAATTTTAAGTAGATGTTTTAATAATATTTATATGGAATTAAGGAAAAGTAATTCTTATTACAAATATTACAATTATCTTAATTTTGATAATTATAGTTTTTTTAAAAATAATGTATTCGAGATAGGCAAGATATTTAAAGATTTATTATCTGATGATGAAAAAATAGAAATAGAAAAAAATTATTATGAGATTAAAATTAAGTTTAAGAATTTACAGTATGATTGTATTTTAAAAAAATCAATTAATATTGATTTTATCAATAAGAAAATTCTTAGTCTTGAAAGAAACATAAATTCTTTAAAAAAAAAATTGGAGAATACAAATAATAATGATAATAATACAAATAGTTCAATAGATGATTATATAAAAGCAATTTATGATATTGAAGATTCAGAGGTTAATGAGTCGATTAAAATAATCAATTTTAATCAAAATGATAGTAAAAATAAGGAACAAATAGAAAAATATTGTAAGATATTATTAAACGGCAAAAAAATAGATTTTACTTTTAATTATACATTTAAGAAGAAAGGGAAATATACTTTTTATTTTATATTTAATAAACCTTTGACTGATTTAAGTTATTTATTTCATCAATGTAAACAATTAAAAGAAATTGATTTATCACATTTTCATCCAAAAAATGTAAGAAACATGAGAAATATGTTTAATGAGTGTGAAAAATTAGAAAAAATTAAACTTTTTGATAGAGAAATAACAAAGAAAGTCAAAGATATGCGATATATGTTTAGTAATTGTAACTCTTTAACAAATTTAAAAATAAATTTTCAATTAAAAAATATTGAAAAAATGGATTCGATGTTCTTGTCATGTTCAAAATTAAAAAATATTAAATTACTTCCCTTAGAGAGAACTATGAAATACATGTTTAAAGACTGTGGTTCGTTAAAAGAAGCAAATTTATCAAATTTTGAAAATATAAAAATAGATGATATGAGTTTTATGTTTTCAGGATGTTCAAATCTTGAAAAAATAAATTTATGTTTTAATACTGGAGTTAATACAAAGAAAGAAGGAATGATGAATGGAGTAAAAAATGAATGTGAAATAATTAGGGATAGTTGAATATAATAAAAATAAAAAAAGGAAAATAAAGAAATAAAGTTGAGGATTAAATAAATAATAATTTAATATATATTGAGCTTTATAATTTATTATTCATAGAAATATAAAATTTTCAAAAAATTAGATGATTATATTTAATAATATTAAAAATTTTTTTTTGAGTAATTTTTTTTAATTATATGAAATAAAAAAAATATACTTAAATGATGATGGAATCTAGTAATAATTTTCAACAATATAATATTAAAAGAACGATAGTATATAATAACAATGAATATAAAATTGTTTTTAAATTATCTTCAGACCACTTTATTTTTGATATTCACCAAATTAAATCTTATATTTTTTATGAAAATATTTTTTCTTATAAATTTTTACATGAATTTCAAATATTAAAGAATAAAAAGGATTTAAAAGAACAATTTAATTTAATATTAGATAAAATTGAAAACAATTTTTTTCGAATAGAAAAAAATGATAAAAATATGAAATTTATAATTTTCGATGAAAATAATAAAATTGAATTAAATTTATTAAAAAAGGAAAATTATTCTAATGAATTAATTGAATTATTATTAGATGAAGTAAATTTGATAAAGCAAAACCTTTCTGAAGAAATAAATAAATTAAAAATTGAATTAAAAATAAAAGATAATAGAATAGAAAATTTAAATGCAAGAGTGAATTTATTAGAAAAAGAAATTTTTTGTTATGATAGAGATACATATTTTGAAAAAAATAAATCAAAAATGAAAAATAATACTAACTTAAAATATATTACAGAAAATGAAGAAGAGGAATTTGAATATTCATTTCAGGAAACACAATTTAATATTAATAATCCAAATCAGAATAATTTATCATGTGAATTTATTATTGATAAAAAAATACCAATTAAATTAAAATCAAATTATCAGGGAAAAAAAAGTCCAATTAAAGTAAATATTAAAATTAAAAATAATGGAATTATTCCTCTTCCAAATGGTTGTGTATTAAAAAATAAATCTAAAGATGATGAATCAGATTTTATTATTATGGATACATTATTTAATGGAGAAGAAATAAAACCTAATCAAATTTTTTATGCTACTATATTTTTATTTTTTAAAAATAATAATGATATTAAAGAAGGAATAAATATATTAAAATTTATTTTATATCATGAAAAATTTGGACAAATAGGTGATGAAGGTTTAATTCAAATTGAAGTTGTTGATGAACACAGAGAATAAATTTATTTAGTGATTAATGTTAGTGTAAATTTATTTAAAAAAAAGATATACACAAATTAAATATAATACAATTTAATTTATAAAAATTTATTATTTGTTAAATAAAGAATTTAATTTTATTCATAATTTGAAAAGGCTATAAAATAGTTTTTATTAAATTAAATCATTTTTTCATTGCCAATCACTACTCCTTTTTATTAATAGCAATTTCAATATAATTTTTAAATTATCATTAGTTTACAAAAGATCTTTTTTAATAATATTAATATCTTGATTTTCAAATTCATGATATTATTATTTATTTTTGTTTAACATTATTAAATTCTTTTTTAAAAATATTGAAAAGCAAAAAATATTACTTGTTCAATTAAAGTTTATTATTATTATTTAAGTTTAAAATAATCTCAAATAATATTGAAATATAATTATAATATTATAAATTTATAAACCCTTTTTTTGTTATCAATTTTTCTTTTTTTCACTTCTGAATTTATGATTCAAAGGGTTTTAAGAAGGAGACATTTGAACATAATTACTAATATAAATAGTTTTCATAAAATATTTAACTATAAAAACAAAAAATCTTTATTTTCTAAAAAATGTTTTTTATTTTCTTTTTCTTCAAAAATTCTTTATTCATTTTCACTTTTATAAAATGATGAATTTCTAATATAAAATTATTGAGAATATAATTCATTTATAATTCTAAATTCTTTTTATCAACTTCAGTTAAAGAATTTTTTTATGTAAGTTATTATTTATTTTAAAAGAGGAATTCTTCCTTCTAGAATTTTTTACATTTATTTCCAACATCTCCATTAAAATTTACTTAATTCCTCTTTTAAATTATTTGAATCTTAATCAATTTCACATTTTTTTCTTTATTTATATTTTTTTTCATTAATAATATTTTTTGTTTCTTTATTAGAATCACAAACAATAATAAAAAGTATTTTAATCTGAAAGCTCGGATTGTTTCTTCTTATCATTACGTATTTCCCAATATTTAATAAATTAGTTTTTTTATTTAGATAATAAATTGGATTTTCATATGTTTCAATTAAGTTCTACAAAGTGGAATTATTGAATAAATTTATATTTTAATTTTTGCATATTATTTCAGAATATTTTTAATTAATGAAAAAGATTTAAATAATTGCTTAGAAATTTTTGATATTAAAGATGTTTAATCCAAATTTATTTTATAAGATTTATTATTTAATATTAATGTTATTCCCTAATCATTTGCAATTTTCATTTTTTTTATAATTTAATTATTAGTCTTTAGTATTTATCATTTTTTTATATTAAAAATATAAATATCTTTTAATCTTATGAATAAAAAATTTATTTTTTTCAAAACTAACATTTAATATAAAACATAAAAGATTTTAAATAGGAAATGAATTTATTTTAAAAATTGTAATATCTTGCATTATATTATAATAAATGTATTTGATATATAAAAACACTTTTAATCTATTCTTTAAGCATTATTAATTGCTTAATTTCTTTCATTGGAGCAACCATATTAGTATAAATTTGATAATTATTTTTTTCTGATTTAAAATAAAAAGTATGTTCAGGATGATTTTCATATAAATTAAAAAAACAATATTGGGGTGAATCTAAACCAAAAACTTCAACACAATCAACTAAGTATAAATTTCCTTGTTTATCAATACATTTTAATTTCCCAATTAATACCCTTCCTTCCTTTGACACAATTTTCAATAATTTATTTAAATATTTAGTTTTAATTTCTTCCATAATAAATAATTTAAATAAATAATAATTGTGTTTTAAACAAATTAAAATAAATAAAAAATAAATAAAAAGTAAAAAAGTTATAAAAAAAATAAAAAATATAAATAAACTCATTAAAAAAATAAATAAACAAAAAAAAAAATAAAAATAAGACATATAAATATATAAAAAATAAAAAAATATGAAAATCTCAATTATAACTATAATTCTCTTAATAACATTAACAACTTCTCAAATAAAAGCCAAATTTAAAATAGAGGAATTAAAAAGGAAGAAAAAAAATTATTCCTCAAAAAATATTTCATCATTTCTTTCTTTTCATGAATTAGATCCTATTCCAACATCTTCAAAAATAGATGCTAGAGCAACAGTACAATTATGTTTAGGAACAGAACCTCAATGTTTTAAATTAGTTATACAAACAAATTCATTTTTTATTTGGGTTCCAGATAGTAAATCAAAAACAATAAAATCAGACAATAAATTTGATATTGAAAAATCAACTTCTTTAATTAAAAATATGACAATGATAACTTTAAAATATTATAGAAGAAAAGTTTTTGGTTTTTTAGGAAAAGATGTGTTGTCAATAGGAAATAAAAAAATACCAAATATAGATTTTTTAATTTCTACTGAAAATGATTTTGAAGATATTGATGGAATGATTGGATTAGGATATACTCCAAATTCAGGTGAAAAAAGATATTCAATATTAGAACAATTACATAATCTAAAAATTATTCCTCATAAAGTTTTTTCACAAAGATATTTAACTGATACTGAAGGTGACTTATTCTTTGGAGAAATACCTGATAAAATAATTAAAGATTATAAACATTATGGTAGATGTGATGCTTTAGATAAAATTAAAGATGGAAAAAGATATAAAAATAAAAATTGGCAATGTGAAATCAATGGAATTTTTATTGGAAAAGAATATTCTTCTAATATTGTTACTCCTTTGACTAATCAAAAATTATCCTTTTTATCTTATAGAAAAAGAACTTTTGTTCCTTTTCATTTATTCGAAAAAATCAGAGATTTAATTTTTAAAGATTTAATTAATACTAAAAAATGTACTCAAGAAAAAATTAAAAGATATACTTTAATACAATGTGAAAAAGATGTTCAATTAGATAATTTTAATTTAATTTTTGGAGATTGGATACTTCAAATTCCCGGGAATAAATTATTTAAAGAAATAGGAAGCACAAAAGAATTTATTTTTTATTATAAAGAAAAATATGAAAAATTTATTTTAGGAAAATCAGTTTTATTAGTATATGAAATGGTATATGATTATGCAAATAGGCAAATAGGATTTTATAATGGAAATGATGTTAAATATATTGGAAAAGATGAACCTGAAGTTCCTAAACAATATTATTTTATTAAAGATGATCCTGAAACTGCAACTCAAAGATCTAAAAAGCAAAATCAAAATCCTTTTCCTACTATTCAACCTGAAGACAATGATCAAAGTAATATTCAAGTTAAACCTAGACAAAAATATACTCTTTCTTATATTATTCAAAGTATTTTAGCTTTTATAATTATTGCTGTTATTATTCTTATCATTCTATTTGTTTGTTATTCTTATTTTAAATATAGGAAGAAAAATAATTTTAAAAGTATTGATTATTATCAAAAACAAGCTGAAGGATTGATTTCTAATAAATTTACCAGTTAGATTATTTTTTCAAGGTTTTTTAAATTTTATTGAAATATTAATTTAATTTACTTATTTTTTTTTAAATCATATTATAAGGAAATATATTGTCAATTTATTAAAAATGATCTAAAAGACTTATAGTCTATTAATTGAATCAAATTTACTTTTTTCTTTGATTGAATGTAATTTCTATTTTTATTGTTTATATATATATATTTTATTGAGTCTTTTGATATTTTCAAATTTAAACTTCATTTTTTAAATTTAAAAACACTTTATTTTTGAACAGGATTTAACTTCTAATTTCTTATTATTATCAAGTAATTTATTATATTATTTATTATTGAATTTTCTGATTGTATAATCTGTTATTTTTTCTATTTAAAAGATTGATTTTTTATTTCATTTTGATCATCTGTTAAAAGTATTTGTTAAATGTAAAAATTTGAAATATTCATATATTTTCTAATAAATCCTAAAAAGAAGATAATTTTATAATTTTACATATTATATTTTAAAGCTTTTTATTTTACCTATTCCATCCTTATATTTTTCAGATAAATCCATTAATAAAAAAGTTTATTCTAAATAAAAATTACCCATATTTAATAAATCTGAATAAAAAATAATTAAAAAATTAAAATAAAATGCCAAAGTCTTCAAAAAAACCATTATCAATTCTTTTGGTATCAGATTTTTTTTATCCTCGTATAGGTGGAGTAGAAGTACATATATTTCAACTTGCAACCTCCCTTATCCGTTTAGGTTGTAGAGTATCAGTATTAGCTCATCATCACAAAGATCGTCAAGGTGTCCGTATAATGGGAAATGGAATAAAAGTATATTTCAATCAATTAATATCTCTTCATGATGATACATCTTATCCAATATTATATGGCTGTCATAAAGTCTTAAGAGAAATAGTAATAAAAGATAAAATTGATATTGCTCATTTTCATCAAGGAACTTCAGTAACTTCTTTAGAATGTGTTTTACATTCTAGAACATTAGGTTTAAGATTAGTATATACTGATCATTCACTTTTTGGTTTTGGTGATTTAGCTGAAGTTAATATTAATAAAGTTTTAAGATCTGTTTTCTCTGATGTTGATCAAACTATTAGTGTTTCTAATATTGCAAGAGATAATTTAATTTTAAGAGCAATGTTTAACCCATATAAAACTAATGTTATTCCTAATGGAGTTGATTTTACTAAATTTAAACCTGATAAAGAATTACAAAAGAAAAAAAATTCTAGAGATATTACTATAATATCAGTTAGTCGTCAAGCATATAGAAAAGGAACAGATTTATTAATAGAAGTAATACCAGAAGTATGTAAATTATTTCCAAATGTAAAATTTGTTATAGGAGGAGATGGTCCAAAAAAGCCATTATTAGAAAATATGATAGAAACATCAAATTTACAAGATAGAGTAAAATTAACAGGAGCATTGCATCATAATAAAGTACGGGATATAATGATAAAAGGAAATATATATTTAAATACTTCATTAACAGAATCATTTTGTATTGCAATAGTTGAAGCTGCTTCAACAGGATTATATATTGTAACTACTGATGTTGGAGGTGTAGGAGAAGTTTTACCTGATAATATGGTTAAATTAGTTAATGCTGATAAAGATAGTATTATTAAAGGAATTAAAGATACTATTGAAAATTATGATAATATTAAAGATAATACTAATGATTTTAATCAAGTTTTAAAAGATGCTTATAATTGGGATAAAGTTGCTCATAAAACTCTTAAAGTTTATCAAAAAGCTATGATGAATTTGGATAGATCTATTATTACTAGAATTAAAAAAGTTTTAGCTATTGGAAAAATTTCTGGAATTTTTCATGCTTGTTTGGTTATTTTAGATTATTTGCTTTTACTTTTTTTAACATTGTATCAACCTGTTAAAAGCTTCAAAAAGGAAAAACAGTTTAAATATGAAAATTATCAAAAATATTTAAGGAATATGAAGTAAAAAGTATTTTTATATATTAATATTAATTTTTAATATTTTTATTAATTTATTTAAAAAACAATAATTATAAATTTAATGTGTATTCAATCAATGACCAAATATCATAATTCAAATGAAAATTTATTAAATGATGAACATCATGGATCTCAAAAAATAATTAATCCATTTGAAACACATAATTTATTTTATCAAAAAAGTAAAGCAAGTATATTTGGTAATTTTTACAGAAAAGAAAAAGATAAAAAGAATACTTCAATCAAATCTTTACCAGAAATTAGAAATGAAATATCTTCATTAAATAATAAAAAACAATTTAACAAAGAATTAAAACATCATTTTATTTATATTCAACCAACAATAAATGACCTTAATATTGATGATGGAAATAAAAAAAAATCTTTAAGCCCTATTTTTTTGACAGTTCTTTTCAATGAATTTGATAAAAGAACAAAAATAGGAATAATTCATCATAAAATAAAAACTCTACATACAATTTTTATTACATTAACATTTGTATTTATCTTTTTTAGTTTTCTTAATAATATTAATTCAAGAAATTTAAATAATAAAATAATGAAAGATGGAGAAAAAAAAGGATTATCAAATTTAGAAAAATTACAAAATATTTTAAATCGGAAAAACACAAAAATGGAAAATACTTTAAGAATATTTAATTTAATAATAGTATTTTTGTGTGAAGGAATATTAATTAAAAGAGAATTATATATAAGAGAAAATTATATAAAAGATTATTCAATAAAAGAAAGAATAGTAGATTTTATAATTACAGGAATATGTTTTCCTCCTTTTATTAATCCAGTCTATATAATAAAATTAGGTTTAAATGTTTACCCCATTATTGTATCAAATATAATATTTGTATTATCATTTTCAAAACTAATTTTTTTTTTGAAGTATAATAGCATATATAGTAAATGGAATAGTTCAATTTCACGTAATATTTCGAAAAATTTATATGCTAAAAAAGGTTATTTGTTTGTATTACAAAGTAGAATAAAAGAATATTCATTTATGTATTTAATAGCAATAATTTTTTTAACTATATTAATTTCTGGAATTCTTTTAAGAACAGTAGAATATTTAACTTTAGATCCAAGATTGACCTTAAAAAATAATAAAGAATTATATTTTGATTCAATGTTAGATTCAGTTTGGGTCTCTATTATGATAAGTTTTGGAGTTTCTTATGGAGATATTTATCCAAGAACTTTTTTCGGAAGATTTATTATAATAATCACTACTATTGTCGGTTATGTTGTTATTTCTAAATTATTAATTACTTTAATGAGTTATTTAACATTAACAGAATCTGAAAAAAAAGTTTTTATAAAAATGAAAAGATTAACTTCTCCTGAAAATCAATTTTTAAAAGGAATTAAAGTAATAAGAGATATATTAAAAATAAGGAAATATTTAATTATTAGAGAAAGAGAAAAAGAAAATAAATTATTAAAAATTGATGCTGTTAAACATTTATCAATTTTATTATTATTTTTATATAATGATAATAAAAATTTTATGGATATCGATAAAATTGATGAATCATATACAATTCCAGTGGATGATATATTAAAAGATTTAATGAAAAAAATTGAAGAAAATTTAAAAGCTTTTGAAATGTCTTTTAATAAATTAGATGTTTTAAATAATCAATTACAAGATTTAGTATATGTACAAAGTATTATAAATAATAATTTACAAAAATCAATTGAAGATCAAAGATTAATTGGTCAATATTTAATTAATTTAAATAATTATTCAAGAATTGAAAAATTTAAATCTCAATTTTTTAAAAAGAAACATTCATCAGGCCAAGTAAAAGATAATAAAAAAGAAGATTTTTTCTTAAAAAAACAATATTCAGAATCACAGAAAAATGAATTTGCTTCAAAAAGTAGATTACAAAATTTAATACATGATGATGATCTTTTATTATTTAGTAAAAATCCACAATTTAAATTAAATTTCACAGGAAAAATTAAAATAATTCAAGAACAACATAATGAAGAAAGTAGTATTTCCAATTCTCCTTATTTAAATGCTTTAAAAGGTCCAAGAAAAAATAAAGTTACGACTTCTAAATTTGATATGAATAATGAATATAATGGAAATTAATTTTTTTAATTTATGTAATAGTATATATTGTATTTATATTTTATTAATTAAAAAGATTTAAAATAATGAAATTTAGGTATATAAGGTACATTTTTGTATATCAATTCATTTTTTTCAAATTTTATTTTTAATTAAATTATTTTTTTTATTAATAAACAATTAAAAAACAATGAAAAATGCTAATTAAATTATGGATTGAAATGATAATAAGTTGATTTAAAAAGATAATAATAATTCAAAAGACAGATTAAAGATAAAAAATAAATAAGAAAGAAATTAAGAAAATATCTTTCGGATAAGAAAAAGAATGATAAAACATAAATTATAGGAACATCAAATTATAAAATTATATAAAAGAAATAAAGAAAAAACCCCTTTTTCAGATAAATAAAAATTAGATTCAAAGTATTTGAATACAAATTCATTAATTATTAAATTAACATAAATTATCTCATCTTTATATTTGAATTTATAAAATTTAAGTGTTAAATGTTTTTGAAAATCAATAAAAATTAAAAAACAACAAAAAATAAATTTTATTTTAGATAAAATTCAAAAGAATGTGAATTTTTTAGAATCCAATTTTTGATGATAATAATTTTTTAATAAAAATATATTATATTTCAAAATAATCTTCTAATAATTGAGATTAATAAAGGAAAAACTATTATTAATTATGAAATTATATATACTTTTAAAAATAAATGAGTGTTTAAAATTTATTTAATGCAAAGGAAAGAATTTAAATTTTACATTAATTCTTTTAAATATTTTCAATGATTTCTTTAATTGGATTTTATTTAGGTAAATTATTTTAATAAAGATTATTATAGGAGGGAATTTGGAATAATTGTTTTAATCAAAAGGTAAAAATTTTAA
>JAEEGI010005987.1_pt1 | contig 27636 bp, 16 predicted proteins | sample 8958751 | NCBI WGS metagenome assembly JAEEGI01 (sample SAMN16246545, study PRJNA631951) | gut metagenome | biome: gut microbiome; feature: rumen; material: KS-attached | host: Bos | place: Iran: Karaj | collected 2018-10 | reverse complement strand
CGCGGACGGACAATGCCGGAAACCATGGCGGCGACCACGCGTCCCGTGAACCCGAATGCACCACGCAACGCCCGAACCCCGTCGGACGTTGCGCGGCCGACGGATTCCAGAAAACCACCGGCGTCACCTTGTGTCGCCATGACGTTCAGCCGTTCACCAAGGGAGTCCTACGCGAGGCCGACCTGCTGGGCGACGAGGGAGTCGCCGCAGTACATCTTGCGGAGCTTCGGCTTCTCGATCTTGCCCGTCGGGTTGCGCGGGACGGGGGCGAAGATGATCTTGCGCGGGCGCTTGTAGCGCGGCATGTCGCGGCAGAAGTCGAGGACCTGCTCCTCGGTGAGCGAGGCGCCTTCCTTGACCTCGATGATGGCGGCGGCGATTTCGCCGAGACGCGCGTCGGGGAGGCCGATGACGGCGACGTCCTTGATGGCCGGGTGCGCGCGGAGGAAGTCCTCGATCTGCACGGGGTAGAGGTTTTCGCCGCCGGTGATGATGACGTCCTTCTTGCGGTCCACGAGGTAGATGAAGCCGTCCTTCATCATCGCCATGTCGCCCGTGTAGAGCCAGCCCTCGTCGTCGAGGACGGCGGCCGTGGCCTTCGGGTCCTTGTAGTACTCGCGCATGACGCCGGGGCCGAAGACGGCCAGTTCGCCGACTTCGCCCGGTGCGACCTCCTTGCGGCCGAGGTCTACGATCTTCGTCTTCCAGCGGTAGCCGGGGACGCCGATGGCGCCGACATGGTCGACATTCTCGACGCCGAGATGGACGCAGCCGGGGCCGGTCGATTCGCTGAGGCCGTAGTTGGTGTCGTAGTCGTGGTGCGGGAAGACCTTCTTCCAGCGCTGGATGAGTGCCGGCGGCACGGGTTGCGCGCCGATGTGCATGAGGCGCCACTGGGAGAGCTGGTATTCCTCCAGCTTGACGTCGCCGCGGTCGATGGCGTCGAGAATGTCCTGCGCCCACGGCACGAGCAGCCAGACGATCGTGCACTTCTCCTCGCTTACGGCGCGGAGAATCCATTCTGGCTTGACGCCGCGGAGGAGGATGGCCTTTGAGGCGGCGATGAAGCTTCCGAACCAGTGCATCTTCGCGCCGGTGTGGTAGAGGGGCGGGATGCAGAGGAATACGTCGCCGTGCGTCTGGCCGTGGTGCTTCTGCTCCATTTCGGCCGACTGCGCGAGGCAGTGGTGCTGGAGAACGATCGCCTTCGGGAATCCGGTGGTGCCGGAGGAAAAGTAGATGGCCGCGTCGTCGTCGAGGCCGATTTCGATGTGTGGCGCGCGAGACGAGCAGTAGGAGACGAGGGCGTTGTACGACTCGGCGAATGTCGGGCAGTCGCCGCCGACGTAGAGGCGCATCCGCACCTTCGGCATGCGTTCGGCGATGTCCTCTACGCGGCCGGTGAATTCCGGGCCGAAGATGAGGACGGAGGCGTCCGCGAGGTCCAGGCAGTAGCGGATCTCCTCGGCCGTGTAGCGATAGTTGAGGGGGACCGCCATCGCGCCGGCGCGGAGGACGCCGAAATAGATGGGGAGCCACTCCAGGCAGTTCATGAGAAGGATGGCGACCTTGTCGCCCTTCCGCACGTTGCGGGTGAGGAGGAAGTTGGCGAAGCGGTTGGCCTTTTCGTCGAACTCCGCCCATGTCATTTCGCTGCGGAATGCCTCTATCGGGCTCGATTCGATGAGCGAATACTCCTTCCACGTCGTGTGGCGGGCTTCAAGTTCCTGCGGGTTGATTTCGACAAGAGCTACCTCGTTCGGGAATTTCCGCGCGTTCTCGGCGAGTATTTCGGGAATTATTTTCATGACATATGGATAATACCCTTTTCACATCTGCAAGTCCATAACAAAATTCCGCATGAGCTTCTTTTTACTTCCCATTTTTTAGGAAATAAGGTATTATATAAGCAACATTCGGCATGTAAGGAGCGTACAATTGAATGGCAAATTCCAACTGATTCGTGACCAGATCTGGGTGCTGATAGCCAAGGATTTCAAGTTGAAGTACAACGCTACGGCAATCGGATTCCTCTGGTGCATGCTGGTGCCATTTTTCACGACACTCATCTATTACTTCGTATTCGGTGTCATGATGCGGTGGCGCGCCAACAATTATCTGCTCTACCTGATCAGCGGCAACTTCCTATGGCAGTTCTTCGCGAACGTCATTTCGATGAACGGCCACGTCCTAATAGCAAACTCCGCACTGCTCAAGAAAACCAACTTCAACCGGGAGCTGCTCGTAATCGGCACCTTCTTCACCGAGGGAATGCACTTCATCCTTACGATTCCGATTCTTCTCGGAATAATGCTCTACTACCACGTCACGCCCCAGTGGTGGAGCATTCTTCCTAACCTTCTCGTTTGCATTGTCTCAATAGCTTTGCTTTCCATAGGGATCGGCTACTTCTACGCGGCGGCCAACCTCTGGTTCCGCGACCTTGAGCGCATCATCGGAATCTTGCTGATGGCCTGGTGCTTCCTCTCCCCGGTCTTCATTCCGATTTCGAACGTTCCGGAAAGATGGCGGTTCATCTATGATGTGAACCCAATGGCGCTCGTTCTGTGCATCTGGCGCAACATCTTCTACGAGCCGGCATTCAATCCTAAACTATTCGCCCCGCCGATTCTCATAGGACTTGTCGTCCTGCTGCTCGGGCGCGCGTACTTCAAGCGGTGCGACGCCAAATTCGCGGAGATGATGTAGGAGCCATTTGACATGTCGGATCCAGTCAAGACAACCAGCAATCCCGCCGAGCCCATCGTCGAGGTCAGACACCTCACGAAGCGCTTTGTGCTAAACTCGCGGCAGTACGGCTTCAGGAACATAGTGCTTCATCTGCCGCAGTACATCCACGACCGCCGCAACCGGAACATCTTCACAGCGCTGAACGACATGACTTTTTCCGTGATGCGCGGGGAACGTGTCGGCCTGGTCGGGCACAATGGCTGCGGCAAGACGACGCTTCTGTCCGTAATAGGCGGCGTATACCGCGATTATGAAGGGAAGGTGACGGTGCGCGGTCGCGTCTCAATGATGCTGGCCCTGGGAGCCGGCATGCACCCTGATCTATCCGGCCGCGAAAACATAGTCCTCAACGGCGTGCTCCAGGGGAAAACGCGCGATGAAATGAATGCGCTCATGGAGGACATAATCTCCTTTGCGGATATCGGGCCTTTCATCGACGCCCCTGTCTACACCTATTCGTCGGGGATGAAGGCCAGGCTCGGATTCGCCGTGGCAACGGCGATAAAGCCCGACATACTCCTGGTGGACGAGGTCATGGCCGTGGGCGACGCCGACTTTTCGCGCAAGTGCCGTGTCCGCATCAACAGCCTTCTTGCCGGTGGCACCACGCTATTCCTGGTGTCGCACAACATGGGTGACATCAAGACTTACTGCCGTCGTGTAATCAAAATAGACCATGGCCGGATCGTCGAGGACAAGTCAGTTTAACGGGACGCGATACGGACAAGAGCGGCAGCCTCCATGAAGTTCATAGTACAGTTCTTCGCATGGATAATGAACTGGTGCCACCAGCTGGTTCCAAACTACTGGATCGACATCGTTCTCTTCACCGCCGTTACCAAGGTTTTGCAGTATCCGATATCCCTGTGGTGCCAGGCGAATTCCCTGAAGATGGTGTCGCTCATGCCGCAGTCGCTTCGCCTGAAAATCGACTACTATGGCGACTCTGACACGATTGGGGAAAAGACAGCCGAGCTTTACAAAAAAGAGCACTACCACCCACTGCTTTCACTTGTGCCGCTCGCAATGCAAATCGTCATTCTCATGGCCTTTGTCAAGGTCATCTATGGCATCGCGGGACAGGATTCGTCCTCGCTCCTCGGACGCATCCCCGTCCGCGACGGCGGCGTCGCCTGGCTCATGCCTGTTTTCGCGGGGGTTTCGGCCTGGCTCCTGGGCTTTTTCCAAAACCGCATCAATCCGCTCCAACGCGAACAGGGAACGGCCGCGCAGTGGGCGACGAACGGCATCTCGATCGCCATTTCCCTTTTCCTCGGTGCGTTCGTCGGAATGGGCGTAGGCCTCTACTGGGCGTGCAGCAACCTGTTTTCAATCCTTGTCCAGCTTGCTTGCAACTGGAGCATGAAGCCTTCCCGCCATGTCGACTATCCGGCGCTTCGCAAGGTGCAGGACGAGCTCCGGCGCTTCGAGGCCGAGCTTAAGGCGAAGTCTGTGGTCTCCCCGGAGGACAGGCGCCGTGAAAAAGCGGATTACAGGAAATTCTTCAAGGTCGCCAACAAGCATCTTGTCTTCTATTCCGAGTCCGGCGGATTCTACCGCTACTTCAAGAGCATCCTCGACTGGCTCTTCGAGAACTCGAACGTCACAGTCCACTATGTCACCAACGACCCGCGCGACAAAGTGTTCGAAGTCGCCAAGTCGCAGCCTCGGCTGCGGCCCTACTACATTGGCCCGGTGCGGATCATCCCCCTCATGATGAAAATGGACGCAGACATGGTGGTCATGACGACCCCGGACCTCGGCACCTACCAGCTCAAGCGCTCGTATGTCCGCAAGGACGTCGAGTACGTCTATCTCGACCATGCCCCCGCCTCTGTGCAGATGACCTACCGCAAGGGCGCCTTCGACAATTTCGACACCATTTTCGCCAACGGCCAGTACCAGATCGACGAGCACCGCGCCACCGAACGCGTGTACGGTCTCAGGCAAAAGAAGATGGTTCCCACCGGGTACATCCTGCTTGACGAATTGTTCGCCAATTACCATCCTTCCGAAAAGAAGACAGGGGAGACTCTCATTCTTGTGGCCCCGTCGCACCAGCCCGGGAACATTTTCGACGCCCATCTGCCGGAACTACTGCCCCTGCTGCGCGGCTCCGGGCGCGAGATCCACCTCCGTCCGCACCCGCAGTACACGCGTCGTTTCCCCGCGAAGATGCAGGCCATTGCGGAGAAATACGGCGGGGAAAGCGACATTGTCGTCGAAATGGACTTCTCCGCGAACACTTCCATCTACGACGCGGACATACTCATCACAGACTGGTCCGGCATAGCCTACGAATACGCCTTCACCACCAAGCGGCCCGTCATCTTCATCAACACCCCGATGAAAGTCGTCAATCCGGAGTGGGAGAAAATCGGCATGACGCCGACCAACATCACGTTCCGCGATTTGGCGGGCGTTTCAGTCGACACGGACAAATTGTCGCGCATTCCCTCCGTAATCGACGACATCCTTGCGAATCCCGACACCTTCCGTGACCGCATCGACAAGATGCTGGCAGATTACTTCTTCAACCCCGGCCACTCGGGCGAGGCGGCCGGCAAGTATATTCTGGAATCGCTCATTAGTCGCAGGAAAGGCAGGCAACACTGATTCTCGCGTATGTTGATCCATCTGTAATGTCCTACACGGTTCAGGCCGTCGCAGGAGTGGTAATAGCGCTTGGCGTGGTCTTCGGCGTTGTCTGGCGCAAGGTCAAGAAGGGTGCGAACAAGGCCCTTGGCCGCGATGAAAACGCCGGCAAGGAAGTCGAGGACGAGGTCGAGCTGACCAAAAAGTAGCACTGTGGTCGTTCTATGCCCCCCCAGAGGAAAAACTCCGTCAAGTCATGGTTGCTCCTTGACTTGGCGTTGAGTTTCATGTTGTGCGTCTTCGCCCCGCTCGAGGCCTTTTTCTCGAACGAGTCGGAATACTGGTTCCACCTTTCGCACCTTCTGCCTGTTGTAGTTGTCGTTTTCGCGGTGGTTTTTGCCTCCCTCGCCATCCTGTCGGTGGCGGTTGGCAGGACAAGGCTGAGCACGGGCGCCTACGCCCTTCTACTTTTCCTCCTGCTTTTCCTCTACGTCCAGGGCAACTACGTCCCCAGGCCATACGGGGTGCTCAACGGCGTTGAAATCGACTGGGACGCGGCGGAGTACAGGTCCGTCGGGAATGTGAGCGTCGCGCTTCTCGTCGTCTCAGCCGTCGCCTGGCTTTTGTCCGTATCGCTGCCGCGTGTCCGGCGCGGACTGGCATCCGTCGGCAATTGCGTCTGCGTCATTCTCTGCGGACTGCAGATCGTCACGCTCGCGACCCTCTACCTCCAGAACAACGTCATGGATGACAACAGCAGCCCGAACATAGCCATGACGTCCGACAAGTGGCTCGACTTCTCCTCGACAAACAACGTGCTCATTGTGCTCCTCGACACATTCGACGGCAAGGACATGAACGATATCCTCGCCGGCCCCGAAGGCGACTTCGTGCGCCGGACGCTTGAGGATTTCACCTACTACCCGGACACCCTTGGCCTCTACCCCACGACCAAGGGCGCCGTGCCGCATATTCTGACAGGCAGGGTCTACACCAACGAGATGCCTTTCTCGGACTATCTTTCAAAAGCCTACCGCGAAGCGCCGATATTCAGGGAAATGGCGCGGCGCGGTTACTCTGCCTGCGCCTATTCCGACTTGCGCCTTATGCCCCGCGACATCGGCGTCTTTGAAAACGTCTATCCCGACAAATGCCGCATTTCCGACAAGTTCTCATTCGTGAGGACCCTTTACAGCGTCGTCGCGTTCAACTACCTTCCCCACCAGTTGAAACGGCATTTCGTCGTGCCGGACGACGCCTTTATGGCCTTCAGGGAATCGCTTTCAAATTCGACCCCGTATGTCGAAAACATGCAGAGCATCTTCGCAGGGCTGAAAAGCGGGGACGTAAAGCGGATTGGCAATGCGGGCGCGTTCAGGTTCTACCACGCCCGCGGCGTGCATCCGCCCTTCAACTTCGGAAAAGACCTTGTGCCGCGCGCAGATGTCAAGTCCTCCTACCAGGACGCCGCCCTTGGTTGCGTCACATTGCTTGAGACGTTCCTGGGAAAACTCAAGGCCGGAGACGTCTATGACGCATCGACTATCATCGTCATGGCCGATCACGGGCATGTGCGCTACAGCCAGAACCCGCTCTTCATGGTTAAGAACAAAGGGGAGAGGCACGCCTTTCGCGTGTCAGGCGCACAGATGTCGTATCTCTTTTTCCCGGAACTTTTGCTTGGCCTCGTCCGCGACGGCGCGGACATCTCGGAAGAGTCGATAGCGGCCCGTTCAAAGCGTCAGGGCGGCCTCACCTACCTTCTCTACCGCTGGGACGACTCCTGGAACAGGCGGTATCTTCCTCTTATCCAGGAGATGCGCCTAAAAGGCAACGCCGCGCTGACCGATGGCGCGACGTTCGAGTCCACGGGCAGGCAGTTTGGCGGAAAAGTCACCGGCGGGGATTTCGAACCTTACGCCGTCGGAACGACGCTGGACTTCGGCAGGGCCGGGCGCAAGACAACGCGCGAGTACCTCGCCAGCGGCTTTGGAATGGCATCGGATGTAAAGACATGGACCTGCGAAAAGGAGGCCACCATGCGTTTCCGGCTCGACAAGAAGGTCGACGACCTCCAACTAGAGTTCGACTGCGGGACGTTCAACGGCGTTCAGCCGGTGACGCTCAGCGCCAACGGCGCCGTCATTTGCCAGACCGATTTTTCAAAGCGCGGAAGACATTCCTTCCCGATTCCAGCCACATGCATTGGGAAAAGGGGCGAGCTGACACTTCACTTCGACCTGCCAGGAGCTGTTTCCCCCGATGAATTGACCCACAACGGCAACATGCGTCAGCTTGCGCTCTGCTTCTACACCCTGCGCATCTATTCCGAAGGCGACGAGGAAATGCCAGAAAAGACCTTCTCCTTCGCGGGCGACGACGGCGCGCCTGGCCGAAAGCTTTGCCCTGTCGGCGTCGGTCGGCCCGAGAGGGAATACACATGGACCATCGGCGACAGGCTTGAAATCAGGCTTCAGGCAAGACCTAGGCGGTCGCGGCCCGTAACCGTGACGCTAAAATACGGCACATACCTGCCCAAGGAGCGCGTGGTCGCGGCCGCCAACGGACGAGAACTGGAGCATTTCGTGGCGAAGGGCGAAGAGGAAAAAGCCTTCTTGATTCCCGCGTCATGCCTGGACAAAGACGGAACGGTCACGCTTTCGCTTACGCTTCCCGACGCGATCTCCCCGAAAGATCTTGGACGCGGCGGCGACGACAGGCGTCTGGCCCTTCGCCTCTATTCGCTGACGGTGAAGTGACCATCTCAAAACACGGAGGCACGTTTGAAATGACTTCCTGCAACAAGTCTTTTTGCCGACGGGCGTTAACTGCCCTGGGCATTGTAATCGTATTCTTTGCGATTGTATTTGCCGCATGGCACAGGCGTCAGTCATGCGGGAACGGGCGCGAGACGGCCACGCGGATGCTTGTCGTGCAGGGACGCCAACGCCCAGGAGCCGTCTACAAGCCGACGACTCTGCCGCTTCGCCATGCGCCCCGTCCCGACCTCGCCGCTCTGGCCTCATCGTCCAGAAAGGCTGATGAAGACGCCGATGACGAGGAAGAAGATGACGAATCCGAAGAAGATCCCGACGAAGACGATGACGGAGACGGTGACGGCAACGACGACGGAGACGATGACGGTGACGGAGACGATGACGATGGAGAGGATGTCCCCCCCCCGGAGCCAATCCCGCAGGATGATCCAGCGCTTGCGACGATGGGAAACGAAAAGGATTTTGCCGACCTTGTATGGTCGATGGTCGAATCTCCCCCAGACGACATCCAGGGGCAGATTGCCTCCAGATTCGAATCGGAGGAGCCGGCTGATCGCGCGCTCGCCGGGGTTCTGGCTTTCCTGACGGACGCATTGGATGGAGATTTGTGCACCCGTGTCGCCGCCGATGCGGATCCGACCGTCCCCCTCACCGTTCTTGACTGGGTTCGCGATTTCGGTACTGAAGAAAATATCCAGACTCTTCGAGAGGCCATTGCCTCGCGCGGTCTTTCACGGGACTATTTGCTGCAAGTCGCCAAGTCCAGCGCATCGACTATCGGTGGCGGACGTTCCGCCCTTGACATGTGGCTGGCCGACTTCGCCGGAGAGTCAATCCCCGTCGATGCCGTTGCCTCTGTCGTCACGGCTCCGGACGCCTCGTACGACGTCAGGGCGCAAGCCTTTTTCAAGCTGCTAGAGCCGGAAACCCGGGAAGAGGCGTTAAAGTCCCTCGACAAGTTCGCGGGGGATCTTACCGATGCCTCCGGCGTATTGCTGTCCCAGACGGCGCGGAAGTGGAAGGAATTGTCCGAAATCTCCAATGCGGACGGCGACGATGAGAAAATCTGGGATGCCGAGTCGGCGGTTGTCTTCTATCTTTCACAATCTGAATCGGGGCTTCCCGCCCGCGACCTGGCCAACTACCTTGAATATGCGCTTCGCCGCGACGACCCTGAATTTCCGCCGATAGTGGAGGAGGGGACGTGGGAATTCGCCAACGAATGCTTCGACCGCCTTTCCGCGCAACGCGACACGCTTTCCAAGGAGGAGCTGGACGCGCTCGACCGCATAGCCGTCAGCCTCGACCGCCTTGTGGAGTACGACCCCGCTTTCAACCCGTTTGAGACGGTCGAGGACGACGGCGATGAGCCGGATGAAGATGACGATGCTGACGACGAGGAGGACGAGGACGACGAGGATGATGCAGACGATGCGGACGATGAAGATGACGGCGACGATGAGGACGATGAGGACGATGAGGACGACGGCGACGATGCAGACGATGCGGATGACGGGGACGATGCGGACGACGGGGACGATGCGGATGACGGGGACGATGCGGACGACGGGGACGAAGAAAAAGTGGCCGAGGCGGCGGCAGCGGGTAGGGCGTAGTTTTTTTCTGGCCATGCAGAACGTGTAGATCGTGCAGGGATTCTCTTCGTTTCCCAAACGGTTTACACGGCAAAACTTCCGCCGGCTGCGGTTGTTTATGCTACAATAGTAAGAGCCAATTGAAGCGAGTCCGGGGGGAGACGGCCCTGTAGACGCGCAAATGTTGTTCCGCCCACAAGGAGAGAATGGACATGAAGTTCACCAAGTTCGCATTTGCCGCGGCGCTCTGCGCCATGTTCGTAGTCCAGGCCGAGGCCCGGACGCTCTACGTCGATGCCCGGCGCCCCAACAACAGGGGCAACGGTCTCAAACTCGCGACGGCCAAGAAGACGATTCAGGCGGCGATCAACATTGCCAAACCCGGCGACGTAATTGTCGTGGCACCCGGCAGTTACGCCCCGATCAAGACGAACAATAAGAAGGTCAGGATAGTCTCGCTGAAGGGCGTTTCCAAGACGAAAATCATCAAGCCCGCGGCCGTTGACAAGAAGGTCGCCCTCGCGCAACTTGGAAAGTCATACAACGTTTACATCGGCACTGACGCGAAGGGCAACTGGCAGAAGGGTTCCTCCGGAATCTGGACAAAGGGGGCCGCCTCGACGCTCGAGGGCTTTTTGCTTGACGGCATGAACCGCGCCGTCGGCTCCTTCGGGGAACTAATCGGCGTTTCCGGCGGGACGGTCAAGTCGTGCAGGATTCAGCGACTCGGCAAGCGGTACGCCGACACCTTTGGCGGATTCGCATCTTACGACAGGGCCTATGTGGCCGTCAATTCAAGCCTCACGGCCTGTATGGTCCAGAACAACAAGGTATACGGCATTGCCCCGGCGGAGCGTGGCGCGGTCGGATCCGGAAACAAAGCCGTCGCCGCGACCGGCTCCAAGTTCACACGGTGTGCGATCCGCAACAACGAAGGGTATGACGGGCTTGACAAGGCCGACCTTTTCAGCTGCCTCCTTTACGGGAACACCCCGCGCTACGAACTGTTCGGGAACTCGACACTCGTCAATTGCACAGTTGCGAAGAACACCGTCAAGTCCCGGAGCGAAACTCCGGAATTCTCCGTCAAGTCGAAGTACTACAACTGCATCCTGTGGAACAACTATGTGACGCCACCGAAGGTACAGGTCTATAGCTATGACTACTACGATGCCGATGGCAACTGGATAGGCTGCCGCGAGGCGGACGCGACCACTTTCAGCATCGAATACACGGACGCGCTGGGCGAACCGACCAGCGCCAACGGCGTGACGGAGGGGACTCTCTCCAATTTCTGCCCCGGATGGACTAAGTCGTCAAATTCGGACTATGTGCCCGGAACCTCCATGAGGCTCCACAACGTGGATTCGGGCAACACCTACAAGTACACCGACAAGACCAACAAGAACCCGAAGTTCGTTGGCGCCTCCAAAAACAACTACAAGTTGAAGAAGGGGTCCTACGCCATCGACGCCGGCAGGCTGAACCGGACGCAGATGAAGCAGCTTGGAACCAAGGACCTCGCCGGCGGCAAACGCGTCAAAGGCAAGTACGTCGACCGCGGCTGCTACGAGTACTAGCCGCCGCGGCAAATGCATGAAGCAAGTCGTCGCAATCGCATTTGGATGCATGCTGGTCGTCTGCCTGGTTCTTGGCAGACGCGGCGGCGGCGCCACGTTGCAGGATGCCTCACTTCCGGAAGGCGCCAAGGCGCAGGGACGCGCCTCGGTTGTTTCACGGACGTCGGCCGCAACCAACGTGAAGGTCGGTTCAGACAGATTGGCGGGCGCGGCGACCAATGCGACGGCGATAAAGCCCCTTGCCGTGAAAACGGCGCCCCCGAACGATCCGACATTGGCGTCGATGCGTCCCTCCATGCGCTTTGCGGGTCGTCTTCGCAAGCTGCGGGATTTGCCGGATGGACGTCAGATAGCCGAGGGGCGCCGTCTTCTGAAGGCGAGGTCTGCCGAAGACCGGGCGTTGGGCGGAGTCTTGCTTTTCCTGAACCAGGAACTTGATTGGAACTCTTCGGCCGCCGTCGCCAAGGACGGCGATCTGCTGGTTCCACTGGCGGTCTTCGACTGGATACGCGACTTCGGTTCGGACGATGAGGTCGCCACTTTCTCAGAGGCTCTTGGCGCACGTGAGATTTCCGACGAAGAACTGACCGCATTTCTGGAAACGAGCGCGAGCCAGGTGGCGGGCGGGCGCTCGGCACTTGACCTGCTACTCGCGCGGAATGACGAGGAGACGGTGTCCGACGCCCTTGAACCCGTCGTTCTTTCTCCTGGCGTCGCCTACGATGTTCGCGAGCAGGCCTTTTTCAAATTGCTGGAGCCGGAGAACAAGGCTTCAACCTTGGAGCTCCTGGAAAAACTGGCCTCCGGGCAAAAGGATGGCGAATCGCTTCTGGCCGAGTCCCTTGCCAAGTGGACGGCCATGGCCCATTTGTCGGATCCGGACGACGAGGAGGTGCCCTACAAGGTGTGGGACACTCCAATTCGTGAGCTTTCCTTTCTGGCGGACTCCGATCTCGGCCTGGCGGTCCGCACGATGGCGAACTACCTTGAGTACGGCCTTCATCGCGATGACCAGGATTTCGAACCGGTGGTCGAGGAGGGCGCGTACGAGACCGCCAAGACCCTTCTGGACCGCGCGTTGGCATCGCGTGAGACGCTTCTTCCCGAGGAGGCGGACGCGCTTGACCGTCTGTCGGCCAACGTTGAGCGCCTGATCGGCTACGACCCCGCATTCGTCGTCGACGAGAATGAATTTTCCGACGACTTCAACGAGGAGATCGACGTTGAGATCCTTGATGCGGAAGACGCCTACATCGCTGACCTCCTCGCCGCCGACGAAGAAGATGACGAAGACGATGGGGACGACGAGGACGATGGGGACGAAGACGAGGACGAGGATGACGAGGATACGGCGGATGGCGAGGAGGATGACGCAGACGAAGCCGCGGACGATGAGAAGGATGACGCAGACGAAGCCGCGGACGATGAGAAGGATGACGAAGATAGGGACGACGGGGACGAAGTCGACGGAGATAATAAGGATGGCGGAGATAAGGACGCCATGCATCGGCGGAATAAACCATTTTTGTGCAACACTTGAGCAGTCATGAGAAAGATCATCGCCATTGCGCTGTGCGCGCAATAGACAAGGGGTGCTACGAGTACTGATGGCAAGAAATCGTCCAGTTTCAATTACCTCGTCCAAGATGAAGCCACGCTTCATCTTGTCGGGTCGTACCCGCGCCTGGCTTGTCGCGGTTGGAGTGGCGCTTCTTGCCGCGCTTGTTTTCTCCCCGCTGCTCAAGGCGCCGTTCCTTTTCGACGACCATACCGTCATCGAGAGTGACAGCGCCATTGTCGAGGCGGCCATGCGCGACGGCGGCGGTTCGCGCGAAGTGTCGCTCTTGCAGGATTTGTGGCGCAAGCCGCGTCCTCTACGTCAGCTTTCGCACCGCATCGACTGGTGCCTGGTCGGCGAAAACGCGGCCTATCCCCACGCCGTCAACATATTGCTCCACTTGGCGGTGGTGGGAATGGGTTTGCTTCTTCTGCGCCGGCGATGCGGCGCTTCTGCAGCGGTGGCCACCTCCGCCGCGCTTCTTTTCCTTCTGAATCCAGTCACTGTCGAGTCGGTGGGCATCGTATCCCACCGCAAGGAAATGCTTGGGGCCTTCTTCGTTCTGCTGGGGCTCTTCTTCGCCTTGCGGAACCCATCGCGGGTTTCATGGCGGGCCGTGGCCTGCTTCCTTCTGGCGGCGGCAGGCAAGGAGACTTCGCTTGTCTTTCCCGCGCTCTTCGCCATTCTGGTGTGGAGTGGCAGTATGAACACCTCTCGGACGGTACCTGGGGAAGGGGATTCTTCCGCGGGGGTGGATCGGCGCTGGGTGCGCTCCCTTGCCGTCTACGCCTCGTTCGCGGTCATATTTGCCGCGTTTTTCTGGTGGCAGATCCACGCCGCAATGGACTTCGCGGGCGGCAACCCCGGCGAGCAGGAGGCAAGAGCCGGCCATTTCACGATGGGCGTGGCATGGGCGGAGGCATTTTCGGCCGCGATTCGCGCCTTCTCCCGCAATCTTCTGCTTCTCCTCCTTCCGTTCTGGCATGCTCCTGATCCAGTGATCGCACTGCACGTCCCCCTGTTGTCGGCGGAGACAATATGCTCATTTGTCGCCGGATGCCTTGGGCTGGTACTTCTAGTCCTTCTTCTTCGGGATCGCAATCCTGTCTCCATTCCGCTTCTTTGGATATGCGCTGCCTTGGTCCCGTACCTTTTCCCCGGCCTCCTACGCATTGGAGCCACCGCCGTTCTGGCAGACAGATACCTGTACCTCGCCTCCTTCGGTTTCGCTTGGGCTGCGGCCATTTTGATGTCCCGCCTTCCGGCAATCGTTTCGCGGGGCGCCGTGGCGGCGCTGGTGTTCATCTACGGCATATTCTCCTTCTCTCTGTGCATGAACTACCTAGACGAGGCGGAGTACTGGGAATTCGCCTCGCGGCAGAATCCCTCGTCCGTCCTCGCCGCCCACAACCATGCATGGGGCCTTTGGAAGGAACACGAGGACTTCATAGGCGCAAGGCTGGAATTCCGCCGCATGCTTCGTCTCGACCCGGATTTCGACTACGGCATTTGCTCGTATGCGCAGATGCATGCCGAGGAAAACGATCCGGAATCGGCCTTGAACCTGCTGGACTCGGCCTTGCGCCGCAAACCTGAGAGCATGCACCTGAACCGCCAGCGCGCGCTGATAGGTTCGCTCTTCGGCGACGACGAGGCTCGCACGCTCAAGTGCTTCAGGAAGGCCGCCGCGCTTGGCGCCGATGACGGATCCTTCCATTTCGGATGGGCGGAATACCTTAGGGAGCTTCTCGACTGGAAGACCGCCGCCAGGGAGTTTCGCATCGCAGCGGAAAGAGACCCATTCTACGGCGAGGAGGCACGTGAAGCCAGATTTCTTTTGCAAAATCCGCCAATTAAGGCCGGGGGACGCATACTTGTCATAGGGGACAGCATACCGCACGGGACGGGAACGAAAGGCGCGGGCGACGATGGCGAAACAACCCTTTCCATGGCAATGCGCGGACTTTTCCTGAACGCCTCTTCGGATTTGGTCGTTGACGCCTCTGTCCCCGGTTCTTTGGCGGGCGATCTGGAAGAGCAGCTGGACACGGCCGTCGGTTCCGCGTCTGGCGCTTCCAAGCCATTCTCGCTTTGCATAATTCTTTCCGGACACAACGACGCCTTCGCTGACGCATCGTCATTCGAGATTCTCAGATGCCTGGCCGAGACGGCGCTTGAATGCAGGAGACGGGGGATTGTTCCCGTCCTAGTCGGTCCAATCCATGTCCGTGACGAGCCGGAGCGTCCTAGAAAACGTCAGGAATCCGTGCTCTCGTCGCTGGACCGCAAGTTGGCCTCGTTCTGCTCTGCGGCGGGCATGACCTACGTTTCGTCGCGGACGGCCCTCGGCGCCAACGACCCTTCAACGCCGACAGGCGCCAACTACGACGCCCAAAGCGGCAACCACCTTTCCCGAATTGGAATAGGCAAGCTGGCCGAAGCGGTGCGCGCAGCCATACGGCCTTTGTGGATTGAGGATTTGAAACGCCCATGACTAACATCGCCATACTTGGAATCTCACTTCTGATTTCTTTTACAGTCTTTTTGTTCGGGCCGTTGGAAATGCTTCTAACGCAGGCGGGGGCATTCCACTTCGGGGTCTCCACGGTCATCCTGCCTGTCGTGTTCGCATTTCTGGCTGCCTTTGCGTTAATCTATGCGCTGCTTTCCCTGTGCCAGAGGCTGAAGTCCCCGTGGAATGGTGTTCCCCTGACGGCTTTCTTCGTTGTCGGAGTGTTGCTCTACTTGCAGGGCAACTGGTTCTTCGCGAAGTACGGCATCATGGACGGCACGGCAATCGACTGGGGCAAATACGGATGGCGCGCCGTCGCGAACACGCTCGTCTGGACGTTGCCGCCGCTTGCCGCGTGTCTCTGCGCGGCCTTTTCCAGGAAGATTCCCGAAAAGGCCTTTTCGTATGTATCCTTGGGCATCGTAGCCGTTGAACTGCTCAGTCTTCTTGCGATTTCAGGCGGGCGGCTTGCAAAAGGCGGTTCCACCAGTCATGGCGGCTACCATTTCACCTCGGAGGGGCAGTTCCATCTTTCTTCAGACCACGACAACGTGCTGGTTGTTTGCGCGGACAGTTTCGACGGCTTCACTTTTTCGAAAGTATTGAAAGAGGACCCCGCATTGAAGGATGCGTTCGACGGCTTTACGTTTTTCCCCGACACTGTTGGCACAAGCCTGCTTTCAGAGGATTCCGTTGTTACGCTTCTGACGGGAAATCAATTCGATTTGCTTAATGTTCCTTTTGCGGAGAACGTGGATAAGGCCTGGAAGGAGTCGTTTTTCAACGGGGTGCTGAAAGAATACGGCTATGCGACCTCGCTCTTCATGGGCAAGGAGGAACTTGTATCGGCCTCGGTGGCTTCTCAAATCAAAAACGCGCGTCAGTCCGGGGCGGGTGAGTACGACAAGGCCGCATTAAGCTCCACGCTCTTCAAGATGGTCATGTTCAAGTACGCCCCGCATTTACTGAAGAAGTACTTTTGGTACACTTCGATGGACTTCGATCTGGCACGGCGCAATGTATTCTCCTGGGACAACATCGACTTTTGGCGACGTTTGCGGGAAGATGGAATCGTGTGCGTCCCCACAGATGGCAATGTGTTCCATTTCTACTGGATTAAAGGCGCGCACCTTCCCATAACCATGACGCGGGATGGGGAACCGGTAGCGGAATCTGTCTTTCACGCGAACATCGGTGTCTCCGAGGGTGAAAGACGTCTGGCGTTCGAGCAGTCTGTTGGCGTCGCCAGACTCTTCGCCGACATTGTCAAGGATTTGAAAAACAAGGGCATTTATGACAGGACGGTCGTCATTTTTTCCGCGGATCACGGTTGGAAGCCGCGTGAGAATCCCCTTCTGCTTGTAAAACCGCGTGGCGGCAGAGGCAAATTGCGCGTATCGATGGCCCCGGTGTCGATGATTCAGGATTGGTCGCGGTCTTTTGACGCTCTCGTGCGCGGTTCGGGCAATTCCGGTGATACGGTGTTCGACATTCCCGAAGGATGTCCTCGCAATCGCCCGTTCTACACATACGAGCTTGACCTCGCCATAGATCGGCGGTATAACCAGAAAGTGACACGACACTACTTTACGGGGGAAATGCTCAAGCAGACCCCGAAGTTCACCACGGATTATCTTCTGGGGAAACCCATCTTCGTGGCAGATCAAACCGGTTTTGGTTGCAAGGAACTTGACCCGGACGGCACCCCATTCGTGTGGGCCGCAAAGAAGCGGGTTGTACTTCCACTCAAATTGGACGGGCGTTTCAGGAACCTGCGTTTGGACATGGATTTCTCGACTTTCAACGGCGTCCAGCGTTATTCCGTCCGTGCAAACGACTGGCTTGTCGCTGAGGAATCGGCATGCGGGCGAAGTCAGGTGTCATTTGTAATACCGCACGCCGCCATTGGCGATGACGGTTTGCTTACGCTTAGATTCGACTTGCCGGATGCCGTCTCTCCGCATAGCCTGGTGGGGAACGGCGATCTTCGTACTCTCTCACTCAAGTTCTACTCCCTGAAGCTTTCATCCACGGACCAGAAAAACGCATACGAGTACGATCTAGGCACAAGTCTCTCATTCGCGAAGAAGGACGGGGCTCCAGCCATGAACCACTGTGTTTCCGGGTTCAGCAAGCCCGAGGAAAATTTTACATGGACATCTGGGAAAAAGGCGGAAATGCGTTTTTTGGTGACTGACGGAAGCAGGTTTGCCAATTCAGCTTCTCTCAAGTTTTCCCTTCATTACCGGACATACCTGAAGGAAGAGCGAGTCGCAATTTCAGCCAATGGGCGCCTTGTCGCTGATTTTGTGGCCTGTGGCGAGGAAACCAGAACCTTCCAGATTCCGGAAGTGGGCACTTCATCAAATGGCGTTTTGAATATCGAGTTTGACCTTCCCGACGCGATTTCCCCTCATGATTACAAGGGGGCAAAGGATAAGCGCCGACTCGCATTGCGACTTTACTCAATGACGTTGGAGTAGAAAATGGTTTTTGGAGGACAATGCAATGGCCCATGGAAACTCACCTTTAGCTGAACTGTACGACGATGTCAATCGACGGCTTGAAAAGGATGGTCAAGCCATGCCGGTTTCAAGAGACGCGTTTCTTGCGACTGCCGAGATGCAGCCAGGTGTTTTGGACGTCTCGCTTCTGGATCATGTCGGCAACCGCGCCGTTTTTGAAACCGCATACCTTTGTCTGCTCTCGGCAATACCGGGGGAGGAGACTTTGCGCCACTGGAGCAAGTACCTCGACACCCTCCCGTCGTCAGAGTTTATGGCAAGCTTTCTACGCGTTGTGCTCAATCGGTGTTCCGGCGGCAAGCATGGCGTATCCATCGTCAACGGAGAGGAGTATCTTGGGGCATGAGAATCCATATTGACGTCAGCTGCTTTAGCCGCACAAACTACAGGGCGGGAATCCAACGCGTCCTTCGCGAGGTTCTTGGGCGGCTTTTGAGGAAGGATGGCCTTCCAATTTCGCTGCTGCGGTACGAGGAATCCGTACGCACGTTCCAACGGATTGATTCAAAAAAGTTCATGGAATGGCTTGAAAAGTTCGACGGCGCTCTTGGTGATGATGCGTTGCTTGGGCTTGTCACCTTGGATGATTTCGCCCCCGGGGACGTTTTCTTCGATTTCGACGCCGCATGGGCGGCGACATGGCGGCGCAGCGACCTCTACCCAAGACTGAGGGAGTCCGGCGTAAAAGTCGTCTCATACATATATGACATCATCCCCTACACGAACCCCGAAGTCCTGCATTTGGGCTTTGTCACCAACTTCCTCTATTATCTTGGCGCGGTTATTCAGTACTCGGATGTTATTCTGGCCTCCACGCAAAGCGTCCTGGATGAAATAGCATCACTCCAAAAGAAGCTTGGGCTTCGAAGAACCCGCAGCCGCGCGACGTGGCTTGGCGCCGACTTCCGACGGGATGACACGGGCAATGCACCATCGGCGCCAAACCCCGCGGCCGTACGCGCCGCATCCGGAAGATACGTGCTCATGGTCGGCACCGTCCAGCCATTGAAGAACCACGCAGTCGTCCTTGACGCATTCGACAAGGACCTCTTCAGCCGCGGACTCAACCTCGTCATTGCCGGGAAAATCGGATGGAAGGTCGAGGCGCTGGAACGCAGAATCCGCGAGCATAAGCTCTTGGGCCGGCAGTTGTTCCTTCTTGAGGGAATGGACGACACCACTATCGACTATCTCTACGACAACGCCTTCTGCGTTGCGTTCGCGACACTGCGCGAAGGATTTGGACTGCCCACTATAGAGGCGTTCCAACACGGTACGCCCGTCATCGCATCGGACATTCCAGTCCTTCGCGAAGTGGGTGGCCAGTTCTGCAGGTATTTCGATCCGCATTCCCCGGATGCGTTCCGGGACGCAATTATGCCTCTGCTCGCCTCAGAGGAAGAATACGGTGCGTTGCGAAAGATGGTGTCTACATATAGGCCGGTGACATGGGACCAAGTGTCCGCCAGCATTGGCGAAATGCTTCTCGGCGCATCCTCTTCTTCCTGGGCCGGGCGAGTCTCCGGACGTCTTTTCAGGTTGTTTAGGAAGTCAGACGTGCGTCCGCCGGCAGTGTCGTTTGGAGATGGGGCGGCTTCATTCGCCGACGTGAACCTGGGCTCGCCAATATGCCTCTACCACCAAAGCCACTCCGGCATATCGGTCGACATGAACGGCAATGTCTGGACGGAGGGGCACGAAGCAGTCCTTCGCGTGAAAATTCACGGGGACTTTAGGCGAGGACTTTGCCTTGCCATGGTTTTATCAACATTTAACGGCAGACAGCTCGTCGCTTTATACGTGAATGAAACATTTATCGGCAACATCGACGCTTGCGGTCGCGTCAGCCATGTGTTCTCAATTCCCGCTTCATGCATTGGGGAGGACAAGACCTTGGCTCTCCGCATGGAGTTGCCTGGAGCCATAAGCCCGGACGAAGTGATCCAGAACGGCGACAAACGACTCCTCGCCTTGCGACTGTTTGACGTTCGGTGTTTCGACGAAGACGGCTATTTCGCCTACCATCGCGGCGATGATATGTATTTTAGCGAGGAAAATGGCGCGGTTGCCGTCCAATACTGCCTGGAGGGGATTAGCCATCCGGAAAGGAAATTCACTTGGACAAACGGGAAGAAGATGGTCATGCGCCTATGTCCATTCGGTTTCGACGGGATGCCCCGCTCTTTGACCCTGCACTATAAGACATTCCTTGACCAAGAGCATGTCTCCGTCATTGTGAATGGCGTCGAAATAGCGGACTACGTGGCAAGCGGGGAAGAAAAGAAGACAATTGGAATCCCATCGGAATGCGCTTCGGCGGATGGGTATATAGCGCTGACGCTTCTTCTGCCCGACGCGACTTCGCCAAAAGCGCTAAAAAGAAGCGCGGACAGCAGGCTTCTTGCCTTAAAGCTCTTCTCCGTAAGGTTTGATTGAATTAGAGGCGATTGCGTGCCATGACAATAGTTTTCTCAAATGACTTTCTCTTCCATGGTCAGGATGAGGTTCCAAGCGTTTTGCACCTTGAACTGTTTTCCTTGCTTTCCGTCGCCATATCGGAGGGGACTGGCATAGAGCCTGTACTTATCACACGCTGCCAAAATGCCGCCGGCGAGGAATTCTCACGGACCCGTTTCTATGAACTGAGCGGCGTCACGGATCCCGCGCCCTCCTACTATTTGTATGATATTCGCAACATCAGTTCTGAGTCATGGGAATACTTTCAGTCATTTTTCGGCCCTGACACGGTTTTTGTCGCTTCGGAATTCGGGATGGATCTTCGCGAGAAATTGACCGAATTGGGAATTACATATGTTAATTTCTGGTTCCATCCGTACAAGTTGCTGAATGATGCATTCTTCCTGGTGGGAACCAATTCGGAGGCAATATACAAAAAGCTGGAAAACTACCGGGTCCCCCAGGCACGGCTTCGCTTTTACTGCAGGTATTATTCCCATCTTGCCGAGCGCAAGCATTTCCTCGATGATCTTGCCATTGAGGACAATTGTTGCGTCTTCGCGGGCCAGACCTATAAGGACAAGAGCATTTCAAACGGCACCAGATATCTAAACATTACCGACTACCCTGAAAAGGTGGCGGAACTTGCGCGTACTTATTCCAGGGTTTATTATGTGCCGCATCCTAGCGCAGGACGGAATCCGGAAGTGGACTCCTTCCTGTCCTCGACGCCGGGAGTCGAGGTGCTTGAGAATGTGCCGACCTATTATCTACTGGCTTCGCCCAAAGTGAAAAAGGTCGTTGCCCTTTCGTCTTCCGTTCTTTATGAGGCCCATTTCTTCGGGAAGGAAACCGAATACCTTTTCAAGCCGCTTTTCAAGATTGACGAGGAGTTTTCCCTGAACTCCTTTGTCAGCATCTACCAGGATTATTTTTCACCTAGTTTCTGGCGTGATTTATTTGGATGCGTCGATTCCGACGGGTGTTTGGAAGAAAAACGGACTTTTGGCGACACACTTATGGCGCGTGATGCGGAAATGTTTCGCGATCTGCTGGGCGTTCCGTTTGGGTACAGATTCCTCGGCCGGATGGAACGGATTGAAAGCCGCTTTCCAGAAATTGAGGCGATGTTGCTTGATGTCAAGACAGGGCAGCTGGAAGCTCAAAGGTTGCGGCTGGACGTAATTGAAGAATGCCTCCGCGCGCACTCGGATGCCATTGCAAGGGACGAAGCAAGCCAGTTGGAAATGCTGCGAAACATGAATCGCGATTTGTCGGCGTTGCGGGCAAGGATGCAGGGCCTGAGTGATTCGGCCAAGTCGGAGTTGGACACGGCTGTGGAGACAATGCGGAAAGATGGATTCTGCGTGCCTTCAACTAGTGCGGAGGTCCCAAACGCCAGAACCGCGATCATTGCCGCCCTGTGTGGTGAAATCGACAGACTGAAAACCAAAAACGACGAATTGTCAGACAAGCTCGAGTCTGTTTCAAACAACGCCTTTATCCGACTCTGCATTTGGACGGATAAAATGCGCCGGAAGATTCTCGGATTTTAAAAGCCGCACGTGTTTTCCACTAGCGGAGAGTTTCCCGCAAATAGCGGGTGCGGAGCCGTTCGACGACGAAGCGGATTTCGCGCATTTCCTTCAAGGCGTTCTCGGCGACGTCGATGACGTCGGCGTCGGTCATGCCGGGGACGACGCGCGCGGCGTAGCCGTCGAGCTTCTCGACGAGCGGGGCGAGGCATTCATTGTAGAAGGCTGGGTCACCGACGGAGGGGTCGGACCAGTGCTCGAGGACGCCTTCGCCCCCATGCGTGGTGCGCTTCTCGGCCTTGTAGTCGGCGACGACCTTGAAGAGGACTCGCCGCAGAATCGCGATGCGGTCCTTGTCGGATAAGTCGAAGACGAGCTCGCCCCAGGTGGAGCGGCCGTGGATTGACTCGGTGCCGTTCCAGCAGGCGCTTCCCGGCTTGCGCCAGTTGATGTTCTCAAAGTCCCAGACCGTGCCCTTCTCGGGGATGAGGGTGGCGTAGGCGTCCCACGAGAGCATGAAGTAGGTCGTGATCGCGTCGTCGGAGTAGGAGATCTGCGACCGGTAGAGGCTGCGGTCCTCGGTGGGGATGCGCCTGTGGTTGGGGGAGTCGTAGGCGGTGTTGTAGAGCGTGAAGACGCCTGTGGACATGCGGCCGAGGAAGCAGATGTAGGGCTGGTTGGCGCCGGGGGCGATGTAGCCCTCGTAGGAGCCGCCCTCAAGCATGCGGTTCTCGACCTCGCGGGCGCGCGGATTGGGCGCGACGAAGCGGAAGTGGAGGCCCTGGACGTCCGCCACGGCCGAGAGCGTCGGGAATGAGACAGCCTCTCCGTCGGAGGCGCCGCCGACGCCCTCGCCGCGGTCGCCCGTCGCGACGTCGGTCTTGAGGAAGTCCATGCTGCCGCCGTAGACGCGGTCCATCAGCTGCTCCTCGGGCTTGAAGGGGAGGGAGTCCCACGAGTCCGCGCCGAGGACCTGGCGCTCGCTGAAGCGGACGGTGTAGCGCTTTTTCGGCTGCGGGACGTAGAGCGACTTGCGGTATTCCTCGAGGGCGCGGACGAGGTCCTCGCGGTTGCCGATCATGGCGGCGCAGCCGACGGACTGGATTTTCGCGACACGGGAGGCGGGCGGGACGTTGTCGGCGAGCGCTGCGTCCGCCTTGGCGATGGCGGCCTTGAGCTTCGCCGCGTCGCCTTCGCAGGGGAGGATCTCGGCGGCGAGGAGAAGGTGGTAACGCTCGGCCGGGGCGAGTTTCGGCGAGGTCTCGACGATGTGCCGCGCGGCCTCGGCGGCGTCGGCAAACCGGCCGAAAGAGCTGTAGGCGTAGAGGACGTACTGCGCGACGGCGTAGTCGGTCGCGCGGCGGTCCTCGTCGAGGAGCGGGCGGAGATACTTCTCGTAGACGTGCAGGAGGCGGTCGTACTGGCCGTAGAAGCCGAAGCCCTCGCCGTTGGCTGTGATTGAGCCGCAGAAGGCGCGGATGGCGCCGTTGGTGTTCCGGTAGTTGCCCGAGACGTAGAGGTCGTAATAGCGGTCACCGCGCGCGAAGTCGCGGGCGAAGAGCTTTTCGTAGGCGGCGCGGCGGGAGTCGACGGGCTGCTTCTCGTCATCGAGCACCTTCGCCAGCAGGCGGTTGGCCTCGGCCTCGTCGGCGTAGGTTTTCGTCTGGCAGAGGGCGGCGGCGGCGAGCAGCTGGCCGCGCTTCTCGCAGTAGGCGATGCCCTCCTTCTCGCGGAAGAAGGCGCCGTACGCGCGGCCGATCATCGGGACGACGGCGTTGGTCATGGCGGACGACGGGTCGTAGGCGTAGCCTTCCTCGTAGCAGGCGATGGCGCCGTCGAGGTCGTTCTGGGCGATGCGGAGGCGTCCGAGCTGCTCGATGAGCTTGGCGGTCTGCGCGGTGTCGAAGCCCTTCTTGGCGAGGGCGTCGCGCACGATCTTGTCGGCGGCCGCCAGGTCGCCGGCGGAGAGCGCGTTGTTGGAGAGGCGCAGCGCTGCCTCGGAGCGCGCCCAGCCGTTGGCCTCGGGGTCATCGATCAGCAGCTTGGCCGTTTCGGTGGCGATGGCGGGGTCGGTTGAGTTGGCGATTTGGAGCATCTGCGCGCGGATGAGGCCCGGGGCCTTGGGCGGCATGGCGGCGGCATTGGTTTCGATGAAGGCGGCCGCGTAGGCGAGCATCCCGGGACGCATCGGGCCGGGGAAGCGGGTCCGACGCCGGAAGGTGATGCGCTCGACATGTCGCGCGCGCTGGTCCATCGGCATCTCGGGATCGTCGGCGATCATGCGGTCGACGGCTTCGGCGCGCGAGAGGGCGTTGGACGGCGCGAACTTCTCGAGGAAGTCGGCGAGGAGGGCATGCGCGGCGATGTAGTCGCCCTTCGATGGGCGCTGCGCGATGAGCGTGTTGTACAGGGCTTCGCCGCGCGCGGGGTCGCCCAGCTTTTCCGCGGCGAGGACCGCGGCGTAGGCGGCGATTTCGCGGCGGTTGAAGGCGGGCATGGCCGGGTCGGTCAGGAGACTCTCGACGACCGCGACGGCATCGGCGGGACGGCCGAGGGGGCCGCCGAGGTTCCGGACGAACCTCCCCTTGAGGCGGCAGAGCTCGTTGGTGGTGAGGCCAGGCTGGGCGAGGAGCCGCAGAATCGAGTCGTTCACGTCGGCGGGGCGGCGGAGGAGTTCGGCGAGGTCGAGCCGGTACATGAGGTAATGGATGGTGTCGCGCGTAATAAGTTCGCCGGACGTCGCGATGGCGTCGAGAATCGGCCACTCGCGCTTGTCCCACGCCCTGGCGCGCATGAGGCCGTAGATGCGGCCCATGTCGGCGTTGCGGACGAGGTGCGGGTAGGCGGCGAAGTCCTTCGCGATGGCGTCGTAGGCGGCGCGGGCCTCGTCGAAGGAACCGTTGGCGATGAGTTTCGAGGCCGCGGCGGCGCGCGACTGGAAGTCGGCGCGGACGTCATTCGGCACGGCGGGGGCGGCCGGGAGGGCCGTCACGACGGGCCCCGGCTTGATGGCGGCGAGGTCCGGGATCTGGGCGTCGGCCGCGAGTGCGGCGGCGCAGGCGAGGGAGACGATGGTCAGTATCGAAACAGTCTTTGTCATGGTCTGGGCTCCTTATCGCTTAATCGCTTAATCGCTTAACGACTTAATCCTTAACTTTCATCAGCTCGAGTATCTTGCCGGCCATTTCGAGGCGCACCGCGTCGAGGTCGCCGCGGTCCTTGCGGATGGTCGCCATGAACTGGAGCGCCCTGCGGCCGAGAACCTTGGTGTCGAAGTTGTCCGACTTGGCGGCCTTCTGGGCGAGGGCCTTGAGGAGGGTGGCGTAGCGGATGTCGTCGATGCCCTCGCGGTAGCCTTCCCATTGGAGCGTGTCGATCACGCCGTCGTAGATGCCGTAGGCGAAGACCATCGGCTTGTAGGTCGTGGAGTCGTCGTTGTAGGGTCCGAGGTGGTGGGCGTAGTTGCAGGTCGCGCTGTAGCCGGCGAGGTAGGCGGCGAGGCCGTACTCGCGGCGGTTGTAGGCGGGGTTCTCGGGACCGACGTGCATCGCGGCGTACCAGGCCACGACGGGGTTGTCGAGCTGGTTCCAGAGCCGGACGGACGAATCGTCCTCCGGGGTCTTCGCGACGTTGTGCCAGTCGTAGAGGTGGCCGGCCTTGTAGAAGACGGTGTCGCCGCCGGCGATGTAGAACTTCAGCCCGGCCTTCTCGTAGGCCTCCATCACGGGACGCATCTTCTTCATCGACTCGGCGCCGGGTTCGTCGCCGTAGGCGAGGTGGACGTTGTGGTGGCCGACGCGCTCGTCGAACCATCCGGCGAGGCGCTTCGCGTGGGCCTCCATCTCCGGACGCGTGGCGACTGTGGTGGGACCGCCGAGGAGGATGTCGGTGCGGCAGCCGGCGCGCTTCATGATTTCAAGCGTCAGGCCGATTTCCTCAAGGCCGGTGCGGAGCTTGTGCATCGTCTGGTTGTGGGCGACCTGGTCGCGCAGAATCGCCTCGTACTGCCTGATCGCAAGGTCGCGGTCGCCGCCGTTTTCCTCCATGATCATGCTGAGGCGGATGTAGCTGTAGGAGGCGGCGAGGTAGTCGCGGCCCGTGTCGAAGTAGCACTTGGGCTGCGGGAGGTCGAAGGGCAGCACCCTGATTTCGACGGGGATTTCCCCCAGCGCCTTGCCAGCCGCGTCGGCGAGGGCGACGGCGCCCTTGTAGAGGCCGGCGGGAAAACGCTTTGCAACGTGGGCTGTGAGGATGAAGCTGCGGAAGGCGCCCTCGTCGAGGCGGACGGGCTGGAGGGTCTTCGCGTCGCGGAAGTCCTCGCGCATCGGCCAGAAGGCGTAGGTGCCGCGGTGGTAGTTGAAGTTGCGGCGGTTCATTGCCCGCGGCGGGTTGAGCCAGTGCTCGGTGACCGTGCCGTCCTTCGCGACGAGGCGGGCGTAGTTGGCCTTCTTCTCGGTGTCGACGCGGATGAGGTCCTCGTCGTTGAGGAGCAGCTCGGGGCAGAGCTTGAAGCCGGTGTCGCCGAAGTAGCTGTACCAGCCGTTGCCGTTCTGGTACCAGACCTTGACGACCTTGAGGTCGAGGGCGTCGGCGGGGAAGGCCTTGCCGGCGGCGGACTTGAAGGGCTTCAGGGTGAAGGAGACCTTGCCGAGGTCGGCGAAGGGGTAGACGAGGAAGGCGCCCGGCTCGTACTCGTCGCCCGCCGCGACGATGCGCACAGGCGCGCCGGCCTCGCCGTCGACGGGGTAGATGTCGGCCAGGCGCTGGATCTCGCTCATCGCCGGAACGGCGTAGAAGGCGAATGGTGTGGCAGGCGGTTCGGCGAAGTCGGCGGCGACACGCGCGGCGAGGACGCCGGCGGAACGGGCCGCGCCGCCCTTGACGGCGGCGGCGCGCGCACGGTCAAGGTGAGAGGCGAGTGGCGTGCCCTTTGCGGCCTCGGCCAGTGCGGGAAGCCGTGCGAGATTGGCGTTCTCCTCGTGTGACGACAGGCGTTCGAGTTGCGCTACTGCGATTACTGGGGCAAGTACTGCGGCTAATGCCGGAAACGTTGGTTTCTTCATGCAGATAGCCTAGCAAAGACGCGGTCCGAGGTCAAGGAAAAGTGTGTTTCCCAGCCAGTCGGCCGTTGCGCAAGTCTGCCAGGGGCTGCCTCTAGAACCTCGCGTTGAAGAGCATGGAAACGGGAAGAACCCCGCTGTCCTTTATGATGTTGACCAGCCCGATTTGAACGCCACGCATGTTCTGCGCCACGTTGACGACGCCGATTTGCATTCCCGAGACCTCTTTGGCGCTATTTGTGAAGCCGGCCTGCATTCCGTAGACATTGCCGGCCATGTTCACAATACCGGCCTGCATTCCGGTGCATATCCCCGGCGTGTCATTGGCGTAGCCGGCGACTTGAATCCCGTAGATGTCCGATCGGCAACTTGAAAGCAGTCCGCCGACCTGTATGCCGTATACGTTTTCAGCCGCCGCAAAGAGACCGCCAACGCTTAATCCCGCGCAGTCGTCCGTCACCGCCGCCTTAAGTCCGCAGGCCTGTACGCCGTATACGTTGGCGTGTCGGATGCTAAGAACGCCTATGTCCGCAAAGGCGACATTAGCTGCTTCGCCAGGGAACTGGCTGTCAAGGAGGAACCCGAAGCCCAGGGGCCAAATGCTCCCATCACCCTCGGTCGAGGTCGATGGCGATTGGTTGAGGTAGTCACTGACAGTTCCATTGCGCATCCAGTCAAACGGCACAAGCAG
>JAEEGI010005983.1_pt1 | contig 27648 bp, 20 predicted proteins | sample 8958751 | NCBI WGS metagenome assembly JAEEGI01 (sample SAMN16246545, study PRJNA631951) | gut metagenome | biome: gut microbiome; feature: rumen; material: KS-attached | host: Bos | place: Iran: Karaj | collected 2018-10 | reverse complement strand
TTCACCGTGAAGCTCAAACGACTGGGCTAATCCACAACCCGAAACTCAATACCATTAACTAACCTGATATCGGAACAACGGCGGGCATTCCCCGCCGTTGTTTTATTTGCAGCCCTGTTTTTGGCAAAAAGCCGAATTTTTTAGTACATTTGTGGCTCAATAATCATTAACAATGTATAGAGCCATCAGAGTCATCATCTTTTCCTTAGCCCTGATCATCGGGCTGCAAGGGCTTGCCACGTCTCCGTCACGGGAGCACAGCAAGTGGCTCAACCTGTCCCCTGAGCAACTGATGGAGATGGCGGACAAGGACTTTACCGACGGCGGCAGCAAAGACACCGCGCTGATGTGCTACACGATTGTGGCCAACCGCTACGAGCGGTCGATGTCACGCCAGCACAAGATGCAATGCAAAGATGCCAACATGAGGCTGTGGTCCATCTATTTCTACGATTTCTATGACTACCCCAAGTGCTTTGACTGCCTAACGCGCGCCAACGAGATAGCCACCGAGGCCGGCATCCTGGATGCCAACATCTATCTGGGTTTCGGCTGCATGTACCAGCCCATTTCCGAGGAGTGCAACAATTACGACCTGGGCACCACGGCCTTCAAGTATTACAAGCGTGCGCTGGCAACAGGCATCAAGACACATGACGACCGCCACACCGACATGGCCTCGACCGACGTGCTGGCGATGGCACACGTGCAGGGCGGCCTACCCCTCATCGACGACATCTGGCAGAACTACCTGCAGCTGCCCGAGGCTGGCGAGACATGGATATTGCGCCGCTACAACAAGATGCTCTACCAGGCTTTCAGCAACGTGGAACAACGGCGCTACGACCAGGCCATCAAGGTCTATGACGACCAACTGCAACTCATCGATACCACCCAGTACTCACGTCTGATCTACTTCACCCATGTCGAGAAAGCCAAGGTCCATGCCATGAAGGGTGATTACAGGCGCGCCATCGAAGCGTTGAAGCAGTCGGAGCGCATTGCGGTGGACCTGGAAATGAAAGACTGCAAGCTGGAGGTGTTCCAGATGTTGGCACAGTACTACCAGCAGTCGGGTGACCACGCCGCGCGCCAGCATTATTATGACCAATACACCCAACTCAAGGACACCTTGACCAACTACCAGCAGCTCGCCAGCGTGAGCGAGATGGAATACCGCAACGAGCTCAAGGGCATGGAACAGGAGATGAGCGAAATCAAGCACCATCGCGAGGTGATGAGCTACGTCACCATGGTCTCGCTAGGTTTTCTCATGGCGCTGCTGGTGCTGCTCTATCTCGTGTACCGCAAAAACCGAGAGTTGAAGCACTCCAACCAATCGCTGTACCAGAAGAACGTTGAGATGCTGCGCGCCGAGGAAGAGGAACGCCGCATGCGCCGCCAGCTGCAGGACAAGGAAACACCCGCTGCCCCCGCCGACGATGCCGACAGCGAGGTCAAGTACAAGAGCAGCCACCTGACCGATGAGGACAAGGAACAGCTGCTGTCCCGCATCCAGCAGGTGATGGAGAACAGCGATGAAATCTTCTCACCCGATTTCTCGCTCGAGCGCCTCGCTATGCTCTCCGGCTCCAGGTACAAGTACGTGTCCCAAGTCATCAACGAGTACTACGAGCAGAACTTCAACAATTTCCTGAACTCCTTCCGTATCAAGGAGGCATGCAAGCGCATGCGCGACCTGGACAACTATGGCAACTACACCATCGAGGCCATCAGCGAGAGCGTCGGCTTCAAGTCCCGCTCGACGTTTGTCACGTCGTTTAAGCGCATCACCGGACTGACTCCGTCACAATACCAGCGCATGGCTCGAGAAGAGGCAAATGCCTGAAAAAAGTCGATGAAATGGACCAAAATGCCGCTCAAGAATACCATTTTTGAGCATTTTTTGTGTAAATTGCCGAAATCTGTACATCTTGACAATCGCCACATCACCTGCTCACGGGAGAATTTTGTATTTTTGCGATGAGATAAAATCCCTTTGCCGCGCATGTTCATCGTCGACCGATGGCACGGCACTAATTAATCACCATTTTAAACTTTATTGGAGAATGAGAAGACTAACCTTACTCGCAATGCTCGCGCTGGTGGCCATGATGGCATCGGCTGGCGAGCAGTCCACGACCTACACGCCGGCGCTCCAACCCGCCAAGCAGGTCGTCAAGGCCACAAAAATGGCCAAGATGCTCCCCCAGGGCAAGGCCACGACCAGGAAGGCAGCCCCAAGTGCCGACCAGTTCCAAGGCCTTACCATGTACGTCAACCTGACCAACTCCGACGACTGGGCTAGTTACAGCATTGGCTCGGTACCCTATGGCATCTACTCCTACACCATCGGTGACAAGAGCGGGTTCCAGGCATTGGCAACCGACTTGAGGTACAACTTCATGGCCAGCGCCATGGGACGCGACCAGCTGGTCGGTGCAAGGCCGATGTCGCTGTTCGGCTCGCTGAACGGTGTGGAATACAACGGATTGAGCCGTAACGGATTCAGTGAGCTATGGTCACAGGTCTATGATCAAGTGGATTACAGTTTCATCCCCTCGGCAATGGCCTATGACGTGACCAGCGATGTCATCTACTCGGTTCAGTACAACAGTGACCTGACAGGTCTGAACATGGCCGTGTGGAATCCCGAGACACGCATGTTTGAGACCTACTGCCCCTGGCCCAACACCTTCCAGCCGCTGACCTTGGGCTTCACGCCCGATGGCGAGATGTTCTGTGTGGGCAATGACGGAGAACTCTACTCGCTGGACAAGTTCACGGGTGATGCCCGCTCCATGGGCACGCTCGATGCCTCCCCCACGATGTATGTGCAGGGCATGGGATACGAGCCCGTCAGCAAATGCTTCTTGTGGATGGCCGTGACGCAGCAGGGATCAGGCCTCTATGCCATCAACCCCTATGACGCCAGCACCACGCTGGTCGAGGAGCTGACCAAGAACGAGCAGGCTACCACGGTCTTCTTCATGGACAATGCAGCCCCCGCTATGGCCCCTGCCGCCACCAATGACCTGGCCTTCACCTTCAATGGCAGCTCGACCGACGGCAACATCTCCTTCACCGTTCCCACCACGACCTACAACGGCACTCCGCTCAGCGGCAACGTGACGATGAGGGTGTGGCTCGATGGTGAGGACATTGTCAGCTACACCACCGTAGCACCCGGCAGCACGCAGACCATCAGCCGCCAGGTGACCAACGGCAACCACTATGTGTATGTACTGTTTGAGAACGAGGCCGGTTTCTCGCCTGAGAACTGCCTGTACGTCTATGCCGGCTATGACACCCCGCTGCCCGTGACCAACGTCACGTTTACCGTCGAGAACGGCGTGAGCCACCTCACGTGGGATGCTCCCGCTGCCGGTGTCAATGGCGGTTACCTCGAGAACCTGACCTACAACGTCGTGCGCATGCCCGGCAACGTCCTCGTCGCCGACCACCAGAGTGGCTGTGAGTTCAGCGAGACGCTGCCCGACAAGATGGAACGCTACTATTACGTCGTCACCCCGTTCAATGCCGACGGCAAGCAGGGCGAAGATGCTGTTTCCAATGCCATCCTCACCGGCTCGGCCTTCCAGCCTCCCTACTTTGACGACTTCAGCGACGCATCGACCCGCGACCTGTGGACCGTGGTCAATGCCAACAACGACGGCACTGAGTGGGGCACCGAGTACACCTGGAGCTTCAACGACTACAACCAGTGCTGGGGCATCTACACCGGCCCGTATAACATGGGCGATGACCAGGATGCCAGCGACGACTACCTGATTTCACCGGGTATCAACATTGAGCAGGGCATCTCCTACGCCTTGATTATGAACATGCGCAACACGTTTGCCAACTACAAGGAGCGCGTGAGCCTGATGATCGGTACCGATCCCACCGACATCTCCACCTTCAGCGTTCTGGACGCCAACGAGGAGTATGACGTGGATGGCACCCTCGCCGATTGGGAAGTTGACTTCCAGGTCGAGGAAACCGGCACCTACTACTTTGCCGTACACGTGTACACCCACAAGGAGGACAATGCCTCAGGTATCTTCGTGTACTCGATGGCTGTGAACAAGCTGGGCATGAACACTGCTCCCGCCGAGGTGACTGACCTCACCATCACTCCCGATGCCGAGGGCGAGATGGTGGCCGACGTGACCTTCACCGCTCCCACCACCCAACTCGACGGTGCCCCCCTGGCAGGTCCGTTGACCGCCAACGTTTACCGCGACGGCGCTGAGGATGCTGTGGCACAGTTCCCCGTTGAGGTCGGCGGCAATGCCCTGTGGACCGACAACACGGTCGAGGGCGTAGGCGTCCACACCTACACCGTGGGCATCAGCAACGAGGCCGGCGAGGGCAAGCGCGTGAGTGCCGAGGCTTTTATCGGCGTTTACACCGCCCCCTATACCAACGCATTTGACACCGAGGACGACGCCCGCTTCTTCACCACCGTCAACGACTCGTCGGTTTACAGCACCAATGAGTACCGCTGGATCTGGAGCAACTACAACCAGAATCTGGCCCTGGGTGGCTACGGATACTTCGTACAGCATCCCGTAGAGAAGATTTGGCTCTACATGCCCGCTATCAAGCTCGAGAAGGACATGGTTTACACCTACGCCTTCAACTGGACCTACAGCTCCTATAACCAGGTATGCCCGGGTTATGCCGGCATCGGTATGGCTCCCGACTCGACGGCCCAGACCATTTATCCCGACCAGCTGCCGTTCACCAACTATGGTGAGAAGGTGCTGGTTGAGAACGAGGTGATCGCCTCCGAGACAGGCAAGTACTATCCCTCGGTTCTCATGGTAGCCGATGTGGCCAGCAGCTACATCTCGCCCAGCATCGACGACATCTCGATCACGCTCGTGGGCTCGGCATTTGCCCCCTACAGCGTCGAGAACCTCGTTGTCGAGCACGACCTGACAGGATTGCTCAAGGTGAACTTCGCCTTCAATGCACCCAGCGTGGACTACGCACAGCGTCCGCTGGAGGGCCCGCTCACGGTTTATATCTACCGCAGCGGCTCGGCCATCCCCTTGATGACCTTTGAGAACGTAGAGCCCGGTCAAGCCTTTGAGTGGGTTGACGAGCAGCCCTTGAGCGGCAACAATTCCTACATCATCGTTGCCGAGAACGCTTATGGCCGCGGCAAGGCTAGCGAGGTGACCGTCTTTGCCGGCGTTGACGTGCCCATGGCAGTGGAGAACTACTGGATCCGCGGCAACGAGAACAACCAGAAGGCCGTCCTCACCTGGGACGCTCCCTCAGGAGCTGTAAACGGCGGCGTGCTTGACGGTTCGCTGATCTACACCATCGTCGAGTACTTCCCCGACGGCGCCACCCCCGAGGAGCAGATGGTCATCATCGGCACCACCACCGAGACCACCTATACCGTTGACCGTGAGCCCACCGACGAGATGCAGATGCACTACTATGCTGTGATACCGTCCACGTCGGCCGGCATTGGCCAGGCTGTCATCGACGACATCATCCTGGGCCAGTTGAAGAACGTGCCGTTCATCGAGTCGTTTGAGAATGCTATCCTGTCAACCACCGGTTGGATGGAAGAGGGCGATGTTGCTAACTACGGCACCGTCTGGTATATCCTGAATGACGATGAGGAGATGGCTGCTCAGGACGGCGACAACGGCTTCGCCATGTGCTACAACGGCAACTACTACAACAGCTATCACTGGGCAGACCTCGTATCACCCAAGGTGAAGATTGACCCCAGCAGACAGTACCTGCTCTCGTTCTACGTTTACATGGGCTATCCCTCAAGCGCTGCCGTGCTGCCCACCCTGGTGGTTTCACAGAGCATCAACGACGATCCCTATGAGGAGCTGATGACGATTGACGTGACCGAGGGCAACGGCGAGTGGCAGCTCTTTGAAATCCCCTTGACGGGTACCGAGGTGGCCAACTTTGCCAAGGTAAGCTTCCGTGGCTACATGAGCACCGTGAGCGAGCGCATCTGGCTGGACAACGTCCGCATTACCGCCAGTGAGCAGTCCTCGGGCATCGACGAGATGGCTGCCACGCAGCAGGTTACTGCCATCAAGGGCGGCATCAGCATCGAGGGCTTCAACGGCCAGCCGGTGCGTGTGTACACCGTCGATGGTCGCCAGGTTCAGAACTTCGTGGCCAACGGTAACAGCACCCTGTCGATGGCTCCCGGCATCTACATCGTGACCGTGGGCAAGCAGGCCTTCAAGATCAGCGTGAGGTAACACCCCACTCCACTCTCTCCACACACTCCATTCATGACAATAGAGGCGGGCTCCATCAGGGGCTCGCCTCTATCATTATGTCTTTTGGACGCTGATTACAATGCGCCTTGCTCGATGCGGATGCAGATGCGCTCGACCATGGCATCCTGCTTGTCCTTGTTCGGGTGATAGCCGGCCTTGAGGCTGGCGCCGAAGAACTTGCTGAAGGTCTGCCAGAATCCGGCGCGGAAAGTGCCCAGGAAAGCCTTTAGGATGCTGTAACTGCTCTGATTGGTCTCGCGGTTGATGAGTTTGATGAGCATCTTGCCTTGGCTCTTGGTCATCTTCTTCATCTGCGGCTTGTATTGGTCAAACAGTTCCTTCTCAAAGCGCTTGAGATAGGCCTGTTTCTGCTTCTGGTTCTGATAAGTATCGATGTACTCATAGGTTTCCAACAGCGTGCTGCTGATAAGCTTGGCATAGGGCAAGGTCTTCTTCACGTCACGCACGGTTTTCCAGTACAGTTTCTCCTCGGCCTTGTTGCGGAAACGCTCGCGAGGATAGATGATAATGGGGTTGAAAACAATCATTGCCAGCGTGTCGCCCGTCGTGGGCTCGATGAAGTGGTAATAACCGGCAAAGGTCTTCTGCAACACCGAGGGCAACTCGATGTTGTCGAGCGGATCCTCCACAGCGGGTGCTGCGTGCGCCTGGACGCCCGATAAAGCCGTCATGGTCACGGCAATAGCTAATATGAGGAAAAATCTTTTCATTTCTCGCGGCAAAAGTAGAATAAAGAAATGAATCCCAGCAAAATTTAGGTGTTAAAATGTCTTTAGTCCCTATTTTCTGATGGCTCGCAATAGGCCAGCATAGGAAACTGTGACGCCAAAGCAGCAGCCTCTCACCTGAGGATAGAAGCGGTTGAACTTGGCATGGGTGACAAAGGGTGAAATGCGCAGCGACGACACGTAGTGTCCCTGGCGGTCCTCACCAGACGGGAAATCGACTAACTTGCCGTGCAGCCTGATATCAACGTCTACACTGGCCATCCAGTCAATCAAGTTCCCGTGGGTACTCGTCACGTTATCGATCTTGGGGCGCTCGATGCCCTCTTCGTCGGCTTCATACTTGATGTGGTTCAGGTCCCACGACAGGCGGCCCGCTATCATACCCACGGCAGGGGTGACCGATACCCTACCCTGCCGCCACACCGTGCAGCCCAGCTGCACGCCCACGCCCAGCAGCGTGGGATTGGCGGTAGCGTTCAGCTGCAAGTCGCGGCCCTGGCTGTCATGCACGGCATAGGGGTTGGTGTTCTTGAACGATGGCTGACCGTAGAACACATCGGCTTTGAGCCTCAAGCGGTCGTACTCGGCATTCAGCCCGCCCGTGAACACGGCACATCCCTTGAAGTCATCGCTCAGTGAGCCCGTGGGCAGCACACCGCCCACACCCACCTGGAAGCCGAAGCCCCAACCTTGATATAACGACTCACTGTCCTGTCCGCGCAGGGCGGCAGGAGCCAATGTGAGCATCATCAACAGTATCAGTATCGTCCGTTTCATTGTTTGTTCTAAACCTCGCTTTGCTCGGTGCATAATGGTTAATGGATTATGGATAAAGAAGCATCCGCCATCGGCATTAAACATTAAACTTGACTAAAAAAGCGCCTATTTTCATTAAACATTAAACAATATCCTTTAGTTACCACCACAGGCTGCGATAGTACTTGTGGTATAGCGAGAGGCCCTCGCTGATGGGCTTCAACGACGACTTGGCGGCACGCTTGAGGTCGGCCAGGTCTTCCTCGTTGTTCCAGATGGCCTTGATATAGGCCTTGTACTCGGGAGTGTCCTCCTCGGTCTGGCAAGCGATGCGCTCAAACGCGTAGATCATCTTGTCCAGAATCTCGTTCCACTCTTCTTGGGGCATATTCAAGCGCGGAGTGCGTTCGCAGTGTTCCTTGAACAACATCAGTCGGGGTAAAATGAAGCGAGCAATCGTCACATCGAGGTCATAAAGTTCCTCGACAGGAATGGTCTTGGCAATGGCTTGGGGATTATACTTTCTATTCATAGCAATAACAGTATTGAGAGGTTATTTATCGATTCAGGTAGCAATATTAGTCATTTTTCGGGATATGACAAAGGAAAATAATGAAAATTTGATATTTTATGCATTTTTAACCCTTAGACCATGCCAAAAACTAATATAAAATCACCAAAAATAAATAACTGGAAACTTAGGAGCGCCAAGTAGAAACTTTTCACTACCTTTGTAGGCACGATGACAATACAAGAAGCCCAAGAGCGCATTGACGCTTGGATAAAACAGTATGGCGTCCGCTACTTCAGTGAACTGACCAACATGGCGGTACTCACCGAGGAGGTGGGCGAGGTGGCACGTGTCATAGCACGTCGCTATGGTGACCAGTCGAGCAAGCCAGGCGACGACCTGGACCTGGCCGACGAGTTGGCCGACGTGCTATGGGTGGTCATGTGCCTGGCCAACCAGACGGGTATTGACCTGGATGCAGCGCTGGAGCGCAACTTCGCCAAGAAGACCTCGCGCGACAAGACACGGCACATCAACAACGAAAAACTTACTAACCAATAAATAATATCAACGATTATGAGCAACCACGAACACGAACATTGCGGATGCGGATGCGAGCATCACGATCATGACCACAAACCCATGGACAAGTACATGACCGCCATCAGCCAGAGCACCGTCACCATCGACGATGCCGCTGTGACTGCCGCCGTGCAGGAAATCATCGACAAGCACGCTGCCGAGAACAACACCCCCGAGGTGCAGCAGTTCCTGCTCAACTGCGTGGACCTGACCACCCTCGCCACCGAGGACAGCGAGCGCAGCGTGGCCAAGTTTGTACAGAAGGTCAACGACTTTGACAACAACTATCCCCAGCTCAAGAATGTAGCCGCCATCTGCGTCTACAGCAACTTCGCTGCTGTCGTGCGCGGTACGCTTGAGGTGAGCGACGTGGATGTTGCCGTGTGCAGCGCCTGCTTCCCCTCCAGCCAGGCCCACATCGAGACCAAGATTGCCGAAACCGCCCTGGCCGTCGCCGACGGTGCCGACGAGGTGGATATTGTGCTCAACGTGGGCTACTTCAAGGACGAGGCCTATGAGGAATTGTGCGACGAAATCGCCGAAATCAAGCAAGTGGTGGGCGAACGTCCCCTGAAGGTCATCCTCGAGTCAGGCTACTTGAAGACCGCCGAGAACATCCGCAACGCCAGCATCCTGTCGATGTACTCGGGCTGCGACTTCATCAAGACCTCAACAGGCAAGATCTATCCCGGTGCTTCGCTCGAGGCTGCCTATGTCATGTGCCAGTGCATCAAGGAATACTTCATCCAGCACGGCCGCATGGTGGGCTTCAAGGCTTCGGGTGGCATCCGCACGACCGAGGACGCTGTCAAGTACTACACCATCGTCAAGGAAGTCCTCGGCGAGAAATGGTTGAATAACAAGTACTTCCGCATCGGTGCATCGAGCCTGGCCAACGCCTTGTTCCAGTCATTCACCGGCACCGACGCAAAACCGTTCTAAAACCGGCAAGTCGTACAATCAAGACGACAATAGGGGTAAGCAATAAGTACAATAGGCAATGATATAGCTGTTGGCCCTGAAAGTTTTTTAATGCGAATTTAGCTAATGAGACTAATTTCACGAAAAAATAAAAATCTATTCGTATAAAATTTGATAAATTCGTGTAATTCGCATTAGCCCCGCAGGGTTTTGGGCCAACTGCTATTTCGTTCCAATGCAACAAGTACAATCTATTGGTAGTCAATAATTTGTATTTGTTGTATTTGTTGTATTTATTGTTTTCCCTTCATTTTTGTGTTTTTGGCATTTGATGTACCTTTGTGGGCATGAAAGAGGGCATGAATCGGGAGATATTAAGGATTGCGTTACCGGCGATTGTGGCCAACATCACGGTGCCACTGCTGGGACTGGTAGATACGGCTATCGCGGGACACCTGGGCGACAAGGTGTTCATCGGTGCCGTGGCAGTAGGCGCGATGATGTTCAACCTGGTGTACTGGAACTTCGGGTTCCTGCGCATGAGCACGTCGGGCATGACGGCACAGACGTGCGGCAGCGGCGACTTCAAGGAGAGCGCCAAACTGCTGGGCGAGTCCACGGCGCTGGCGGTGCTCGTATCGGCTATCATCATCGTGCTGCAATGGCCCATCCGGCTGTTGCTGCTGTGGATTATCGGCCCCTCGCCCGAGGTGACCTCGCTGGCCATCACCTACTTCACCATCTGCATCTGGGGCGTGCCGCCCGTGCTGGTGATGATGGCGTTCAAGGGGTGGCTGCTAGGCATGCAGGACTCCAAGAGCGCCATGTGGATTTCCATCATGACCAACGTGTTCAACATCGGTGCCAGCCTCATCTGCGTCTATCTCTTGAAAATGGGCTTTGTGGGTATCGCCGTGGGCACGCTGGCAGGCGAATGGCTCGGCCTGCTCTATGCCGCACTGACGGTGCAACGCAAGTTCCCGCACCTCAACGGCATGCTGGACTGGCGCCGCGTGTGGCGTTTCAAGGGTGCAGGACGCTATTTCAAGGTGAGCCGCGACATCTTCGTGCGCAGTTTCCTGCTGATGACCGTGAGCCTGGCGTTTGTGTCCATCGGTGCCCGCAGCGGCGACCTTATCCTTGCTGTCAATGCCTTGATTCTACAACTATTCACGCTCTACAGCCACTTCATGGACGGCATCGCCTTTGCCGGCGAGGCGGTGGTGGGCAGGTATTACGGCATGGGTGATATGGGGCGCATGAGGCGCTGCGTGAGGCTGCTGTTCGGGTGGGGACTGGGTGTCGCCGCCGTCTTCACGCTCGTTTACTCGTTTCCCCGCATCGCCTTCTGGCTGCTGACCGACCAACAGAGCGTCATCGAGGCCGCAATGGACTATCGCGTGTGGTGTGCACTGATTCCCGCCGCCGGCATGGCTGCCTTTGTATGGGACGGCGTGTTCATCAGCCTGACGCGCTCGATGGGTATGCTCATCAGTGCGGGCATCGCCTGGTCGCTGTTCTTTGTCATCTACTGGATTACGCCCGAGGCATGGGGCAACAACCGCCTGTGGATTGCCTATCTGAGTTTCCTCTCTCTGCGCGGCATCATCCAGACCATTCTCTACCGTGGCTACATCACCAGCGGTGCATTAAAGCACTGACTCCCGGCGCAGGTTGTTAGCGCCAGGAGTCAGTAACGGGGCTATTGAATGTCCACAAGAGCGTGTGACATCAGTTCAGCAGCATGTCAATCAGCCCACTCAGGTCGGCAACCGTAATCAACGAGTCCTTGTCCAGGTCGGCACAATTGGGGCAGATACCGTTTCCTGTTCCCAACAGATAGTCAACCAGAACAGTCACGTCGCTGATCGTGACACTGCCGTCATGGTCCACATCACCCGGGTGATAATCCTTGCCCATGCCCTTGAGGTGAACAATGACATCCTCAGCGCCATCACTGCTCAAGGTCACATCAGCATGATAAATATTGGCAACATTGGGCGAGAAGGTCACGGTCACGGCAGAGCCTTTCTCGGCATCGGCGGCACTGATGACAAGTGGCGTGACGGCAAAGGCACCGGTTGCATCTTCCAGGGTGAGCCTTACATCTCCTGTCAGGTCCAACCCCTTAACGGACAGTGACATGCTGCTGCTTGAGTTGACCATCACAGTAGCGAAATCAACTTCACGCTGCGTTACCGAGATCACGGGCTTGACTTCGGGCTCCTTCATGAACCAGAAACTTGCCGTCCCGTCGGGGTTGATGACCATCTCAGTCACAGGCTTGCCCAGCATGCCGGCATTGCCCGTGACGGTACCGCCGGCTGTCATATAGAGTTGGGCGGCAGGCGTTGACTCATCGGTCCATTCATTCTTGTAGCCATTGGGCCAGAGGTCACCACTCTCGGAAAACTTCGACAGTTTGTTGTCGGCAGGCACAAAAGTAATCAACTGCACGTCCTCGTTATTGACGTTGTTGTTCGTCCAGCGGCCGGCACTGTAGGTGATGTGGGTGATCAGAATGCCCTCGTCAGGCAGGTAACGGTCCCACGTCTTGTTGCTGCGGCGGTTCTCCAAGATAAAATACTCGTTCTTGTTTACACCGCTCACAATCATCACAGCCTGGTCGGTGGATTGCTGCTGGTTCCATACGGGCAGGGTATAATAGGTGTTGGGGACGGCAGGTATCAACTTAACCCACCCCATAAAATGTTTCTCATAGGCCGTATAGCCAACAGGGGTATAACCATCGTTGTTATAGCAGCCCTGGCACATGATATCCCAGTTGCCCATGCCGTAATGGTCCCTGCCGCCGGTATCATACATGTCGGGCAACCCCAGACAGTGACCGAACTCATGGCAGAAGGTGCCGATGCCGTCGATGGTCTTGCCGTTGTCATTGCTGCCGTGCAGCTCGTTAAAGACGGCAAAATGGTTGATATAGGGGTCGTTAGGCGTGGGGGCGAAGGCGCCATTACCGCCTCGCGAATAGTATTTCGCAGCGTCCAGCGTCCAGTTGCAGGGCCAAATGGCCTCGGGGTGGTACATGGAAGCCTGGGCCTCTCCTACACCGGCAAAGATGACGATGACGACATCACAGTAGTAGTCGTTGTTGGTATCATAGGGCGAGAAAGAAACACCTTCGGCCGACGCCAGCTCGCAGGCTTCGGTGATCAGCCACCCGATGCCCTTATCCTTGCCCGTTCCTGAGCGGCCACCGTAATATTCACGGTTCTGCGACAGGCAGTAGATGCCGTACACGTCAAATACGGGCTGGTACAGGCCGTTGGACTGGTCGCGGAAGTACTGGCCGACACTCTCCTGGCCGGTGAGCATGGATTCGATGATACGTTCACGGCTATTGGCAAATTTCTTGTCCTGGAACTCCACCAAAATGATGGGAATGCGCCGCTGGCCGAGGGCAGGGACAGAAGCCGAATTGTTATTGCCTACGGCATTCAACTGGCCATCGCGACCCGGCATCCGGTACGATTTGACCTGCATCGTCATGGCGCCTCGCTGGGCATTGACAAAGGCTGCCTCGCTAGCCGTTCTCATGTTTGGATTATGGGCTCGCACAGCGGTCATTCCAGTCACTGTCGAGGTGTAGTAGAAGTCACCGTCTCGGCCACGTTCAACGGTCAAACCATCGGTGGTCAGAATGGCGTTGTTAAAGGCATTGCCCACGGCTTGTAACGTCAAGGTAGAGCCGTCGCTCTGGGTAATGGTTTGCCATCCTGGCTTTGCTGGCATGGCAACGGACGTAATCGCGCAACTCAACAGCAAGAGCAGGACAATAATGCTTGTTCTCATCATAAAGAATTAATGGTATAGTTAGAATTGATTAATTAATAATAAAACCTCTTCAACATCAGGACACAAGCCCTTCGATGCAAGGCATTGGCCCTTAACAGCCGCAAAATTAGGCATAATAATTCATGTAAACAACTTTTACAATAAGATTCACCGTTTCAAGTAATGGCGCTATTAGTGGTCTTGTGACGAAATAATGTGTTCATGGGCACTAACTTATCCTGCATATTCTCCTTTCTGCAACTGGCATGCAGGCAAGTAAAAACAAAGCCTCATTTGTTTTGTCCTGTGCTTGGTTTACACTATCTTTGCGATGTAATCAATGCCTAATGATATGAAAAAGAGAATTATCGTATGCTTCATCGCACTGCTGGGGGCTGTCAGTGCAGCATTTGCCCAGAAGAGTTACCTCAACGTGGTAGCCGACCACATCTATTCATCGGTATATCAAGAAATCTACCTGACAGGAGACATTCCCGCAGGCATCAAGTCGCACTACGACGGCTATGGCAGCAACGCCATGACAGTGGGCGTGCTGCTCAACATGCTGTCGCAGGAAGGCTTCGCCGTCGAGCAGATGAGTTGCTCGGCCGAGGGCGAGGTCATCGTCCTGTCACGCTCGACGACTCCAGGTACCGATGCCATCGAGCACATCGCCATCGATGACCAGGACGTGCACGAGGTGGCAAGATACAATCTGCAGGGCCAGCCGGTCAACCCGGAGGAAAAAGGCATCCAGATTGTGGTCTATTCCAACTACACGACGCGCACCGTCATTGTCGAATAATCTTCAACTCTCCCCTACTCTATATCTACTATGAGATACTACATCGTTGACGCTTTCACTAGCGACGCCTTCGGGGGTAATCCCGCAGGCGTTGTGCTGCTGGGGATGAACAGTGCGTTCCCAAGTGACAAACTGATGCTGCAGGTGGCAGCCGAACTGCGCTACAGCGAGACGGCCTTTGTACAGCAGAACGGCCCTACCGAGTTCACGGTGCGCTACTTCACACCGGCAAGCGAGGTGGACCTGTGCGGACATGCGACGATTGCCACTTTCGGAGTGCTGCGCCAGGAAGGCATCGTCGGGGACGGGGATGTGTGCATCAACCACACCCTGGCCGGCGACCTGGAGGTGCACATCGGACAGCAGGTAATGATGCAGATGGCGGCTGCACGCCGCGTGGACAAGCCGTTGGACACCGACCGCCTGCACAAAGTCATGGACAGCACGTCAGCAGTCATGCAATGGCCCGAATTGCCCGTGGAGATCATCTCTACCGGGCTGCCCGACATCATCATGCCCATGTGCTCGGTAGAAGCGTTGAACGCTATGCGGCCCGATATGGATGCCCTGGCCGAACTGAGCCGAGACCTCGATGTGGTGGGCGTCCATGCCGTAGTCCTGACCGAGGACGGCTACACAGGCCATGTGCGCAACTTCGGACCGCTATACGGGGTGCCCGAGGAGTCTGCCACAGGCACTGCCAATGCCGCCTTGACGCACTATCTGCAACGCCAAGGCATCATCACCGCCCCGGTGACCTGCCGTTTCCTGCAGGGCGAAGCGATGCAGCGTCCGTCGGTAGTCACGACGACGCTCAACGACGACGGCTGCATCTGGGTGGGTGGCCAGTGCTGCATCATCGCCAAGGGAGATTTGCTGGTGAAGGGCTAGCGCCGCGGCTTTTCGCTTCGTGAAAAATTGACCAGGACATCGACCACCTCGTCGATGTCATCGGTCAGCGTGAGCAATAGATTCTTGTATTTACCGGTCGCCATCAGTTGATCGAGCAGCGGATAGACCGGCATCTCATCCGTCCAGTAGCTCTTACCCAAGAATATCATCGGACTGGCGAACCCGAAGGAGAGGTAATGGTTCTGCACCGCCTCCTGGAAAATTTCCTGCATCGTTCCCGCACTGCCCGGGGTATAAATCAAGCCGCCATAGGACAGCGTGAGGATGCAGTCCTCGCGCACGCTGTTGTCAAAGAATTTGGCAATGTGGGTGGCAAACGGTGTGGAAGGCTCGTGGCCATAGAGCCAGGTGGGGATTCCCAGGCTCTCATAACGGCCTTGAGGAAACTTGTTGATGACATCAAATGCGGTTTCCAGCCAGCCTTCGTCCTTGAACGTGGGAGCAAGCGACAGCATTTTCAGGGCTGTGTCCAACTCACTGGCCGTGCGCCCCGCCATCCATGCACCCAGGTGAGTGGCCTCCATAGCTCCTGGGCCACCGCCACTCAGCATAAGAAACCCTTCCTCGGTCAACCGCTTGCTCAGCACAGCGATATCGCGGTAGATACCTTCGTTGCGGCTCTTAGCGTGACCGCCCATAATGCCCACGCAACGATGCGGGTCATGCTCCTCCATGAAGCCCGTGAGCGCCGCCTGGATGCCATGGTCGTGCAGACTGCGCGCCAGCGATTCATAGGTGCTCACGCCCTGCTGGCCCGTGAACAGGTAGTATTGGTACACACGGGCGTCAAAGCAGTTATTGTAGCACCGCTCACCGCCGGCCGTGAAACCCTCATAGAGTTCGGCGGCTGTGTACAGTGCATCTCGCGTCACGCAGTAGGGCGTCTTGTCCAGATAGGCCATGACCTCCTTGAGTTCATTCAATCCGCTTTTCGTAATCATGGGCAATAGTCTTTGATGTCATTCTTGGCAAAGGTAGTGAAAAAATGGTTCTTTCCCTAGTTTTTCACAACAATTCTTCAAGCGTCACCCACCAGCAAAACTTCAGGCATCCAGCAAAAACACCGGCATCGTGGGGCCTCACCTTAGCGTGGCCGCACAAAACAGCATAAACAAAAAAGAAGGACAATGTATTGTATACCAATAATTTGTCCTTCTTGTCGTTCTAGTCTTCTCAATTCAATCGACTTACTCAGAGGCCTTCAAGGCGTCGGCGAGGGCGCGGGCCTTAGCAGGGCCGATGACTGCCGTGAGGTCGTCGAGCGAGGCCTCGCGGATGCGCTTGAGCGACTTGAAATGCTTGAGCAGCAGGGTCCGCGTCTTGGGGCCGATGCCAGGGATAACATCCAGGGCACTCTGCACCTGGCCCTTGCTGCGCTGCTTGCGGTGGAAATTGATGGCAAAGCGGTGGGCCTCGTCACGCAACCGCTGGATGACGTGCAGCGTCTCGCTGTTCTTGTCGATGTACAACGGCACACTGTCGCCAGGGAAATACACCTCGTTCAACCGCTTGGCAATGCCCACGACAGCCATCTGGCCGCTCAGCCCGATGCTGTCCAGGGCTTCCAGAGCCGATGTCACCTGTCCCTTGCCGCCATCGACGATGAGCAGCTGCGGCAGTTCCTGTCCCTCCTCCACCAGGCGGCTGTACCGGCGGACAACGACCTCACGCATCGAGGCAAAGTCGTCGGCGCCCTCAACGGTCTTGATGTTGAAGTGACGGTACTCCTTCTTGGACGGCTTGGCGTTGCGGAACACCACACACGATGCCACTGGGCTCGACCCGCTGATGTTGCTGTTGTCAAAGCACTCGACATGGCGCGGCAGCACGGTCAGCCGCAGGTCGCGCTGCATGGTCGTGAGCGTGCGCGTGGTGCGCTGCTCAGGGTTGAGTTTCTCCATCATGCGCAGGCGGTCGGTACGGCGCTGAGTGGCATTCTTGATGGCGATATCGAGCAGTTTCTTCTTATCGCCGCGCTGCGGAATGGAGAACGTGAGTCCAGCAAACTCCACATCGGGCTCGACATTGACGGTGACCTCGGTGACGCGGTCACGCAGATAGGTCTCGGCAAAGCGCTTACGCACCTCGGCGATGGCCATCGACATAATCTCGGCATCGGCCTCGTCACGCGTCGAGAGGCGGTATTCGAGCGTCAACGACTGTACGACTGCCCCACCCCTGACGTGCAGGAAACTCACCCATGCGGCGTCATCGTCACGCAGCAAGCCGAACACGTCGATATTGTGGATTGACGGACTGACGATGACCGAGCGACGCCTGACGTGTTCCAGCAGTTTATAACGGCGCTTGAGCACCTCGGCCTCCTCAAAGCGCAATTCTGCCGCCAACTGCTGCATCTGCTGCATGAGCAGGTCCATCAGTTGGTGGGTGTCGCCGTTGAGAATCTGCCGAATCTCGCTGATGTATTCCCCGTAACGCTCGGGCGATACCAGTCCCTTGCAACAGCCCTCACAGCGGTGGATGTGGTACTGCAGGCACAGGCGGTGCTTGTCGGCCTCGATTGTTTCACGTGAAACATTCAAGCGGCAAGTGCGCAGCGGGTAAATCTGGCGGATGGTTTCGATGAGTACCTTGGCTACCTCGGCTCTGGGATACGGTCCGTAGAAGCGGTCTCCCCTACCCCTCTCGTCGCGGGTGACATACACGCGCGGGTACAGCCCTCCCGAGACGCATATCCACGGATAACTCTTGTCATCCTTGAGCAGCACGTTGTAGCGCGGCTGGTACTCCTTGATGAGGGCATTCTCGAGGTCAAGGGCCTCTTCCTCGGTGTTGACGACGGTGTACTCGAGGTCGGCAATGTTGCGCACGAGCATAGTGGTGCGCAGCGACGCGTGCTCCCGGTTGAAGTAGGAATTGACACGCCGCTTGAGATTCTTGGCCTTGCCCACATAGATGATGGTGCCCTCACGATTGCGGTAGCGGTACACGCCCGGCTCCTCGGGGATCAGCGAGAGTTTCAGCTTCAGTTCATCGGTCATGGGGTCCTCGATATCGCGTCTTTACGGCTATAAATATATTTATAGGAGTTATCCTCTCTGTTTAGAAGGTGAACAGCGAGGTCACCTCCACCTCGGGCGGGAACACCGAGCGGCCGTTCAGCACCTCAAGGTCACAGATGAAGTTGATGTAAACCTTCTTGGGATTCATCGACTTCACCAGCTCATAGGCTGCCAGCATCGTGCCGCCGGTAGCAAGCAGGTCGTCGTGGATGACCACCACGTCATCGGGGGTGATGGCGTCCTTGTGCACCTCGATGGTGTCGGTGCCATACTCCTTGCTGTAGGACTTCTGGATAACTTCGGCAGGCAACTTGCCGGGCTTGCGCAGGGGGACAAAACCGGCGCCCAATTGGGTGGCGAGGATGGCGCCACCGATGAAGCCGCGTGCTTCGATGCCGACCACCTTGGTCACACCTTTATCACGGTACAGGTCAGTCATGGCTCGTGTCATGATTTGCAGTGCTTCGGGGTCTTTGAATGCAGTCGTCAGGTCCTTGAACTGGATGCCTGGAACAGGAAAATCGGGCACGTTGCGTACCACACTTTTCACTTTCTCTAATTCTTGCTTATTCATTGTAAATCAGTATATTAGGTTAATATTGTTTCACGTGGAACAACTTATCTGCCCAACAAAACGAGCAGGATGTTGATATCACTAGGCGAGACGCCGGGGATGCGGGAGGCCTGACCCACAGTCTCGGGGTCGATGGCCTGAAGTTTCTGGCGCGCCTCGGTCGAAATCTGATGAATCTGGGAGTAATCAAACTTACCCTTGAGCGTCACGTTGTCGAGGCGGGCGACACGCTCGGCGAGTTGTGTCTCGCGCTCGATATAACCGCGGTACTTGATGGCAACCTCGGCGGCCTCGACAATTTCGTCGCGGCGTGCATCTTCCAGTGCGGCTATGTGCTCCTGCAATTCGGGCAACGCCTCGGCGAGGATAGCCATATTGAGTTGCGGACGCAGCAACAGGTCATGCAGGCGCTGTCCCTGGGACAAGGGTTGCATGCCATGAGCCTCAAGCACGGGATTGATGACGGCAGCCTTGACGGTGAATTCGCGGCAGAAAGCAGTCAATGCGTCAATCTGAGCACGCTTGCTCAACAGCAGGTCATAGCGCTCACGAGTCGCGAGTCCCAAGCGGTAGCCCTTCTCGGTCAAACGCATGTCGGCATCATCCTGGCGCAGCAGGATGCGGTGCTCGGCGCGTGAGGTAAACATGCGATACGGCTCATCCACGCCACAGGTCACAAGGTCATCAATCAGCACACCGATGTAAGCCTCGTTACGGCTCAGGGTAAACGGTTCACCACCGGTCACATTCTGGTGGGCATTGATGCCGGCAATGAGTCCCTGCCCTGCCGCTTCCTCATAGCCTGTCGTGCCATTGACCTGCCCGGCAAGGAACAGGTTCTTCACGATTTTGGACTCAAGGGTGTGGTTGAGCTGCGTGGGGTCAAAGAAGTCATACTCGATGGCATAACCGGGACGGAAGGCATGTACATCCTTCAGGGCGGGAATGTGGCGCAACGCCTCAATCTGCACCTCCCAGGGCAGCGACGATGAGAAACCGTTGAGATACATCTCATGCGTAGCCGCACCCTCGGGCTCAATGAAAAGTTGATGCGAAGTCTTGTCGGCGAAGGTCACAATCTTGGTCTCGATGCTGGGGCAATAACGGGGGCCGATGCTGGTGATTTGACCGTTGTACAACGGTGACTGAGGCAGACCGCGACGCAGCACTTCATGCACTTGCTCGTTGGTATGCACGATCCAGCAGGGACGCTGCGGCAGCGTTGTGCCGATGCCTGGCAGATAAGAAAAATGATGGAAATCCTGCTCGCCGTCCTGACGGATGCACTGCGAGAAATCGATGGTGCGCTCATCCAGACGCGGCGGCGTGCCGGTTTTCATGCGGCCCACGGTGAAGCCGAGGGCTGCCAACTGCTCGGTAATTCCTCTTGCGGGAGGCTCTGAAACACGTCCGCCGGGAGTCTTGACGGGACCCACATGCATCAAGCCGTTCAAGAAAGTGCCTGCGGTGAGGATCACTGCCTGGGCGCTAAAAGTCATGCCCAACACGGTCTTCACACCCTTGACTACCCCACCCTCAATCACGAATTCATCGACAGAATCCTGCCACATGTACAGATTCGGCGTGTTCTCGAGCACTTTTCGCCACTCCAGTATGAACTGCTGACGGTCACTCTGCGAACGCGGACTCCACATGGCGGGACCCTTGCTGCGGTTGAGCATACGGAACTGGATGCTGCTGCGGTCGGTAACGATACCCATCTGGCCGCCCAACGCATCGATTTCGCGCACAATCTGCCCCTTGGCAATGCCTCCCACAGCGGGATTGCAGCTCATCTGGGCAATCTTGTTCATGTCGATGGTGATGAGCAGCGTGCGCGACCCCAGGCGCGCTGCAGCAGCAGCCGCTTCACAGCCGGCATGACCGGCGCCCACCACTATGACATCATAGTCGCTTCTCATTTCCAAACAGGGAATCAATCGTTGAGGAACACGCCCTGGGGCAGCATGGCGAGGGCAGCATTCTCGTGCTGCTCCATGATCTCGCGCTCACCCGGGCCCTTGTCATTGATGCCGCACAGGTGCAGCACACCGTGGATGATGACGCGCATCAACTCACCACGGTAGTCCACTCCCAGCATCTCGGCATTGGAGCGAACGGTATCAAGCGAAATGACCATATCGCCTGCTATGTGCCTCGAGTTGGTATAGTCAAAGGTGATAATGTCGGTGTAATAGTCATGTCCCAGGAACTGGCGGTTGGTCTCCAGGATGTACGCATCGTCACAGAAGACGTAGGTCAGACATCCCACCCGCTGGTTCAAGGTTGCAGCGACAGCTACAATCCAGTCCTGCACCGCCGGCTCGTTGAGTCGCGGCATCGAGACGTTACCTTGGGTCATGTAGATGATTTCAGTCATTGTAAACAGCGTTTTCAAAAACGGGAGACAAAGATAACACATTATTTTTACAAATCAGCATAAAACCGGCAAGATTTAACCCAACAATGGCTTTAAGGACCAAAAAACGACCTCTCAGGGCAAAAATGGCCCCAGAGGCCCCCTACCCGATTTTTCTGAGAAAAAGCCCAAAACCGCTAACCGCACTGAAAAACAGGCAAAAACCGCATTTTAACCCGCTGAGAATTGAAAATTTGTCGGCACAGGGCCATTCATCGAGGATTTTTTGACGAATTTTGGCATTAAATTTGCAGGGATGATAATAAAACAGTACCTTTGAGGGAATCTTACCGCCGAGCCTCTAGACCCGCGATAACTGGCAAGAAAAAATAACAACATAAAAACTTTGAGTTATGATAGATTATTTCACATCCAATCTCTGGCTCATCTGGGTTATCATTTCCATCGTGTGCCTCATCCTTGAATTATCTTCAGGTGATTTCTTCATCTTGTGCTTTGCCATCGGTGCCGCTGTGGCCGCCATCATTGCCGGCTGCGGTCTGTCGCTCACATGGCAGATCATCCTGTTTGCTATCATTTCCATCTTGAGTCTGCTGCTCGTGCGTCCGGCTCTGATTAAAAAACTGCACAAACCCAACCGCGAACGCCTGAGCAACGCCGAGGCCATGGTTGGCCAGGAAGGTCGCGTCAGCGAGACCATCGAGGCCGGCGGCTACGGACGTGTTGCCATCGACGGCGATGACTGGAAGGCCCTGAGTGCCGACGGCAGTGCCATCGCCAAGGACACCCGCGTGCGCGTTACCAAAATGGAAAGCATCATCCTCACGGTCGAGCCCATCGACTGAAATGAGATAGAGTAGGGGAGACTACTCTTCATTTGACAACCAACGAACATTATTCATCAATTAAATTCTTAACAATATGCCAATTTCACCAATAGGGATTTTTCTCATCGTCATTATTTTACTGGCTCTGATCCTTGTCAAGAACAGCCTTGTAATCATCCCGCAAAGCGAGACCAAGATCATCGAGCGCCTGGGTAAGTACTATGCAACGCTCAAACCCGGCATCAACATCATCATCCCGTTTATCGACCGCGCCAAGACCATCGTGGCCTACGAGCACGGACGCTACCGCACCACCAACGTGATTGACCTGCGCGAGCAAGTCTATGACTTCGACAAGCAGAACGTGATCACCAAGGACAACGTCATGACGCAGATCAATGCACTGCTCTATTTCCAGATCATGGACCCCTTCAAGGCCGTGTACGAAATCAACAACCTGCCCAACGCTATCGAGAAGCTCACCCAGACCACACTGCGTAACATCATCGGTGAGCTTGAGTTGGACCAGACGCTGACCTCGCGCGACACCATCAACTCCAAGCTGCGTGCTGTCCTCGACGATGCCACCAACAAGTGGGGTATCAAGGTCAACCGTGTCGAGCTGCAGGACATCCAGCCGCCGCAAACCGTGCTACAGGCCATGGAGAAGCAGATGCAGGCCGAACGTAACAAGCGCGCCACCATCCTCACCAGCGAGGGTCAGAAACAGGCTGCCATCCTCCAGTCCGAAGGTCAAAAGACCGCTCGTATCAACCAGGCCGAGGCCGACAAGCAGACCGAAATCCTGCGCGCCGAGGGTGAAGCACAGGCACGCATCCGCCGCGCCGAAGCCGAGGCTATCGCCATCGACAAGATTACCCAGGCTGTGGGACAGAGCACCAATCCTGCCAACTACCTGCTGGCCCAGAAGTACATCCAGATGCTCGACACCGTAGCCAGCGGCGACAAGACCAAGACGGTCTACCTGCCCTATGAGGCCACCAACCTGCTGGGTTCCATCGGCGGCATCAAGGACCTCTTCGCCAAGGACGAATAATCGGGTAGGGGAGAACACAAGCCATCTTTAGCGACCCGCAGGGGCTGCTACCCTAAGGAACAGTTCCGTTTTGCAAAAGAAATTTTGCTAACGGAACTTTTTCTTTGGCAATTGCCCCAATGAAATTGTGGGAAAGGGTGGGGGAGAGTAGAGAATATTTTTTGTACCTTTGTGGCTGAAGAATCGATGCGGCTTCACAATCAATGGCCGTAAAAATCTAATTAACAGATGATTAACGTATTCCATATCGTATCTAACAAGCACTGGACCGGTGCCGAGCAATACACCTATGACCTGGTGGAGCGGCTGCGCAACGACGAGGACTTCTACGTCGAGGTCGTGTGCCGCAAGCACCCCAACGTGCTCAAGCAATACCGCCGCCTGGAGATTCCCATCTCCATCCTGCCCCTCAAGGGAGTCACCGACATCGACTCCCCCGTGCGTTTTGCACGCCTGCTGCGCAAGGGGCACAACATCATCCATGTGCACAGCTTCAGGGACGCCTTCATGGCAGTGATGGCACGGCGCATCAGCGAGAACCGCGACACGCGCGTCGTGGTGAGCGTCCACGGCGTCTACAAGCCCAAGAAGAACTACATGTACACCAAGTTGTACAAATCCATCGACTGCTTCGTCTTCTCCTCCGAGATGGCAAGGGAGGCCTTCCTGGGTAAAGCCAAGAAGACCTATGCCGACCGTGGCGTGGTGCTGCGCGACAGCGTGTGTGACAGCCAGATAGGCACTCAGGTGCCCGACCTGCGACGCGAACTGAACCTCGACAGCCACCAGGCACTCATCATGTACCACGGCAAGCTGGCCCCGGAAAAAGGCTTAGACGCCCTTCTGAGCGCGTTAACCCACGTGGACAAGAGCAAGTACCACCTGGCCATCATCGGCGAAGGACAGCCCAAATACAAGGCAAAAATCAAGGGTTTTATCGTCGCCAATGGTCTAGTCCATAACGTGTCGCTGCTCGGTTTCCGCGACAACATCCTGGAATACCTGCGACAGGCCGACTTCGGCGTGCTGCCGTCAATTCAGCAAGAAGCGCTGGGAATCAGTAACTTGGAGTACATGATGGCCGGCAAGGCCCACATCTGCAGCAACAATGGTGCCCAACCCGAGTATGTCCATGACGGCGTGAACGGCTTGCTCGTGCCTCCAGGCGACGAACAGGCGCTCACCGATGCCATCAACCTGCTCATCAACGACACTGCCTCCCGTAGCCGCATGGGCACCCAGGCCCAGAAGGATTTCGAGGAAAACCTCGACTATCCCGCCTTCTACAAGAAGATGACCGACCTGTACCGCAGCCTGCTCAAGAAAGCCCCGGCCGTCAACATCGTGATTCCAGAGCAGGGAGAGACGGAATAATAGAGACGAGACTCACCAGCAACCAAATATTATGAGGGTGCGTCATAATTCAGTTATGGCTCACCCTCATACATTATTAATGTTTATTATTAATAATTAAAATAAATAGACAACAAAATTTGTATAAAACTATTAATGAAACACAAAAGCGCTCAATAATTTTGTCAACAAAGAAATTAACATGAATTTTGTACACTTTTTTGTTATATTTTTCACTCAAATGTTTATAAACGTTATCAGTATCTATAGAATTTACACATGAAAAAAATCTTAATTCTAGTATTTGTGTTGATGATCAGTTTCATCAATGCAATGGCTCAGAGCGGCCAGACATTTTCTGGGACAGTGCTCGACGACCATGACGAACCTCTCATGGGAGTTAGCGTCCATGTTAAGGGAACTTCTACGGCTACAATGACTGATGCCAATGGTCGCTTTTCCATCAAGTGTTCTCCAGGAGCAACGCTTACATTTGACTACATTGGTTTTCTTTCACAGGAGCATGACGTTCAGGGTAAAACTTCTATCGAGGTTCGCATGAGTGAATCTCCTCATGATCTGAACGAGGTAATCGTTGTCGCTTATGGCACTGCCAAGAAAAGCAGTTACAGCGGATCTGCCAGTATGGTAGGCCAAAATGCGCTCAAGGACATCCCCATCACCACTTTTGAGAATGCGCTCAATGGACGCGTTGCGGGCCTCCAGGTCTCCAACAGTAGCGGTCAGGCTGGTTCGACCCCAAGCATCCGCATCCGCGGTATCGGGTCAATGAACGCGAGCAATGAGCCCCTTTATGTCATCGATGGTGTGCCCGTTACCAGCGGTGACGTTGGACAAATGAGTGACTATATCTACTCAACCAACAACGTGATGAATTCGCTCAGCCCTAACGACATCGAGTCAATCTCGGTGCTTAAGGACGCTGCCGCATCGTCTCTCTACGGTTCACGCGCTGCTAATGGTGTTATCCTCATCACAACAAAGAAAGGCTCCCAAGGCAAGACCCATGTTGATTTGAATATATCGGTGGGTTTCACGCCATCGTGGGCAACTAAAAACTATGAGCCCGCCAAGACTGAGCAGCAGGTGGAAATGCTTTACAAAGTATTCCATGATTATAAAACCTCCGGGGGCAGCAGCGATGAAGCAGCTAATTCTTATTCCTTGGGGCAGCTCAACCGCAGGTTCAACAAGCACGGCTATGCCTTCTCCACCGAGGGTGTTGGCCTGAATGCGCCGATTATCATCAGCGACTACAACAACTCGGGTAGAGCAGGGAAATACTTCGACTGGGACAAAGCCTATTTCCGTACTGCCACCTTCCAGAACTATGACTTCGCTGTGAGCGGTGCAACTCCTAATGTTAACTACTACACCTCGTTTGCATACACCCGCGATGAGGGCCGTATCCGCATCAACAATTTTGACCGCTTCAGCGGACGCATCAACCTGACTGCCAAGGCTGGCAAATTCCTCGAGTTGTCTTCCAACGTCAGCGCCAGTCGCACGACCACTGAAGGCTACAACGACACCCGCAACACTGGCAGTAACTTGTTCATGCAGACACGCAATCTGCTTTGGGGACTTTACTGGCCCACCGACTTTGCGACAGGCGAAGATTGGACCAGCCGTTATGGCAGTTATGCCTACAATGCGCTCTACTACAACAAGCAGTGGGAAAACAGGGCACAGAACAACAAGTTCAATGTCACCGAAGCCCTCACCTTGCATCTGTTGCCTGTACTTGACGTTAAGTCGATTTTCTCCTATGACAACACTACTGTTAAGGATCACATCTACTTCAGCGCCGACCACTTCTCTGCCTCGTCCGATAATGGCAGAGTGCATGAGATGCGCACGGTCTATGAGAAGATGGTATCAAGCACTACAGCCAATTACAACCAGAGTTTTGGCGACCACAACGTACAATTGATGGCAGGCTTTGAAGCCGAGAAGAACAAGACCGATTTCACACGCTCAACAGGTACCAATCTGCCCACCAGTACGCTCCACACCGTGAGCACTGCAGGCAGCACCGAAGCATCGGGCTACCGTTGGGGTAATTCACTCGTTTCGTTCCTTAGCAAGGCCGACTACCAGTATGCAGGCAAGTATTTTGCTTCAGCAAGTTTCCGCCGTGATGGTTCATCTAAGTTGAGCCGCAATTCACGCTGGGGTAACTTCTGGTCGCTTGCTGGTTCATGGAATATCAAGCGCGAGAGTTTCATGGAGTCGCTGGAAAATGTGAGCGCCCTCAGGCTGCGCATGTCATATGGTGTGAATGGTACCTTGCCCACCAACAATTACGGCTACATGAACCTCATTACTTACAACACTAAGTACATGGGTGACCCGGGCGGCACTCTTTCCACCCTTGCAGACAATGACTTGTCGTGGGAGACCAACTACACCTATAATGTGGGCATCGACTTCGGATTCTGGAACAATCGTCTGCGTGGTAGCATTGAGTACTTCAACCGCACATCCAAGAACCTGCTTCAGGATATGCCCATCACACGTGTCACGGGATTTTCATCAACCCTGCGCAATATCGGACGCATCAACAACCACGGTTTGGAAACCGAAGTGAGCTATGACATCATTAGCAACCACGGTTGGTTGTGGACAGCATCTGTCAACGCCACCTTCCTCACCAGCAAGGTCAAAAAACTATATAATGGAGCAGACATTATCTGGTATGACCCCACTGGTGACGATGATCGCGCACAGTACATCTATCGTGAGGGTGAATCAACATTGGCATTTTATGGCTATGAATGGGCTGGTGTAGATCCGTCAAATGGTGCCAGCGTATATTATGTCAATGCCCCGGAAGATGACCAGGCAGGTGACTTTATTTACAACGGCCGTGGAGCGACCTATGACTATAAAAAAGCCAACAGTACGATTATTGGTAATGCCATTCCCAATGTTACAGGAGGTCTCAACACCACTTTGAGTTATAAGGGCATTGAACTGGCTGCCAACTTCATCTATAAGATTGGTGGAAGCCTCTATGATGGTGCCTACAAGGATGTGGCCGATGATGGTTACTACTGGGAACGCATCCGCTCCAAGAACTACTATGACAACATGTGGACTGCCGA
>JAEEGI010005981.1_pt1 | contig 27657 bp, 33 predicted proteins | sample 8958751 | NCBI WGS metagenome assembly JAEEGI01 (sample SAMN16246545, study PRJNA631951) | gut metagenome | biome: gut microbiome; feature: rumen; material: KS-attached | host: Bos | place: Iran: Karaj | collected 2018-10 | reverse complement strand
TACAAAGTCATCGTTTTTGAAAAAGGAAAACGGATCGAAGAGAGAGTCAGGGATGTGGAAACGTTCTTCCAGACAGGCATTCTCGATCCTGAATCGAATGTCCAGTTCGGCGAAGGAGGGGCAGGCACTTTTTCCGATGCCAAGCTGACCACGAGGATCAAGGACAGATATATCGATTACATCCTGGATCTTTTCATCCGCTTCGGAGCTTCCGAAAGGATACGCTATGAGAATCATGCCCATATAGGAACGGACGAGATCCGGAAGATCATCGGAAGCATCACCGATCATCTGATCGCTGAAGGTGTCAGCTTTCATTTCGGCGAACCCGTGACCGGTCTCATTCTCAACGAAATGCATGAAGCCATCGGCGTAACGACCAAACAGGGAAGCTATGATGCGGACCATATCCTACTGGGGATCGGACATAGCGCACAGGAGACCTATGAGATGCTGAAGAAACAGGGAGTATCCATGGAAAAGAAAGATATCGCCATCGGTTTCCGGGTCGAACACCCGCAGTCTTTTATCGATGCACGGCAGACCGACGCGCTCGTGAAAGAAGCCAACGAATACTTTCTGCGCTACAAAGGAGAGAAAGGCGTTTATTCCTTCTGCATGTGTCCGGGAGGTATCGTGATCCCGGCCATGTCTGATCGAAACAGCATCGTCACCAACGGAATGTCCTATGCCGCCCGAGATTCCGGCTATGCCAACAGTGCCATCCTGATTCAGGTCTTCAAAGAAGAATTCGAGGACGGACTGGCATACCTGCGTTCGCTGGAAAAAGAAGCCTATGATTATTCCCGTTCCTATCAGGCGCTTGCTCAGAACATCGGTGATTTCATGAATGGCGAACTGCATCCGCTTGTTTTTGAATCGACCTATCCGTTAGGGACGGTATTATATGATTTCAATCGCTTTTTTAATGAAAAAGATCTGACGATCCTCAAAGAAGCCTTCCGGGATTTCGACCGGAAGATCCCGGGTTTCATCGACAATGGGATCATCGTAGGTCCGGAAACGCGTTCCTCCAGCCCGATCCGCATCAATCGCGATCAGACCTGTCAGTCTGTCAACACGAAACGCCTCTATCCCATGGGAGAAGGAGCCGGTTACGGCGGAGGGATCATGTCCTGCGCTTTGGATGGTATACGGATCGCAAATGCGATACTATGGAAACATGAACAGATATAGCAGGCAAGATGAGACATCCTACTGTTTAGGCATGTCTCTGACCATGGAAGCTCTGAAACATCAAAGCAGCCATATGAAAGAAGTCATCTTATCCGAAAAAGTGATACGCAACCGGGAATCTGCGAACCTGTTTTCCTTGTGTGAATGTTCGAATATCCCTTACAGATACGATGATCCGCTGATCGACAGGCTTTCCGCCAAAGAAAACTGCTACTGCATCGGCATCTTTCAAAAATATGAAACAGTCCTTCATGACCGTGAGCATCTCATTCTGTATCATTTCAATGATCTCAATGATCTTGGTACGGTCATACGATCGGCGGTCTCTTTCGATTTCAAGGACATCATCCTGATCGGCAGCGAGATCGATCTCTTCGATCCTGCCTGCATCCGTTCTTCCATGGGAGCCTTTTTTCAGGTTTCCGTCCGGCAGTACCCTGAGATGAAAGGATATCTGAAAGACTATCCGGATCATCCGATCTACGTTTTCAGCAGCAACGGAAACAGGGAACTGAAAGAACTGAAACTGAAAAAACCATTCAGCCTGCTGATCGCCCAGGATCCGCACGAACTGGATGGCTATGCTTCCGATGTCTATACGATCGCCCATCATCATTTCGATACGATATCTCTGGCGATCCGTTCCTCCATCGTTCTGGAACGCGCTTACGAATTGAAACGCGTCCTATAGCTGCATCTTTGACATAATTCCGAAGAGAAATAATGCTGCCTGAAATCAGCGAGATAATTGAGATATGTTTTTGAAGAAAGGATCTTTGAAAGATCTTTTTCTTTGAGATTTCCGATTTTGTTGTATGCTTTGGGGTCCAGACAGCACAATGTCACATCGTGATGCACATTGATTGCGATCATGTCAGTCGCCCCATGACAGGTTCCTTCGTCAGAAACGAAAGGAGCGTCGAGCTGCGGCCATTCGAAGAAATCGCTGAAATAGACATAGACATGGTTTTTCAGATTGTATGAGCCTTTTTTCGAAGTCTCAGCGAATCCGCAGGCATCTTCCAGATGCTGCAGATATGCCTGCAGGCGCTCATCCAGCTGCTGCTTGCTATAGAAACGCAGTTCGATATTCCTGTCCTGATCATTTTCGATGAGTCCGTCGATCGTCCGGAAGTAATCCTCGGAAACCGGAACATGGCTGATGCTGTGCAGAGATACGGACAGTTTCCGCAGACAGCGATGTTTCAGCAGATCCGGATATCTGTTCAGCAGCAAGCCGTTCGTTACCAGCTGAAGATCCATATTTTCTTTGTCTAACAGATCCAGTATCCTTTCAAAATTCGGATGAAGCAAAGGCTCTCCCAGCATATGGAGATAAAGATAGCTGCAGAACGGCCGGATCTGCCTGACATGATGCTCGATATCCGCATATTCCATAAACGTATTGCCTTTGGGATAGCTGCAGAAAGGGCAGTTCAGGTTACAGGCATCCGTGATTTCCAGATAGACGCGTTTCATGTTTCTATCTTAACAGATTTGCCTCAGACAGATGCCTGAGAGAAAATTTATTTGTATTATTTTTCAATATTTGCTAGAATTATCACATATGTTGAATAGTGACGAAGTACCTTTACCGAGTAGCTGCACCTTGGAAATGAGGTGTTTTCATGAATAATAATGATATATTGACGATTCTGGTCGTCTTGGTCCTGTGTTACAGCTTTTTCAGTGCGTCAGAAACTGCATTCAGTTCCCTGAACAAGATCCGCCTGAAAGCGATGATCAACACCGGCAATAGCGCCGCAGAAAAGACGCTGGCGTTGGCAGACGATTTTTCGAAACTGCTCACCAGCATCCTGATCGGCAATACGATCGTAAATGTCGTAGCCGCATCACTGGCTACGGTCCTTTTTACGAACATCTATGGCGGGAATGGCGTTGCGATCTCTTCAATCGTTATGACTCTGGTGATCATGATCATCGGCGAGATCCTGCCGAAAACGCTGGCGAAGCACAATCCGGAGAAATTTGCGGTTTCGGTCACGCCGATCCTGCGTCTGCTGGTCTTCCTGCTGACGCCGCTGACCTTCATTTTCCATTTGCTGGAAAAACTGATCTCCCGTTTCTATGAAGACAATTCGGATACCTATTCCAACGACGAGATCATCACGATGGTCGAAGAAGCCAACGAAGAAGGCGAAATGGAAGACCATGAAGCCGAGATCATCACCAACGCTCTGGAATTCAACGACCTGGATGTCGGCGAGATCCTGACGCCTCGCATCGATGTCATTGCGATCGATATCGACGAAGACAGCCTGCAGGATATCGAGAAATACTATCGCGACTCCGGCTATTCGCGTCTTCCGGTCTATGAGGATTCCATCGACAATATCATCGGCGTTCTTCATGAAAAAGACTTCTATTACCATCTTCTATATGAAAAGGACCTCAATATCAGAGATATCCTGCAGAAAACGATGTACACGTCTTCGCAGGTCAAGATCTCTTCTTTGCTGAAGCAGTTCCAGTCTTCCAAGACGCATCTGGCGATCGTCGTCGATGAATACGGAGGAACGGAAGGCATCATCACGATGGAAGATATCCTGGAGGAACTGGTTGGCGAGATCTACGATGAGCACGATGAGGTCATCGAGTACTACAAGAAGATCGATGACAACACCTATCTGGTCAAAGGCGATCTTGATATCGATGATCTGTTCGAACATTTCGCGATCGAGAATGATGAGGATTTCGAATTCAATACGACATCTGCCTGGGTCATCGATGTGCTGGATAAGATCCCATCGGTCGGCGATCATTTCGATTACAAGAATCTGCATGTGGAAGTCACCGATGCGGATTCCAAGAAAGTCAACGTGATCAAAGTAACGATCAACGAAGATAAAGCGGAAGAGAAAAAGAAATAGTATAATGAATCTATGCAGCAATTCTTCGTCGATGAAGTTTTGAATATCGGTAATCATGTGAAACTGGAGGATGATATCCTTTATCATCTGCAGAAGGTTTTACGTAAGGATTCGGACTATACGTTCCGTCTATGCGATCCGACGGGACGTATTTTCTTTGCGCATCTGTTCGATAAGCAGAGCTGTGTCGTGGATGATTCTTCTGACGAAAACAACGAGCTTGCGAATGAGATCACCTGCATCCTGTCGCTGTTCAAGAATGACAGATACGAGTTCTGCGTGCAGAAGCTGGTCGAACTGGGCGTATCCCGTATCGTGCCGTATGAGGCTTACAGGAGCGTGGTGAAAGCAAAGGACGATAAAAAACTCATGCGTCTGAAAAAGATCGTGAAAGAAGCGGCCTGCCAGTCGCATCGCAACCGCATCCCGGAAGTCACGAATGCCGCAGGTATCGATGATCTGAAGAGATTTATGAGCGATCGCAACTATATCTGCTACGAAAACTATCGCAATGACAGCGGTATCGATACTGCAGGAAATATCACTTATATCATCGGACCGGAAGGGGGCTTCGATCCCGGCGAATACGAGAAGATCGTATCTTTCGGCTTTACTCCCATAAGCCTTGGAAAACGTATCCTGCGCGCTGAAACCGCAGCGATCTATCTGACGAGCGTGATCGTCAGCAGGTGTCAATGAAAACATATGCGATGATGGTCCTGGGTTGCAAAGTCAACGATTATGAAGCGACCTACGTGAGAGAAAAACTGAATCCTTATTATGCGGAAATAGATTTCAAAGACAAAGCCGATCTCTACATCATTTTTACATGCTGCGTCACCAATACTGCCGAAAGCAAGACCCGCAAGTTTCTTCACGATGCGCGAAGGAACAATCCGGATGCCTATATCGTCGCGGTCGGATGCATGAGCCAGATCAAAGGAGGATCCGATGATTTTGCCGATGTGGATCTTATCATCGGTTCCGACCAGAAAGATAAAATGATTGAAATGATCCTGAATCATGAGAAGGGGTCGAAAGTCAATGAATCGATCAGCAAGGACTTCGAAACGCTGTTCGTAGAATCTTATCCGAAGAAATCCAGGGCGTTTCTGAAGATCGAAGACGGATGCAATCAGTTCTGCAGTTACTGCATCATCCCTTACGCAAGAGGCAGGCAACGCAGCGCCAATCATAAGGACATCTTGAAACAGGCGGGGATCCTTTCGAAAACCAATAAAGAGATCGTCCTGACCGGTATTCATACGGGGCGATATGACGATGGAGAATACGATCTTTATCATCTTTTGAAAGATCTCGTACTGATCGAGGATCTGAAAACGATACGGATCAGTTCGATCGAGATCAATGAAGTCACGGATGAGATCATTCAGCTCATGAAAGATAATGAAAAGATCGCCCATCATCTGCATATCCCCGTACAGGCTCTCGATGATGAGATCCTAAAGAAGATGAACCGTCCTTACACGATGAAGGAATATCTTGAAAGGATCGAAGATATACGCAGGCAGATCCCAGGCATCAGCATCGGTACCGATCTGATCGTCGGATTCCCGTATGAAACGGATGAGATCTTCGAAGGATATCTGAAGATGCTGGAAACGATCCGATTCGCCTTTGTCCATGTATTTCCTTACGCAAGAAAGAAAGGCACGGTCGCGGATACGTTCGATCAGCAGATCGATCAGCGCACGAAAAAGGAACGCGTACGGAAAGTTCTCGATCTGCAGCAGCAACTGACGCAGGAACATAAAAGATCCTTCGTCGGCAAGACTGTCACGGTCCTGATCGAAAAGAACGACGACAGCTGTTCCTATGGCTACAGCAGAGAATACATCTATACGAAAGTCCCGGGAATCTATCCGGTAGGCGAACTTGTGGATGTTACAATAGAATCGGCAATGAAAGAGGTCATCGGACATGCTGCTGAGTGAAATGTTCAAGGGCGCTCCCGATCTGGAAATCGAACAGCTTTCGGTAGACAGCCGTTTTCCTATGAAAAACGCGATCTTTTTCTGTCTGAACGGAATCAAGTATGACGGTCACAACTACATTAGGGAAGCGATCGAAAACGGCGCCAAAGCCATCGTTTACAGCAAAGAGATCCCGACCGAACAGAAAAGCCAGAACAGAGCCATCTACATCAAAGTTCCTAACGTAAACAATACGCTGATCGAAATCGGAAACCGTTTCTACGACTATCCCAACAACGGCATTGATAAGTATCTCGTCTGCGGTTCTTATGGAAAGTCCTCCGTGACGACATTCATCAATTATTTTCTTAACCGCTACAGCAGCTGCGCCTATGTCGGGATCTTAGGCATCAACTACGAAAAGAATCACCTGCGTTCCTCATTCTCTACCCTGAATATTTTGGACAATCTGAAGATCTTGGACAAGATCAGAAGGACAGGGATCAAAGCCGTCACTTTCGAAGCCGATGTCCGTTCCTTGAATCTTCAGAAACTCGATGCGATCCTGCCTGATTATTTCATCTATACCTGTACCAACAGCGACCATTCTTCCGATTATCTCAACAACCAGTATTTCGTTCAGCTGAGACGCTATTTCTATACATTGGAAGATAGTTGCCGTTTCATCCTGAATATCGACGATATTTCCTTCAAGCAGATCTATGACTGCGTCGGCAGCTATGTGACTTACGGCTATTCCAATCTGGCGACCTATCAGATCCGCGACGTGACCATGAACAAGAACGGCATCGATTACAAACTCAAATATCAGGATGAACTCTATCATATAAGCTGCCATCTCCAGGGCATTTCTTCGCTGTACAATCTGACAGCCGCTATCGTAGCACTGCACCAGAAAGGATATCCGATGGAGCAGCTGATCGAAACATTCAAGGATGTGCCGGATGTGGATGGCGTGATGGAACGGGTCGACGAAGAATACGATATCATCGTCGATAGCGCCTATGATCTCGCTTCGATCAAACTGATCTGCGATTACGCGAAAATGGCCAGACACAGGAAGAAAGCGATCGGCGTGATCTCCGTCAACTATTCCGACGGCGACCGGCGTCTGGAAAAAATGATGCAGATCTGTGAAGATGCGCTGGATGTCATCATTCTGACGGAAAACGAATCGTCGGAAGGCGCGGTCAGCGATATTCTGGAACGCTGCGACAAATATCTCACGAAACATAAGGCCGTTTATTCGACGATGCGTTCCTTCGCCATCGAGAATGCGATCGAACTGATGAATAAAGGCGATGTCCTGATCATCATCGATAAAGGCAACGAGAGATTCCTGGAAATGGGATTGGGAAAAGAGTATTATCATGGTGACAAGTATTATGCTCAGAAATATATCAGTCAGAGAAGGAGAGAAGAAAATGAAACTGTCTAAGTATATCGATCACACTTTACTGAAAGCCGACGCTTCCAAGGAAGCCATCCGTCAGCTATGCAGGGAAGCGAAAGAATATGATTTCAAATCCGTCTGCGTCAATTCCGGGAACATTCCTCTTTGCAAAGAAGAGCTGGCAGGCAGCGATGTGCTGATCTGTACTGTGGTTGGTTTCCCTCTGGGCGCCTGCACGACGGAAACGAAAGTCTTTGAAACGAAAGACGCGATCGCCAAAGGGGCAGATGAGATCGATATGGTCATCAATATCGGCAGACTGAAAGACAACGACATGGATTATGTCACCGAAGAGATCCGCCAGCTGAAAGAAGCATGCGGCGACAAGGTATTAAAGGTCATCATCGAGACCTGCCTGCTTACGGATGAAGAAAAAGTCAGGGCATGCGAAGCGATCCTGGAAGCGAAAGCGGATTTCGTCAAGACTTCGACTGGCTTCTCGACCAATGGCGCCACCTTCGAAGATGTAAAGCTTCTTAAGGATACCGTAGGCGAAAGATGCCTGATCAAAGCGGCAGGCGGCGTGCGCAGCAAAGAAGATTTCGCAAAGATGATCGAACTCGGCGCCAACCGTATCGGCACATCTTCCGGTACCAAACTGATTGAAAAAGGCGAATAAACTATTTCATTTTCGGATGATTTAGTATATAATTTTGAATGTTGACGGAATGGGGGTGAAATTATGGCAAGAGTCGTCGTCAAAGAAAACGAACAGCTGGATGATGCAATGCGTCGTTTTAAGAGACAGGTTTCGCGTAATGGAACGCTCCTGGAAGTCAGGAAAAGAGAATATTATGTCAAACCGGGCGTTAAGAAAAGATTAAAGAGAGAAAACGCGCGCAAATTAAGAAGATCGAAATAAGAAAGACTGAGAAATCAGTCTTTTATTTCTGTCATATAATAGAAGCATGAGCAAAGTGAATGTGATCGGTGCCGCCTGCATGGACATCCTTTTGTCTCCGATCGATCAGGAATCTTTCTTTTCCGGAAGTTATAAGACGGATCATATCCTCATGCTGCCGGGAGGGGATGCTTTGAATGAAGCGCTCGTTCTGAGCCATTTCCAGGCCGATACGAAGCTGATCGCCATACTGGGCAATGATCTGCTGGGACGGCAGCTGAAAAGCATTCTGAAGGAAGGAAACGTTTCCTATAACGAGAATCTGCTCAAGGACGGCGTGGAAACCTATGTTTCGATCGTCTGCGTCGATGGAAACGGCGAAAGGACTTTTGTCGGAAACAGGAATGGCAGTCTCAGGAAGCTGAAACTGGAAGATATCGCGGTCGATGACGATTGCGAGATCGTCAGTTTTGCATCACTGTTCATATCGGAAGAACTGCACGATGCCGAACTGGAAACGCTGTTTGCGCAGATCAAGCGAAAAGGAAAACTCCTGTGCGTCGACTGTTCGACGCCGAAACATCATGAGACGGTCGGGGATATGCATTGCCTGAAACATGCGGATTATTTCTTCTGCAACCGGAAGGAAGCCGAGATGCTGACGCAGGAAAGCGATCTTGAAAAGATCTGCGAATGTTTTGAAGCGCACGGAGTGAATGCGATCATCAAATGCGGAAGTCAGGGTGCCTATCACAGACATGTACTATATGGGACGGAGCCCGTCGTTCCCTTGGATACGACAGGGGCAGGGGACAGTTTTGTGGCGGGTTTCATCCTCGGACTGACCCGGAATATGACGACAGAGGAATGCATCGGTCTTGGAAACCGTTTCGGAGCCAAGGCGTGCGGTCATCTCGGCGCTACGGAATGGATTAAATACGAATAATGTGGTTTAATGAAAGAAATGGAATATCTGTTCAACGATCTTGATCATGAGAGCATCAAGAATATCATCGGTGTCAATGACACCAATATCAGCCTTCTGGAAGAACTCTACGGATGCGGCATCGTCTATCGCGACAACTGTTTCAAGCTGCTAAGTGATGATGAAGAACTCTTCCGGCAGTTTGCGAAACATATGGACTATCTTATCCGCCACAGCAGAAACGAACTGATCGATCAGGATCTGATCCGTCAGTCTTTTATGCATCTTAACGACACGGAAGAAGTTCCTTCCTACAAGGAAGATATCATCAGCTATGCCTACAACGGAAAGCCGTACAAGCCGAAGACCTATAACCAGTACCGTTTCGTCGAAGAAGTCAGAAACAACGACCTGGTTTTCTGCAGCGGTCCGGCAGGAACCGGAAAAACGTTTCTCGCAGTATTGCTGGCGGTCCATTATCTGAAGAAAGAAAAAGTAAACAAGATCATCATCAGCCGTCCCGCGGTGGAAGCAGGGGAGTCTCTGGGCTTCCTTCCGGGAGACTTGAAAGAGAAGGTCGATCCCTATCTCATGCCGATCTATGATGCCCTGGATGTGATCCTGGGCTCCGAAAAGAAAGAACGCTACATCGAGAAAGGTATCATCCAGGTCATTCCTTTGGCCTATATGCGCGGACGTACCCTCGACGAAGCATTCGTAATACTTGACGAAGCGCAGAATACCACAGACAAGCAGATGCTGATGTTCCTGACGAGACTGGGATTCAATTCCAAGATGATCGTCAACGGCGATACCACCCAGATCGATCTGAATATCAGCCGGAACAAAAGCGGTCTGATCATCGCCAAAGAAAAGCTGCAAGGCGTAGAAGGCATCGGATTCATCGAATTCAGCCGCGATGATGTGATCCGCAATCCTCTGGTCCAGACCATCATCGACAAGTTCCAGATCTGATTCTGTACCTGGAAAAGAAAAAATATCGAATTATATCCGTTTTAGGATATAATTTTTAATGTGAAAAAACTGTTTATCGCTTCCAACAACAAAAACAAGATCAGAGAGATCCGCGATATCCTTGACCGTAACGGCGTCGAGGTGGAACTGCTGTGTCCCGCGGATTTCGATCACCATGAAGAACCTGACGAAAACGGCACTTCCTTTCAGGAAAACGCTTATATCAAAGCCAGCTATTATCATGATCTTTTCCATTATCCGACGATCGCGGATGATTCCGGGATCTGCATCGACCATCTCGACGGGGGACCGGGGATCCATTCCGCACGTTTTTTAGGCGATCTCGACTATGATCATAAATGCGACAGGATCCTTGAAATCATGGAAGGGGTCGAAGACCGGGGGGCACAATTCGTCGATGTGATGTGTTTCATCGATGAAAACGATAACGTTTCCTACTATGAAGGGATCAATGAAGGCCGTATCGCCTATGCGAAAGCCGGCAGCGAAGGATTCGGATATGATCCGATCTTCATCATCCCGCAATACGATAAGACCGAAGCGGAACTGGGAGATGCGTTCAAGAACGAACATTCCCATCGCGCCAAAGCCTTGAAGGAGTGGATCATCGATGCCAAAAACAAGCTCTAAACCATTCTGCTATCTCTGCAGTTTCAGTTTCATTCTCTTCGCGTTGCTGGCAAGCATCCATTTCTGGTCCTTTTACGAACCTTTCTATGCTTCCGAGCATCGTTCTTTGACTTTATATGGAAAACCGATCCATGAACATATCGGCATCGGCTTGGAAGAACTGGACGAGCTGACGCATTTCACATTAAGCTACCTGAATGACAAAGACGCTTCCCTGGATAAGCAGATGACAGTGAAGGGACAGCTCAGAGAAGTCTTTAACGATGACGAAAAGCTGCATATGATCGACGTCAGAAACCTGAACCTGACCGCCAACTGCCTGATGGCCGTTTCCGGAATCGTTTTCGCGCTTTCGCTGGCCTATCTTCTGATAAGAAAATATCCGCTTGGCGATCTGTTTGTCGCATACAAGAAAGTGCTGCTGATCGTCATGACGGTATTCCTTGTTTTGGGCGCGTGGGTCTTCATTGATTTCGATTCCTTCTGGACGATGTTCCATCATGTGTTCTTTCCTGGCAACGATCTGTGGATCCTCGATCTGAGGAAAGACATTCTGATCATGATCGTTCCGCCGGAATTCTTCTTCCACCTGGTCAGCAGGATCTTCTTTACGTTTATCGGAAGCTTGCTGCTTGGATATTTCGTCTTATTTATAAATCGCAGGCCGAAAAATGGTTAATATCGTCCTTTTCGAGCCGGAAATTCCGCAGAATACGGGCAATATCATGCGTACCTGCAGCGTTTTCGAGATGAAGCTGCATCTGATCGAACCGTTCGGTTTCGTCCTGGATGACAGGCATCTCAAACGCAGCGGCATGGATTACCGCAAGGAGATGGAATACGCGGTCTATCCCGACTGGGAACATTTCATTCAGGACAAGAAGGGACAGTTTGTGTATTTTACCCGTTATGCAATGAAATCGTTCGAAGAATGCGTCTTTGACAAGAAACAGGAGATCTATCTCGTCTTCGGCAAAGAATCGACGGGGATCGATAAAAGGATCCTCAAGGACCATCTGGACGATTGCTACAGGATCCCCATGAGGAAAGACGCCCGAAGCCTCAACCTGTCCAACTGCGTGGCCATTGGGGCTTATGAATGTCTGAGACAGATCGGTTTCGGCGATCTGAGTCCCAGAGAATGGATCAAAGGAGAAGATTATTTACTGAAATGCTGAAAATATGTGTCGCATCCGACAATCACGGAGATGAAACATCCATCCAGAAGATCTTGAGCGATAATCCCGCCTGCGATTATTATTTTCATCTGGGCGACTCGATGCGGGATCCCAAGGAGATCGAGCCATTCATCAGCGTCAAAGGAAACAACGACTGGTATTACGAGTATCCGAAGCAAAGGATCATCGAACTGGAAGGACACAGGATCCTGATGCTGCATGGCGACGGCTATACCTATTCGATGAATGCTTTCGTGTTCAAGGCGCAGAGCCATCAGGCGGATATCGTACTGTTCGGACATACGCATATGTTTTGCGATGAGATGATCGGGGGGATCCATTTCATCAACCCGGGAAGCTGCTGGCGCAACAGAGATCTCACCGCGCCAAGCTACGCCAGACTGTATCTGGATAAAGATACCGTGAGAGTGCAAAGGATCGATCTATAGAATGTCAATGATAAGGAACAGAAAGAATCTGACATCCGTTACATTTCTGAGTATATTCGTTTTTCTGCTGATTCTGACGATCGGATCCGCAGGTTATTTTCTTTATGCAGGTAAGCTGAAAGAGATCGAAAATACCAATAAGATACTGGAAACGAAGCTGCAGCTGGCTATCGAAGACAACGAGATGCTCAGCAGGGAAATCACGGAGATCGAAGAGAAGATCGAAAGATTCCGGCAGGATGGACGCTATGAGGAACTGGCTTTATGGAGAAAACTAAGAGAACAGCTCGCATCGCAGCTATCATCCTGAACGTTTGTTCATTATTGCTGATAGGCATCATATTCCATTTCTATCGGATCTTTGATGAAAATATCAGCGCGAATAAGAAACAAACGGCTTTTTTGAATGAGCAGATCGCGGAACAGGACCGGTTAACCGATGATTTAAGCGTCTCATATCATGAGAAACTGGATGAACTTGAAAGCTACAAAAATTTTGAAGAACTCGTAGCGATAGAAAAGGAATCTTATTTTAATGAAATCATCGATCTTGAACAGCGTATCCTTGAGGGCAGGACAGCAAAAAAGATCGCCTATCTTACTTTCGATGACGGACCATACCGCCTGTCGGAACGTTTCCTTGATGTCCTGGACGAGTACGATGTCAGAGCGACCTTCTTCTATCTCATGAAATGCCAAGAAACAGGCTATGAAGATTACAGCGATATCTATGACCGCGTCTATCGTCGGATCATATCGTCAGGCCATACGCTCGGGAACCACACCGCTTCCCATAAATTCGGCGAATCAGGCGTCTATCAGTCGGTAGACTATTTCATTCAGGATCTTCTAAAGAACCGAAGTTTCATCTATGACAGGTACGGATATATGACGACCGTCATGCGCTTTCCGGGAGGCAGCGGCACTTCATCCATGGCACCTTATATCATACCCCGTCTCAAAGAGATCGATTATGTCTATGTGGATTGGAATGCTGAAACCGGAGACGGAAAGAAGGTCATGTCCCCTGAAACCTATGCCGCAAACGTGTTGAACAATACGGAAGGGAAGGATATCATGGTCGTGCTGATGCATGACTATTCGGAGAACACGCTGGCCGCTTTGCCGGATATCATTAAAGGCTTAAGAAAACAGGGCTATATCCTGCTGCCGCTATGCGATCGATCTGTCATGTGCCACTGACATTTGACATCTTCCGAGGAATATGCTTAAATAATAGAGCAATAAAAAGCATGTAGAAAGCAGAAGTCTCACTTCTCACCTGAAGTTCGCAGAACCTGGGTAACATATTGCTACAGAATTGTAACGATATTTAAGTGAGACAAAGTCTCACTTTTTATTTGAATCAGGGGGTAAAAAACTATAGCACAGAAACGTAGCAATGATGACCTGGTAAACGAGAGCATCCGTTTTAAAGAAGTAATGGTCATCGATCAGGAAGGAAATCAGCTTGGCACGATGTCATCCTATGATGCCATCAATATTGCCTACGAACACGATCTGGATCTTCTCTGCGTTGCGCCGAACGCCAAGCCGCCGGTATGTAAGATACTGGATTACGGCAGATACCGTTTCGAAGCCCAGAAGAAGGCCAAGGAAGCGAAAAAGAACCAGCAGGTGACGGAAATGAAAGCGATCCGCTTATCGCCTGTCATCGACACCCATGACTTCGAAACGAAGCTGAAACAGGTCAGAAAGTGGCTGGAAGGCTCTTCCCGTGTCAAGATCGATATGCGTTTCAGAGGAAGGATGATGACCCGCCAGGAAGTCGGTCTCAAGATCATGCGCGAATTCATCGATTCATTATCGGATATCGCCAATGTTGACAAGGAACCGAAACTGGATGGCAACATCATGTCTTGTGTTTTGATACCTAAAAAGAAATAGGAGGAAAGAATATATGCCAAAAATGAAGACAAAAAAGACTTTCGCCAAGAGAGTCAAGAAAACGGGAACAGGCAAGATCAGAAAGTATTCCAATTATGTATCCCACTTTGCGCAGAACAAGACGCACAAGCAGAAGAAGCATCTGCACAAGCCATCGCTGATGGATAAGACCGATATCAAGAGAGACAGGGATCTCTTACAAGGATAGGGGGATATAGAACATGTCAAGAATCAAAGGATCGACTCCTACAAGGAATAGAAGAAAAAGAATCTTAAAAGCCGCTTCCGGTTATTTCGGATCCAAGCATCTGCTGTACAGGACCGCCCACGAGCAGGTCATGCATTCATGGAAGTACTCTTACATCCATAGAAAACAGCTCAAGAGAGAAATGCGCAAGCTGTGGATCGCCCGAATCAATGCCGCTGCCAGACTGAACGGAATGACGTATTCCCGTCTGATGCACGGTCTGAAAGAAGCCGATGTCACGATGAACAGAAAGATGCTTTCTGAAATCGCCATCAGCGATCCGGAAGGCTTCGCTTCCATCTGCAAGATCGCCAAAGAAGGCAAACCGGCAGAGAAGAAAGCCGCTAAAAAAGCAGAAAAGGCCGAGAAACCTGCAAAGACTGAAAAAGAAGAAAAGGTTGAAAAAACCGAAGAAGTAGTTGAAAATAAAGAAGAAGCAGCTGAGAAACCGAAGAGGACCCGCAAGAAGAAGACGGAAGAAACTCCGGAAGCTGCCGAAGCAAAAGAGTAAAAGGAGCTTTTGCTCCTTCTTGGCCAGTTGGTGAAACGGTTAACACATCGCCCTCTCAAGGCGACATTCACGGGTTCGAATCCCGTACTGGTCACCATCGTCAATCAAGAACATCCCCATGTGGGTGTTCTTTTTATATATAAAAAGCCGATTCCATAAGGAATATCGGCTTTGTATTTCATGTATAAGATCAAATCAAGCCAGTTTTTCGATAGCTTTTTTTAGTCTGTTTAATGTTTCCTCTTTCCCAAGAATGGAAGCGATCGCAGTCGCACCGCCCGCAGCTACGCTTCTGCCGGATAATGCTACCTGCATGGGATACATCATCGTGATGTTTTTTCGTCCTTCTTCTGAAGCCTTTTCCGCCAGTCTGGCAAAGATTTCGTCGTTGTTCCAATCAGAGATACCCTCAAGCGTTTCATAAACCTTAGGAAGGATCTCTTTGGCCAGAGAAGCATCCGTTTTGGCTTTCTTGTTGGTATAGATCTCGTTATCATAGTTATCCGGATGATCCAGGAAGGAAATCATGTCGCGGATCTCCGAAAGGGTATTGATCCTGTCGTGGATCGCATCGCCTACGAGCCTGTGATCATACCTGTCTGAGAGGACTTCCTGGATATATGGCCTGACCATCTCGTAGTACTGTTCCTTCTCCATGTTGCGGATATAGACGCCATTCATCCAGGTCAGCTTGTCGATATCGAAGATCGCGCCGGTGGTTCCGATGCGCTTGACATCGAAGGCTTGCGCCAGTTCTGTCAGACTGTAGATCTCCCGGTCTTCGGAAGGAGCCCATCCCAGCAAGGCGATGTAATTCAATATTGCTTCCGGCAGATAGCCTTTGTCTACCAGATCCTGGAAAGAAGCGTCGCCATTGCGCTTGGACAGCTTCTGGTGTTCGTCCTTCATGACCGGAGGACAGTGGATATAACGGGGCACATCCCAGCCGAAGGCTTCGTAGATCAGGTTGTATTTCGGTGTCGAAGACAGATATTCGTTGCCTCTGACCACATCGGTGATCTCCATCAGATGATCATCGATGACGTTGGCGAAATTGTAGGTAGGGAAGCCATCGGATTTCAGCAGGACCATCTCATCCAAAGTCTTGTTTTCAACGGTGATGGTCCCATAGATCTCGTCCGTAAAGGAAGTCGTTCCTTCGTCATCGACGTTCAGACGGATGCAATATTCCTCATTCCGATTGAGTTTCTGTTGGATCTCTTCTGTGCTCAGCCGATTGCAAGGATCGATGAAATAGAAGGAGTCACCGGCCTCTTCGCGCATTCTGGCGACTTCTTCCGGTTTGCAGAAGCAGTAGTGGGCTTTCCCCATTTCGATCAGCTTATGGGCGTGTTCGCGGTAAATGCCGTCCTTCATCCTCTCGGACTGCACATAGGGACCGAAGTCGCCTCCGACATCAGGGCCTTCATCATGTTTCAGACCGCACTGTTTCAATGTGTCATAAATGATATCCGTCGCGCCTTCGACCAGTCTTCCCTGATCGGTATCTTCGATGCGTAAAATAAAATCACCGTCATCCTTCTTGGCGATCAGATAGGCATATAAAGCAGTACGGAGATTGCCGATATGCATATAACCGGTAGGACTTGGCGCAAATCTGGTACGTATTTTTTTCATATCCTCATTTTAACAGACTTAAAGGTAATAAACTAGAAATATAAGTGTAATTACGTTAAAATAGGTTAGAAGGTAAAAAACGATGAAATTTGAATATGTACCAAAGGGCGTCTGTTCCCGCCAATATACGTTCGATATCGAAGACGACAGGATAAACTCGCTGGAAGTCATCGGCGGCTGTCAGGGGAATCTGAAAGGCATTTCCCGTATCGTTGTCGGAATGAATATCGATGATGTGATCGATGCATTCGAAGGCGTGCAGTGCGGCATGAAAGGGACGAGCTGTCCCGATCAGATCGCCCATGCGCTGAAAGCGTACCGACTTCAGACACGATGATTCGTGTTTCTTTATTTATGACAGTTCTGATCGATTGTATCGCCATTCTGTTGATGATCGCTGCTGACCAGTTCAGCAAGTTTTTTATTGTCCGGCATTTCGCCTTAGGACAGAAACTGACGGTGATCCCCGGCTTTTTTGCGATCACCAACGTGCGCAATACCGGTGCCGGCTTTTCCATCCTGACGGATCAGACTGCTTTTCTATCGCTGGTATCCATCGCAGCCGTCATCGCTCTGATCTATCTGCTTAGCAAAGAGAGATCGGTCGCGACCAGGATCTCCTATCTTCTGATCATCGCCGGAGCGGCAGGGAATCTTATCGACCGTCTCCGTCTGGGATATGTAGTCGATTTCCTGGATTTCTATATCATCGGCTATGATTTTCCCGTTTTCAATATCGCTGACAGCTTTATAACCATAGGCTGTGTTCTGCTGATCCTGATCAACCTGAAGGATATCCGCCATGCCTGAAATAAGACAGATCGTAAACGAAGAAGATGCCGGCATCCGTCTGGATGTCTATCTGGCAGAGAATACCCCATTGTCAAGGACCGGCATTCAGAAGCTGATCGAAAACGGCGAAGTCAAAGTCAACGATCAGCAATCGAACAAAAAATATCTCATCAATACGGATGATGTGATCACTTTTCATTACGAAGAAAAAGAGCTTACCGACATCAAACCCGAAAACATCCCATTGGACATCGTCTATGAAGACGGCGATCTGATCGTCGTCAACAAGCCGAAAGACATGGTGGTCCATCCCGCTCCCGGTTCCTACGACGGCACGCTGGTCAATGCGCTGCTGTATCATTGCAAAGAACTGTCGGATGTCAACGGATATTACCGTCCGGGTATCATCCATCGGATCGATAAAGATACTTCGGGACTGATCGTATGTGCCAAAAACGATACCACCCATCGGTTCATTGCGGAACAATTGAAAGACAAGACCTGCTACCGTAAGTATTACGCGATCGTCAGCGGCGTCATCCAGAATAACGAAGGGCAGATCGATGCGCCGATCGGAAGATCGGAAAAAAATCGCCAGATGATGTGCGTCACGCCTCATAACAGCAAAACGGCGATCACGGATTTTACCGTTCTGGAACGCTATGACGATTCTTCCTTGCTGGATGTGAGCCTTCAGACAGGCAGGACCCATCAGATCCGTGTCCATATGGCCTATATCCATCACAGCGTCGTCAATGACGCCAAGTACGGAAAGAAGATCATCGATGCTACAGGGCAGTATCTTCATGCCTATTTTCTGTCGTTCATCCATCCTGCGACGCATGAACGCGTCAGTTTTCAGACGGAAATGCCTGAATATATGAAAGAGTATATCCGCAGCAAAGGAGGAAAGCATTTTGGCTAAAAAAGACCAGTACAAGATGTATCAGCTGACCAATGTCTTTATCAGCCGTTATGCGTTCTCGCAGATCGTTCTGGACCGTTATCAGCAGCATTCCAATGAAGAAGCATGGCTGGTCAATCCCGAAGATGAACATTTCAATCTGATAAGAGTTTCCCTGGCTGCACCCTTGATCGATCGCGATGAAGAAGACAGGATCGGCGACTACATAAAAGCCATTCATGAACGTCTGGGGAAAGAGATCCGCTTCCTGGACATCCATATAACCAGAGACGAGTATTCTTCTGCGGCTGACTATCCTCATCTGGAACTGGAAGAAGGGTATTCGCAAGGCGAAGACCTTCACGGGATCTATCCCGAGATCTATCAGGCCATTCATAAGGTGGAGAATGAGGAATCAGAGATCTTTGCTCTGGCCTCGCAGATGCGCAAAGCCATCCTCGAACGGAGAAAACAGCTGATACGACAGCGCAGAGCGATCTGCAACCAAACAGTCATGACGGTCTGCATCATTTTGTATTTCATTACCTATCTGTTAAGCAGTAACTATTCTTTCAACAGCGTCCTGATTTTTTTGGGCGCCAATTATCACACCTTTACCTTAGGTTTGAAACAGTATTACCGGCTGATCCTGTGCGGTTTTCTGCATGGCAGCTTTTTCCATCTGTTTACCAATATGTATTCCATGTATTTCATCGGATCCTATATCGAACGGAAATACGGAGGTTGGAAATATCTGGTCATGCTGCTGATCAGCATCCTGACCGGTTCGTTGTCTCAGGCCATCATGTCGGATAATAGCATCCTGGTTGGCGTTTCCGCGGCTCTTTATGCCTTCATGCTGGTATTCATCATCGACAGTCTGAAAGCGAATCGGATGAATTTCCTCAATCTGATCCCTCTGATCATCATCAATCTCAGCATCAATTTCATCTCTACGACCGCCTGGCTGGCGCATCTCGGCGGTCTGATCGCCGGCTATCTGCTGTATCTGATCTATGAAAATCCGGAGAATAAGGGACCACTGATCCTTCTTCTGGTCATGATCGTTCTGCTGTTCATGAAATATCTCTCGATCAAAAACATCGGACCAATCTATGCAGGCAACGATATGGAAATCGTACAGATGCTGAAAGATTTCGGATTTCAGTCTTATGCGGATCGGCTGTTAAATAAACTCGTTGAAGTCTATCAACGCTATGGAGGCTAATTATGATCATTTCTTGGGAAGATTACTTTATGGGGCTGGCGCATCTTTCGGCGCTGCGTTCGAAAGATCCCAATACGCAAGTAGGGGCATGCATCATCGACAGCGAAAACAAGGTCGTTTCGATCGGCTATAACGGAATGCCGAGAGGCTGCGACGACAGGGAATTCCCCTGGGACAGGGAAGGCGGCTTTCTGGATACGAAGTATGCTTTCGTCGTTCACGCGGAGCTCAACGCGATACTCAACTCGCCTCGCTCCGTCAAAGACTGCACCTTGTATGTCTCTTTATTTCCATGCAACGAATGCGCCAAGGCGATCATCCAGTCGGGTATCCGGAAAATCGTCTATGAATCCGATAAATATGCCGGGACGGAAGGGAATATCGCATCCAGGAAAATGCTGGAAGAAGCAGGGGTCGAACTGGTCCAGACGGATCATGAGATTGCCGTGAATCTTGAGATCAGATAGATCTTCCGCATCATGCAAAAACTGAGAGAATCTTTCTTTTCCGTTGTTAAAAAGATATTTTTCATGATAGGAATCCTGTTTCTTCTTTATGGCGTGATCGTTTTATGCATCCTGGGACCTTACCGCGTTTTTAATTTCTTTTATCTGGCTGCGGGATCGTTTCTGATCCTTCTCACAAGAGCATGGGATCATCTCAATGTCAGGACGGCGAAAGTCCTTTCCCTGACGCTTCTGATCCTCGGGATCATTTTTATCATCACGGAAGTCATAATTATATCTTATTCCTTGAAACCGGCAGAAAAAGACGCAGATTATGTGATCGTTCTTGGCTCGCAGATCAGGGATGACGGTCCTTCTCTCGATTATAAAGCCAGGCTGGACAGCGCTTATGATTACTATCGGAATAATCCGGACACGTTCATCATCTGCACAGGGGCAAAAGGACCCAGCGAACCGGTGAGCGAAGCGAAAGGCGGCGCAGAATACCTGATACGTAGCGGGATCCCGAAAGAAAAGATCCTGATCGAGGATCAAAGCCGCAACACTTTCCAGAATCTGGAAAATGCCGCAAAACTGATAGAAAAACAAGTCGGCGATCCTGCCGGATCCGATATCGTCATCGTTTCGGCATCATACCATCTGTATCGGGCGCATATTCTGGCTGAAAAGATCGGCTTCCGGCAGATCAGCTGCCAAGGCGGACATGGACTGCGAATCCTGCAGCCGCATTACTATACAAGAGAATTCTTTGCGTTAATCAAAGAAATGATCAGCAATCACTGATCATTTTTCTTGAAATGTAAATATAAACTACGATAATAATCCAGGGCTTTATCTTCCCCGTTTTCTTGCAGATAACGAAGAAGATCCTCGATCTCTCTGGCGTTTTCCTGGTTCATCACGCGGTATTCCTTGGAAGAAGTGAAGAATTCCAGAGGCTTGCCGTCGGTATAGGAAGGACCGTTGTATACTTTCGAAGCGGCGATCCGATCCAGCACCGATTCCAGCATGTAATTCATCGGCATCCGGATGCAGACCAGTTCTTCCGAGCCGTGGGTGCGATCCACCCAGTATTCCCAGTGATGCTTGTTCCGTCCTTTGTGATGCAGCCAGCCCAGGGAATATCCTTTCAGTTCCTTCTCTTTGCCGTAAGGCGAACGGTATCCCTGGTAGTATTTAACCGAAGGAATGAATTCCTCCAGGCTGTATTTGCTTAGGTCATGCAGGAGACCCTGCTTGTACATTCCGCAGCGGAAACACATTTTCATCACCAGAAAACGGTGCCGGTTGATGGTATGAAGGTGACGGAAAATGTTGATCAGGAACTTGTTTTTCACGACTAATATTATAACAAAGAAAATGCTATAATGTTGGTATGTCAGATCGTCATACCAAACGGGAAAAACTTGTTACCGTCATCTATCAGCATCTTCTTTTGAAGAAAGATCTTTTTGAATGCTACAACGATTATTATCTGAATCCCGAAGAGGAATTCGGCCATTCGATCATCGAAGACATCTATCTTAATGAAGAGAAATATATCAAAGAGATCTCGGGTTATCTGAACAATTGGGACTTCGAGCGTCTGAATTATGTAGAGCAGGCTGTTTTGCTCGAAGCATTGAGCGAGATCCGGCAGAACATCAACGACAAGGCCGTCATCATCGATGAAGCGGTCATCATCTGCCAGAAATACTGTGATCCTGATACTTACAAATACATCAATGGAGTACTGGATAATCTATGCAGCAACTTAGCGTAAGCAATCTCGTACGTTATCTCAAATACAAGATCGATAACGACAGGAATCTGCAGAATCTGAATGTGATCGGCGAGATATCGAATCTTTCGTTATCGGTGTCCGGTCACCTTTATTTCTGCCTGAAAGACGAACAGAGCTCCATCGACTGCGTGATGTTTCATGGGAACGCCTCGAAACTCACATTCCGCCCCAAGAACGGAGATAAAGTCATCCTCAAGGCTTCCGCTTCCATTTATGAAGCCCAGGGAAGACTGCAGCTCTATGTCTCATCGATCCGTCTGGACGGGATCGGCGATCTTTACCAGAAATTCGAAGAACTGAGGATCAAACTGGAAGCGGAAGGAAAATTCGCTCCTGAACATAAGATCAGTCTGCCGAAATACTATCCAGACAGGATCGCGGTTCTGACGGGAGATGATTCTGCTGCGATGTCCGACATCAAACGCGCTTTTTTCCGAAGATGGCCTTTATGTACCGTCGACTACTATCCGGTCCTGGTTCAGGGAGAGAAAGCCGCGCAGGATATCATCGTACGGTTGAAAGAAGTCGATCCGCTGGATTATGATGCGATCATTCTTGCCAGGGGAGGAGGATCCTTTGAAGACCTTTTCTGTTTCAATGACGAGCAGCTGATCAATGCGATCTATGATCTCAAGACGTTCATCGTGACCGGCATCGGTCACGAACAGGATGTCTCTCTTGCCGATCTGGCTGCCGATCTGCGCGCAGCAACGCCTACGGCAGCGGTAGAACTGATCACTCCCGATATCGCTGATGTTTCTGATGCTTTGAATGATTCTCTGTATGAGCTGCGCAAATATATGACCGGACGCATGGACAGGGAATATCTGCGCTACGATTTTCTTCTGGAACGTTTCATCGGCTACCGTCATCATTATGAACAGCTTGCTTTGAAGATCAATCATCATATCGATACGATCAAGACGCATCTGCTTCATCAGATCACGCATCATGCGGACAATATGCAAAGTCTTGGCGACAGAATGCGTTTTAAAGTCAATTTCGCTTTGAATAACGAACAGTTGCATCTGAAACGATTAAATACATTGCTTGAAGCTTACAGCTCCCAGAATGTGCTGAAAAGGGGTTATACTTTAGTTATACAGAATGACCATCCCGTAAAACGTAAAATAGACCTGAAGCCGCAGGAATTCACCTTGCGTTTCAGCGATGGCGAGATCGTCGCCCAGGAAAGGGGAACCGATGCCTGAAGAATTGAAATTTGAACAGCAGATGAAGAAACTGGAGGAAATCGTTGACAAGCTGGAAAAAGACGATGCGCAGCTGGAAGAATCCATCCGTCTATACGAAGAAGGCCTCAGACTGGCCAAAACGCTGAAGGAACAGCTTAAGACATTCCAGGATAAGATCAACGAATTGAACGATGAGCAATAACTTTGAAAACCACATCAGAAAGTATCTGGATGGCCAGCGGGACGATCTGATCCTGCAGGCTTCCCGTTATGCGCTGGAAGGCGGAAAACGTTTTCGTCCGCGTATCATTTTTGCGATCCTCAAGGGAATGGATCTACCCGAAGAAACAGGCTTTGATGCCGCTATGGCGCTGGAATTCATCCAGACCTATTCTTTGATCCACGATGATCTTCCTGCAATGGATGACGATGATCTAAGAAGAGGAAAGCCATCGTTGCATAAGGCGTTCCGGGAAGATATCGCCATACTGACGGGCGACCAGCTGCTGACGGACAGTTTCCGTATCGTCAGCGAATCGAAGGACTATGACAGTGACGTCAAAGTCCGCATCATCCGGGCCTTAAGCACCTATGCCGGAAGGGATGGGATGATCTACGGGCAGCTTCTGGATGTTACAAGCGACAGCAGAGACCTGGACAGCGACAAGCTGTATCTCATCCAGGAAAACAAGACCTCGGGTCTGTTCAAGATCGCCTGTCTGATCCCGATGTATATCGACAGACTGGAAAAAGAAGAATACTTTACGAAACTCGGTTCGATGATCGGACACATCTTTCAGGATCAGGACGATCTCTTCGATGTGATCAAATCGGAAGAAGAGATGGGAAAGAACCTGAGCGATGTACGCAACGAGAAACTGACCGCGTTGCAGTTCTGCGATGTTGAAACGCTGCAGAAACGGATCGATGAGGAATTCGATGCGCTGTTTCGTTTTCTGGAAAATGCGCCATTCGATGCGAAATATCTTGTTGAACTGCTTATGAAACTGAAGGAGCGCTGATGGATAAGAGAGAATCCGGCAGACTGTCAGAACAGGAAACATTGCTGCTTTGTCAGGAGATCCGCGACAGGATGATCGATCATTTCAGCAGGGAAGGCGGCTATCTGGCCGAGAATCTTTCCGCCGTGGAGGCGACTGTCGAGCTTCAGCGGATTTTCGATGACGACGATATCCTTCTTTTCAGCAGCGATCATCTTTCCTATGCACAGAAGATCCTTTGCGAAGACGGATGCGGCAAGTCTTTCCATGACAATGTCTCGCTGGCGGAAGCGATGGGGGTCGTGGCATCCAGATCGAAGCAGTCTCAGGCAGGACATGTCGTCTATGTGATGAGCGATGGAGATATCCTGGATTTCGATCTGATCCGGCAGATGCAGGCGAACGGTCTCAGACTGATCATCGTCTATCTTGACCGTCATGACAAGGACGTGAATGCCTTGAATAAGATCGTGAACGATCTTCGGCAGACCGAAGTCTATAACGGCTTGAAAAAAGGAGTCAAAAAGTCGCTGAGCGGCATGAAGAGCAGCGAACAGATCATTTCGGGGATCCATAAGCTCAAGGATTCGATCAAGAAAGCGATCATCGACGAGGATGTATTCAGGCGTTACAATATCGACTATCTCGGTCCGATCGACGGTCACAGCCACAAGCAGCTGTCACGGGCGTTCCATAGCGTACGGAAAAACAGCCGTCTGGTTGTCGTACATTGTCTCGTGAAGCAAGGGAAGGGCTATTCCTATGCGGAAAACGGACAGCTCGCTTCCTGTACGCTGCCATTCAATCGGAAGGACGGACGCCCCTATATCGCGGAAAACGAAACGAATCTCAAGCCATTCACGATCATTGGCAGAACCATCCGCAGGCTCATGGCGGAAGATGACCGTATCTTATGCATCTCTAACAGCACCGTGGATCACGACGGTCTGGCGGACCTGTTTGCTTCCTGTCCCGATCGCTGTCTGCAGGTCAAGACAGGGACAGAAGATTTTCTGTATCTTGTCAAAGGAGCGATGGAAACGGGAATCATACCGTGCGTCTATATCGATGCTTCCGTGTTGATGAAACAGATGCCGCTGCTAAATGAGATCGCTTCCTTACGGAAAGCGGCGCTGTTCTATTGCTTTGACGATCCATCGCTATCCAGAACATCGCTGGCACAGCTCAAAGACGCATATGTGATTCATCCCAAAGATGCCAGAGACCTTGCAAACGCGGTATATACCTTAAACAGAATCAATGAACCAGTGATCATTATTACTGAAAAACGATGTCTCTTCTGTTCCGATACCGATCCCTCCGTACGGAATGATTTAGGAAAATGGCATTTTCTTGTGAATAATGAGAAAGCGGAGGCGGCGATCCTTGGCAGCGGGACCGGTCTGCTGAAACTGAAAGATGTCATCACGGCGAATGCGTTTCCATACGATCTGATCGATTGCGAATGCCTTAATCTGACCGACGAAGAATGTCTGACAAGAATCAGAAAGAATTATAAACATGTTTATTATTGCGGTCCGGATGACGGGATCGGTGTTTTTATCGGGAATATCAAAGTCATGGATGGCGATATGGAACAGTTATTTGATAGAATAAAGAAGGATCTGCATGCTTAAGAGTCTGTATATCAAAAACTATGCGATCATCGATGAACTGCATCTGGAATTTCATCCTTTTTTTAATGTTTTTACCGGTGAAACAGGCGCAGGGAAGTCCATAATCGTCGGCGCGTTATCTTTTCTGATCCGTGGGAAAGCCGATACGGGCATCATCAAGACCGGTCAGGAAAAGGCGATCATCGAGGGTGTTTTCAGCGTCGATGAATCCATGGATGAACTGCTGAAGGAAGCGGAGATCGATCACGACGGCGAGATCATCGTCCGCCGCGTCATCTCGCGCGACAACCACAATACGATCCGCATCAACGAGATGTCCGTTACATTGAATTTCCTTTCACAGCTTTTTGCGGACCATATCGATATTCATTCTCAGAAAGACAGCCAGTATCTTCTCAATAAGAAAAATCACCTGTATCTTTTGGACCGTTACGTCGCTGATGAGGAAATCTATCATTCTTATCAGGATGCATATGCGGCATATCAGAAACTCGAGAAAGAATATCGGGAATTAAGCGAGAATACCTATAATGAAGCGGAACTGGAATATTACCGTTTCGATCTTCAGGAGCTCAAAGAAGCGGAACTGGATGTGAACGAAGAAACGGAACTGCTTCAGAAAGAAGAACGTTACAAATCACAGGAAAAATACATCGGGATGCTGAGTCAGGTGCTCGATCTTTACGATGGAGACAGCGGTATCAGAGAAAAACTTTCGACAATCATCAAAGAACTGCATATCAGCGATGAACTGATCCGGCAAGTCAGAGACAACATCGATGGCATTTACTATCAGCTCAATGATGAGATCGATAAGCTGAAAGACCTCTATGCGACATTCGAAGAGGATCTCAATATCGATCAGATCGAGCAGCGTCTGTACAATTATTCCCGTCTGAAGAGGAAACACGATACGGATGTTGCCGGACTGCTGGAAAAACAGAAACAGCTGGAAGAAAAGATCGCTTTCTTCCAGGATAAGGACCACGTTCTGAACGAGAAAAAGAAACAGCTTGAGGAAGCGTATCGACAGGCTTATTCGATCGCCGGACAGATCCGCAATGAAAGGATCGCGAAAGCCGGGGAACTGGAGGAACAGATCCGCATCCAGTGCGACGATCTGCTGCTAACGAATGTTAATTTCCAGATCCGGATGGATGAAACGGAACTGGGTCCTCAGGGAATCGACGATGTAGAGTTCTATATCGCGCTGAATAAGAATGAAGAACCGAAACCGCTGCGCAATGTCGCTTCCGGCGGCGAGATCAGCCGTCTGATGCTTGCGCTTAAGAGCGTATTCACCTCGATCAGCGAGGTCTTTCTGGTCATTTTCGATGAGATCGATACAGGCATTTCGGGCAAGACGGCGCTAGCCGTAGGCCAGAAGATAGCTAAAATCGCCGAAAACAAACAGGTCATCTGCATCACGCATCTGCCTTCCGTGGCTGCCTGCGCTGATGCGAATTACTATATCTACAAGGAAGATGATCTGCTTGAAACCAAGACGAAGGTACGTCAATTGAATCACGAGGAGATCATCAGGGAAATCGCCTATATTTCCTCTCTGGATGATTCGGCTTCCGCATTGGAAGCTGCCGAACAGCTTTACGCCACTGCGCAAAGCAGGAAGAAACATGAAAACGGATAAAGCGATCAAGGAATATATCATTGCGATCGCTACCAACGAAGGAAAAGCGGATAATACCGTAAAATCATATTCCCGCGATCTTAAGATCTACCAGGAATTTCTCGACCAGAATCATATCTTAACCATCGAAGACGTCGATGATCTTTTGCTGGATGAATTTGTCTATCGGATCGATGAAAGATATG
>JAEEGI010005980.1_pt1 | contig 27657 bp, 33 predicted proteins | sample 8958751 | NCBI WGS metagenome assembly JAEEGI01 (sample SAMN16246545, study PRJNA631951) | gut metagenome | biome: gut microbiome; feature: rumen; material: KS-attached | host: Bos | place: Iran: Karaj | collected 2018-10 | reverse complement strand
TTCAGGTGCTCAGACGAGCTATGCGAACATGTTGATAGGTAACAATAGCGGTTCTCCCGTCTCCCTCGATCCGAGTGATGCGACTTACACCCATATGGTAATGAGCAAAGGCGAGTTCTGGAGCTTCAACTCGTCTATACAATTCCCCTCGGGTATGGCCTATCTCCGTATTCCGAAGGCGGCTTTGGCGATGACACGCTCTGCAGGAGGAGATACACCATCATCGAGTTATAGTTTTACTGAGGAACCTGAGGTGATCTCTATGACGATTGATACGCGTAGTATCAGTGGCGAAGGTGATACCACAGGCATCCGCGAAGTGAAAAGTGAAGAAGTGAACAGTGAAAAGTTGGCAAATGGCGAATGGTACACCCTGCAAGGCCAGCGTGTCACTAATCCAGGTAAGGGCCTTTACATCCGCAATGGTAAAAAGGTAGTGATTAGATAGTCCTATACCTTTTATATATTAAATCCCGAAACGCTTGGCCGTTTCGGGATTTAATTTGTGGTACACAATTTGAAAACACACAAAACTTAATGACATATGACATGAATTTTTGTGTAACCACCTTAGATTTAGGCAAATAGCACATCTTTATAATGACATATTAATGACATGAAAACGACATATTAATGACATAGAAATGACATAAATCAGGCAAAAATGACGTTCCAGTGCGTCAATAAGTGATGCAGTGAGTGCTAACTATTGATACGTAAGGAGGCAGATTGATAAATGAAGGCTCGCAAGGTTTTTAATTATGTTTGATTTCTAAATTCTCTAGAGAATTTAAGAGTTTACTTACTGGAAACTATTGCGAGGATTAGTTCTGGCCTCCAAATTCTCTAGAGTATTTAACGACTACACTTAGTCAAAACAGTTGAAAGGGGTAAGCAAGAGATGAGTGCGAACCGGTATTGACTTATGTCATTAGTATGTCATTATTATGTCGTTTTTATGTCATTAAGTGATAGTAAACAAACCATCAAAATCATTTGATATTCAATTATTTAAATATCTAAGAATGTCGAATGTCATTAAGTTTTGGATATTTCAAAATATTACTAGAAATTTCATAGCAAATGTCGCGCTTATTTCTCTATGGTGGATCTTCCCTTTTTCAAAGAATCCACAACTTTCTTTGGTATTTACTTGCAAAGTTCCAAAATTCTTGTTATATTTGCACCGAAGATTAAAATCTTTGTGTATTAGTACCCAAGCGATGCAACAGACAATTGCCGACTATTTCAAGACCCAGCCCGTCCTGAAAGCATGGCTATTCGGCTCATACGCACGTGGGGAGGAAACACCCCAAAGCGATGTCGATATCCTTTTCATACCAGACAGGTCACAGCATTTCAGCCTTTTCACGATGGGAGGAATGTATGAAGACCTTAAGGAATTATTAGGAAAAGAAGTCGACCTGATTACAGATGGCGGTCTGATGCCTTTCGCCCGCGAAAGTGCCGACCGCGACAAAATCCTGATTTATGAGAGAGGAAATCCTGATTCACGGCTATCATCAGGTTGAGAAGGATCTGGTATGGGAAGTCATAGACAAAGACCTGCACATCCTCCGTCCTCAGATCGTTGATTATATTGATGAATTAACTTCGCAAGAAGATAAATAAATGTTGAACTCAAAACAAAACTGCGTATGGTAACATAACGAAGATATAAGGACATAACATGAACGTCCACTTTTGATTCTTGTTGTTCGATAATTGGGGAATTAGACAACAGTAGCAAGAACTGAAGTAGATAGTTCACGCCGTTTGGCGTGGGCATTTACTCGTTTAAGCTACTAAGGGTTATCCCCAATACCTCGAACAACGTAGACGATGTAAATTGTCCACGTTTTCTTTTTGTACATATTCATACCTAGAACTATGGCGAAGATATATCATTATACAACAATTGACACTTTGGCTTTAATCATGCTGAACAAGACTATCAGATTCAATCGTCTTGACGACGTAGATGATAAAGAAGAGGCACTCTTTGGATCTGGTCCATCTGATTTAAAAATTAGTAGGAATGTCTTTGTTACGTGTTGGACCAAGGATCCGGAAAAAAACCCTGATCTTTGGCAAAGATATGGGAATGGGGGCAAAGGTGTACGAATAGCTTTGGATGAAGATATGTTTCAAACATACAAGATTAATGACCACTTCAAGTCTTTTTTCCCTGAATGGTTTAAAGTAATCGAAGATTGTGTATTCATTTTGCCTTTAAATGAAGCTAAATTGTATGAAGTAAAATATGTAGAAGATAACGAAGAACGTATAAAAAAAGCAATTACTAAGAAAAGCGATTACATGCAAATGAAAATAGAAGAACTAGGGAAATATAAGAAAAAGGATGATTGGGAACAACAAGGGGAATGTCGTTTTAGGCTGTTTGCTTTTCCTTCTACAAAAGAAGCCTCAGGTTTCATAAACACCTATTGCGTAAATAATATGTGTGCTGCAATGGATACTTTTAAGACTTTGTTATTATCAAATCATCAAATTGAACTTGATCATTATGATATGCCGTTGAAAAAGGGGGCCTTAGATGCCATTGAGGTGATGATGGGGCCTGATACTACGAAAGAAGACAAATCCAAAGTTCGACGCATTCTTTATCCTTGTTATGTTAGTAGATTTTTCTCAAATCGTAGGATTGTTGATAGTCGCCTCTAAAGAAAGAATAAATGATTAATTAAAAAATATAATTATGAAATTAAGAAGTTTAGCGTTCGTAATTATGCTATTTCCAATAATTGTCAGTGCGTATGATTTTGAATTGGATGGTATATATTACAATATTATGTCTACAACAGATCTAACAGTGTCTGTAACTAATTCTGGTATAAACAAAGATCCGTGGGGAAATATAAGTGGTAAAGATTATTCTGGCAATTTAACAATCCCAGATAAGGTTGTTCTTTCTGGAAGGACACTGACAGTGGTAGACATATCAACATACGCGTTTAATGAAAGTAATATAGAATCGATAATACTACCAAATTCAATAAAAAGTATCTCATGCAGTGCATTTGAAGCAAGTAAGAGCTTGAAAGAGATAAAGATTCCGGCTTCTGTTGAATTTATTGGATCCTTTGCTTTTGGCAATTGTTCTTCCCTGAAAAAAATTATTATTGAAGATTCCGATTCTCCATTAGGTATAGACGTTACCAATTCGTATGCAGGAATATTTAGGTTATGTCCCATAGAGGAATTATATATTGGCAGAGATATAGATAGAAGAATTTCACTTGGTGAAAGTTCTTGGTATGACAACAATTTATCGCCTTTCGGTTTTCAAGAAATAAAAAGCGAAAATCTTATAATAACGATTGGCCCTAAAGTAAAATCTTTATGTGACTGTATTTTTAAATATGGTAAAGGCCTTGCCATCGTCAATATTCCAGAAACCGTAGAGTATATAAGAAATTCTGCATTCGAAGGGTGCAGTCAACTTAAAGAGGTGAACATTCTAAGTAAGTTAACGGTAATACCAAGTTCCGCTTTTTGTGGGTGCGAATCGTTAGAGACAATCATATTACCGAATTCTATTAAAACCATACAATCAAGTGCATTTAAGGATTGCTCTAGCCTCAAGAGTGTTAATTTAGGAAATAGTTTGTCTTTAATTGGAGTTAATTCCTTCAAATCATGCTCTTCCCTTGAGAAAATCACCTTACCACGATCCCTTGAGAAAATTGAAGAATCTGCATTTGACCAATGTAGTTCATTAACTTCAATCACAGTTTTATCATATACACCCCCTCAGGCTGCAGAGAATAGTTTCTCGACTATAGCTTATTGGAATGCTACACTTGTTGTTCCATATGGAACTAAAACTCTTTATGAAGCAATGGACTGTTGGAAGAATTTTAGTAATATAGACGAAGACATGTCAGATATTGCAAAATATCATCTCTATTATTGTGTTGACGGTGAAGAATACAAATCCTATGAAATAGAGTATGGAGCAACAATAACTCCAGAGCCCAACCCCACAAAGGAGTACTACACATTCAGCGGTTGGAGTGAGATTCCAGAGACTATGCCTGCAAACGATGTAACAGTAACTGGTACATTTACCATCAACAAGTACAAACTGATCTATCAGGTAGACGGAGAAGATTATAAAACTTATGAGGTAGAATATGGATCGTCGATTACGCCTGAGTCTGCTCCCACGAAGGAAGGTTACGACTTCTCTGGTTGGAGCACGATCCCTGCAACGATGCCAGCTGAAAACGTGACTATCACTGGTACGTTCTCGCTCATAACTGACGAGGATGAGATTATCATCAAGTCCTATGGCAAGGGGACCTATTGCAGTCGTTATGACCTTGACTTCTCTGATATGGAAAATCTTAAGGCATTCATAGTATCAGGCTATGACCATAAGACCAATACCATCTGGTTGACAAGAGTGAAGAGTGTGCCAGCTGGGACTGGAATTATCGTGAAAGGTACTCCTGGTGATTATAAGGTAAAGCATGTCGAATCATTGTCTGTCTATGCAAACTTTCTTGTGGGTACAACTGAGGATAAAAAAATAAAGGATGTTGAGGGCGAAATGACAAACTTTGTATTGTCAAAAGGCGAGTGGTATAGATTCGATGGCGAAATCACACTCCCCAAAGGTATGGCCTATCTTCCTCTTCCGCTCAGCAAGTTTGCAGGAACACGCTCGCTGACTGAAGTATATGAAGATAATGATGAGGGTACAACAGAAATCAGGACTATTGAACAAGGGACTGTGAGCCGTGAGCACGATGTTTGGTTTAATCTCCAAGGACAGAGGGTTGCTAAACCTGGTAAGGGTCTCTATATCCATAATGGTCGCAAGGTCGTGATTAAGTGATCTTTTTGCCGTTAGGGAGGCGAAATAAGGGCTGGTCGAGGGGCCAGCCCTTAACTATCCGTAATAATGGTAATTATTCCCTTTATTCTGGTAGCTGTATATACAAATAATATGCGTACCTTTGCACCCAGAAATCATTTAAATAAACAAGTTGGATATGATAAAGAAGATTTTTACCCTTATTTGCTTGATGCTCACGATACTGAGCATGGATGTGACTGCAAAGACGCTCGTGCTTTATTACAGTTATACGAATCACTGTCACGAAATCGTTACTTCGCTAACCTCACAGATTACTGCCGACGTTGTTCGTATCGAACCTGCAGAGAAAGACTTGAAATACGAGGCAGACAACTATGCCCTTGGCACCCAGTTGCTGAATGCTATCAAGGCTGCTCCTGAATCAGCAGACAGCTACCCAGCCATTGACCCAGTTAATGTAAATCTGTCGGATTACGATAACATCATTATCGTTACTCCGCTATGGTGGAGCCAGATGGCTGCCATTATGCAGACATATCTGTTTAATAACGGCTCTCAACTGGCAGGTAAGCATGTAGGGTTAATAGTATCGAGTCATTCAAGCGGCATTTCCCAAGTGGTGAGCGATGCTCAGCGCCTGATTCCCAATGCCATCTGGATGGGTGATGCTCTCTGGATCAACAACAGCAATCACTCTAACCGTGGTTCATTAATAGAGAACTGGCTGACCACTCTTGAATTTGCATCAGATCAAAGCGGTATGACGGACAAAATCTATATAACAATCGATGGAAAAACTCAGTCAGCTAGGCTCGTAGAAAACTCAGCTACGCAAGCACTTGTTACTGAACTGCAAAAAGGCCCAGTTACCTTGACACTCATGGATAATAATTTTGAAATATGGGGACCATTAGGCTTCTCGCTGCCCACGAGCAATGAACAGATTGATGCACAGTCTGGCGACATCGTACTTTACAATGGTAGTAACATCTGCATTTTCTATGGCTCTAATTCATATAGCTATACTCGTCTTGGAAAGATTGAAGGTCTTTCGGCAGATGATCTTAAATCTTTTCTTAAAGCTGGGGAGAACAATATCTCTGTTGTCTTATCTGTTTCTGATCCTACAGAAGATACGGTTGATGAGGATGTGATTACCATCAAGTCTTATGGCAAGGGAACCTATTGCAGTGATTATGACCTTGACTTCTCTGATATGGAAAATCTTAAGGCATTCATAGTATCAGGCTATGACCATAAGACCAATACCATCTGGTTGACAAGAGTGAAGAGTGTGCCAGCTGGGACTGGAATTATCGTGAAAGGTACTCCTGGTGATTATAAGGTAAAGCATGTCGAATCATTGTCTGTCTATGCAAACTTTCTTGTGGGTACAACTGAGGATAAAAAAATAAAGGATGTTGAGGGCGAAATGACAAACTTTGTATTGTCAAAAGGCGAGTGGTATAGATTCGATGGTGAAATTACACTCCCCAAAGGTATGGCCTATCTTCCTCTTCCGCTCAGCAAGTTTGCAGGAACACGCTCGCTGATTGAAGTATATGAAGATAATGATGAGGGTACAACAGAAATCAGGACTATTGAACAAGGGACTGTGAGCAGTGAGCACGATGTGTGGTTTAACCTCCAAGGCCAGCGAGTGGCGAAGCCAGGTAAGGGGCTTTATATCAGGAATGGTAAGAAGGTCGTGATTAAGTAACATATACCTTATTATATATATAAAGATCCCAAAACGTTTGGTCGTTTCGGGATCTTTTTAATAGATTCTCAGAACTCGACGTATGGCGCGAGGCGGGTGAGGATTTCTTGGGTGAAATCCTTGGAAAGCCTCAGGTCGTTGAGGGAATGGATGGGACCATGCAGGCGACGATAGTCAGTGATGGCACGCGCCTGATAAAAATTAATGTAAGGATGGCGCTTGAGTTCGTTGAGTGAGAGTTTGTTCAGGTTCAGTTTCTGAGGATGGGCCTCGTTGATGACCAGATACCTTTTGGCATCCTGTGGGAAATCCTCGATTTCATCGAGTTGGTCGATGCTGACATAACCTCCCAGGCGCTGTCCGTACTGTACAATCTTACGGGCAAAGTAAGGGCCGATGCCAGGAATCGTCTTCAGGGCCGTGGTGTCAGCGGTGGTCAGTTCGACTGTCTCGCCTGGGCGGAGCTTGGGGGAATACTGTGGAAGGGGGACGGTACCATGATTCTGACGAGCAGAATCACGCGTTGCTTCCCGATGACCTCTCTTCTCATGCTTCAACAGCGTCGAAGCAGGCAGGTAATCGTCTGAGATACGGATATAAGGTTCGAGTTCACGATACTGTTTCACTGTTAATCCATAGAGACGTGCAAAATCTGTCTTCTCGCGATAAACACCGCCAGCCGCACGGTATTTATAGAAATTTCGAGCTAAAATATTGTTGGTTTCCATTTTTTTTCTTATTTTTGCAGCAAAATTACAAAAAATATGGCAAAATGTATTCTTTTAGTTCGAGTTTCTAGTAAGCAGCAAGATTTTTCCGCTCAAAAAAAAGAGTTAGAAGATTTTGCTATAATGAACGGTTATACGGAAGAGGCTGACCGCATTCCTATTGAGAATAAAGAATCTGCTATTAAACTTACGGAAGAACAGAGAGAAGGTATAGCAGAAATGAAAAAACGAATAGAGGATGATAGCAGTATTGATTGTGTCTTTGCTTGGGAAATTTCAAGAATTGGGAGAAGATATGATGTTATAGAAAGCGTAAGAGATTTCCTTATAGAACACAAAGTTAATTTAAAATTATATCACGAAGGTGTTCAATTATTAAATAAGGATGGCTCTGTTAATACTGGTGGTAAACTTGTTGTTGATGTTTCGATGGCAATTGCAAGATATGAAATGGAAACCAAGATTGCAAGGCTTAATCGTGAAAAGGAACGTAAGACAGAAGAAGGGAAAACACCTACTGGAAGAATATTATACGGTTATAAGTTTGATGATAATGGATATGTAGTCACTGATGAAGAAATAGCAGCACCCAGAATACGTGAAATATTTGAATGGGCTAGAGAGGGCAAATCGACTTTGTGGATATGGGATGAATGTTATAAGAGGGGATATTTTTCTTACCGTTCAAGGATTAGAGGGAAGAACTACATCTGTTCAATCTTGAGCCAGCCAGCGTATTGTGGTCGTGAGGGCTATAAGACAAAAACCAAGTATAAAGGAATAGTAACGGAAAAATTATATGATGAGGTTCAAAGTGCAAAAAAGGATAGAATTTGCAAGCCCAAAACAACTTCTAAATTTGTAGCATATGGAAAAAGCCTTGTTAAATATGTGACAGATAATGGTAAAGAATATGCAATGTGTATAGGTCACTCACGTAATTCATACCGAACAACTCAAGGCGCTTTGCCAGTTTCTGTAAACTTGAATATGAACGTTATCGATTATATAATTTGGAGTGAAACTATAAATTTGTACACCCAGTATCTAGTGAAACAAGGTGAGAAAACATTTAATCAACTACAAGATGAGCATTCTGTTCTAGAGCAAAAAATTAAGGCTTCTATAAAGATAATAAAGGGACTAAAAGCACAAAAGGAAAGAAAAGGTGATAGATATGAAATTGGAGAATTATCACTGGAAAGGTATAAGAGCGATATAAAGAGTCTTAATATCGAAATTAAGAAAACAGAAGAAACACGGAAAGACTATGAAGAAAGCCTTGCAAGAGTTCAACAACAACTAAAAGGGCTTGGTAATGACAGATGGGCTAAAATTGACTATAAGTCTATTGAAAGTATTACTGATGATGATGAGAGAAAAACTATTATCGATACAATTATTACTGGTGTGATTGTTACTAACTATGGTTTATCTGAAACTGGTGACAAAAAGTATAAGATACAAATTGAGCAAAAGGTTAACTGGCTTTATAATAGATTTTTTGAGTATTGGCAACGTGGTGGCGTTTTTCATTTACTCGAACACTCTATAAGTCCTATCGGAGAGCCTATAGATACCACAAAAGATATTTCTAAGAGTATTATTAGAAGATTCCCTTCTGATTGGAGTATAAGAAAGAAAAAGAAATCAGAAGAAGATACTGCCATAGCAGACCCCACCATTGTCGATTAATGAAGTCAAGGCTATGTATCCTTGATGGGATTTATGAATTGAAAATTCATCAAGTTCAAAGGCAAGAGTTTCCTAAATTCCAGAAAATAATTTTTTAAAATATTGAGGGGGACCACCCCCCTCTTTTATTTATTGACCCCATCATCGAAAAAAATTCTGGAAAAAATTTTTGGCTCATTTAAAACGTTTCGACCTTCAATGATGGATATAGACCATGCTTCTGATATTCATTCAAAATGATGTCTTTCAATTCATCCATGTTGAGATTATCATTAGCCTTAACGTCAAGAACCACAATAGCGTCATGGATGCTAACCACAACCCAGTCACGCTCAAAACATTGAGCAAGGATATTATGGAACAGTTCGCTTTCAACCTTGGTGATTCTATTGCATAGCAATTCTGCATCCTTTTTCATTTCCCTTATCAGATGCCAGACGTTAGGGTATATCTCAGCAAACACCTTACCGTATTCCTTATATCTCATTGTTCGTGTATGGCTATAAAAGACCTCTCTGAAAAGATTCTCCTTAACCTCACCCCTATCAAGTTCGTGGAAAGTCTTAACAAAATCGTCCCAGAAGAAACCATTCATGCAAGAATAAAGGTAGAGTAGAATATCACTAGGAATATCCTTATATAAGGTGCATGCTAACTCGCTATTATTCAATATTTTACTGAGTTGTTTACCTTTATAATAGATATTATTATTATCCTCATTATTATCAATTAATTGTTTATTATCAATATTTCTAATAAATTCTATTAAAGAATAATCTATATTATAATTCTTAATTAGGAAATTACAAAATAACAACGGCTGAGAGTTGCTTATATCAACGTCACACCTAAGATTATAGAACCTTCTTAATAACCTTGGGCAATTCGTAAGAAAGTGATATATCCTTCCCCTATCATCAATACTAGTTATATATTTCCTACCTTCATTGAAATCTTCGATGCAATAACGGTAGAATTGTTCTGATGATGGACTGTCAAACTCTCGACCTTCAATATATGCGATAGCATCTTCTTTTTTTACCAGTTCAATTTGAGAGAGGTTTTCATTATATCTTTGAACAAAGTCATTTCCCAAGGTATCACATATATGAGCAATCTTTTCTTTTTCTTTCTTGATAATTTTTTTTCTTAATTCAAAAAAGTAATCTCTTACAATCTTATTTTCAATATTATCATTAAATCCAATATTCCAATCAAGCAATGATATTTTTCGGCTTTTCTTTCCTATCTCAAATTCATTGGAAATGGAGATAATACCCATAATATCCAGATTATGCAGCATATCGCCATACACCTTACCCAACACCTCCACATGGTCTTTATAGTTCAATTGGATGCAGTTGTTTCTTGTTGCCCTACAAAGCGTTATTATCTCATGGAGTAGGAATATATACTTGGGCACAAGAATCGCTTTCCTAGGAGCCTTACCACCTTCTTCGACAACCTTAAACGCTGGTTTCCACAAAGGGAACTTACCTTCTTGCTCAACTAAGATTCCGTTTTCCTCGTCAGGTTCCATTCTTGGGCTAGTGACATACTTAATGTGAGCATTGACAATTTCATCAATGCTATGGTCTGTAAGATATGCCAGTCTAATCTTTTTTGTAGCCATAATCAGTGCAAAGATAATAAATAATTCTCATTTTTTAATTTTCCCAGATATTTATTTCTGTATGAAGTAAATTCATACCAATTCATAATAATAACTATATGCTTTAACAAATAAATTAAATGGATAACACAAATGTTGCTCAAACAAACAATCGTCCAGATAGACACGGTTCAAACAATCCTATGTGGGGCAGACACCATTCAAGCGTTACACGCCAAAAACAGTCTGATGCAGCAATCCGTAGGAATCAGCAGTACAAGAAAGCATTGGATTCACAGCATCATGTCAGCATGGAAGAATTTCTTAGTAATAACCCTACAGTCGAAGAATATATAAAAACTTTGGTGAGGGAACAAATAGACAAATTTATATCAACACAATGCAAGAAAAAGACATCGCCCCTAAATATTTGGCTTTAGTTGAACGGTACAAGGCTGAACCATTCAAGAGTATTAAGAGAATCAAGATGATGATGGACTTTATATGGTGGTTTCGAAATCATCGTGACGAATTAACAGAAGATGAAAAAGAATACCTCCAGTCTCATATTACCAAAGTTGATTGCTCAATACCAAAATACTACTACTGAAAGCCTGCAAAAAGTGGTAATTTCAAACTGTCATTTTTTGCAGACGCATCACGTATTGTATTATACGAGATAGAGCCACCAGAAGCCTCAGAATGCCTTATACAAGCGTTTCCAGTAGATTTATGGGCATGAATCAAACGGATTTGTGCGTCTATTCACACAACAGATATGAAAAAAGGAGAGTAGTCAACTCTCCTTTGATATTTTCACAGCACTTTTATTAGATTCTTTCAAATTGAACAAATCTTCATCATCTACAGTTTGTTCATGACAGCAACCAATAACATATCTCAAGAAATGAGGTGGTATTGCTTTTTTTCGCCTTCTCAGTTCTGTTTGCAAAGCCTTTTCTCTCACTGTAATCAATGTAAAGTTATAGAGATTATCCCCAACTAGTGTTATTAGTGTTTTGTCATCAATCTCTTCCAACGACTTTTGAGATTTTTCATTAATGACGATTGGACTGTCTGCCATTGGATGTGCCTTTAATAGAAACTCAAGTTCTTTGTCTTTTTTTTCTTTACTCATTATTGAATTAATTTTTTAGTTAAACAATTGATTAATTTACTCTCTGTGAATCGATTCATTGCAAATATACAAAAATTTGTTAATAAAAGAAAATAAAAATTGAATTATTTTTTGTCATGCCCCCAGATTTTTTCTACACCTTATATATAATATAGGGCATTCTGAGCCATGACTGGCACCGTCTGTATGGACGTTCAAAAGGCTGCAATCACACTCGTATTTCTTTCAAATGCCTTTAAACAGAGGTGATTTGAAAGATTTTATGTTGCCAGAACACCCTAAAAATATCTCATTCCTGCGTGTTTCGCTTCAATTTTCCAGATTTTCCAGAAAATTTTAGAAAAATGTCATTTGATGGGTTTGTATATATTAGCACAATTGCTTATCTTTGCATCATGGCAGATAGCATCAATTAATATGGGTAAGAAGGACATTAAATATAATCCGTCATTGTCTATATCAGACAACGCTAAGAAAAATGGTGTCTCAGAGGCATCAATACGATATTATATTAAAACAACACTAGTCGATAGGAGATACGATAGAAAGCAAGGTATTATTGATGATTGTAAAAAATATCTTTTAAGGCATCCAAATGCAACTCGTACCGAACTCCAGTTAAGAACTGGACACAGCTTGACTACTATTAGAAAATATTGGAGATATATCAGTACAGAAGATGCACTGACAGATTTTGATAAAAATAAAGCCAAAAAGTATCAGTTAAAACAACAGAACAACTGGTATGCCACTCATCCATCAGTTACACAAGACTTAATGAGAGTAGAGCGATTTCATTCAAAAATCCTTGAGCCGTTTTGCGGAAGTGGTACAATGGCAGAAGTGATAAAGTCAAGCGGTTATGATGTGGTTGCCTACGATATGATAGATAGAGGGTATGGCAATGTGGGAGAGTTTTTTTCCACTGATTATCCAAGAGGTGAATATGACATAATCACCAATCCTCCTTATTCTGATAATCTAATCGAGATAGTTAAACGCTGCATATCCTTATGCAAGAATAAGGTGGCAATACTCATGCCAATGTTGTTTTTGAGTGGCAAGACACGTTATGAAGAACTATATACACAGTTTCCTCCATCAAGGGTATATATCTACTGCGAGCGCATCAACATAGCAAAAGAAGCAGATTTCAATACCTATTCAGATAGAGGTATGAATCTTACCATTTACGCATGGTATATATGGGAGAAAGCTTATAACGGTGTCCCAGAATTAAAATGGATTCACAATGAAAAGTAAGGTGGTTACTCAATGTAGCCATCTTCTTTCATCTTTGCCCTCACAGCCTCATTGATGTAGGCATTTCTATTGATAGATTTAGGAAAGGCATTATACAAATCCTTTTCAAAATATAACAAAACCTTTTGTGATTCAACCCTTTTGTGGCGACCAGCACCTTCACGTCTGCCACCCCTACTAGACTTCTTTATTTCTTCCATAATATCTATTTTTTGTGCAAAGATAATACGTTTGATTTAATATTATAATAAATCATAGTTAAACTTAGTTAAGAAACGACAGATTTTTGATATATTATTATATTATTTCAAAAATATTTTGTACCTTTGCAATGTGATTAAGAAACAAAAGTAATAACAATTAAATAACAAGAAATATGAACGGTGTTTTTTACAAGGTCAACAATAAAGGTCAGTACAAGAACTATATGAGTGGTACTTACTCAGAAGCAAGTGAAGCATTTCACCAGTTGATTGACAGAGCAAAGGCAAAGGGTTTCCAGAAGGTTCGTCACTCGTTTGGTTGCAGTGGTGTAAACCTCACCTTCTCAGACGGTAAGACCAGAGTAGAACTCGTTTACATTAAGAGTGATAGTGAATATGAGTGGTTAATGTTCTTCGAGAAATGCAGAATGGAACGTGAAGCCAGAGAGAATAAGGCAGCATAATAGTAAAATAGAAGTTTAATCAATTAATCAGTTAAAGATATGAAGCAGTTAGTAGTTAAGCAGAGTGAGGTTGTACGTTACGCTAGTAAGAACGTTGTGATGAATGGCTCAGATAGCCTTACAGCTACAGCAAAGGCAATGGAGTTGGCAACACTCAAGGCAAGAATGATGCGAGGCGAATGCGTTAAATTCGCTTATATGAAGTTGAACGGTGAAGTTCGCATAGCAGTAGGTACACTGCAAAAAGACAGTGTAGAGGCTAGCATCAATGGCAATGGTCTGCCAAAGAGATTCTACGGAATGTTTGTTTATCAAGACCTCCTTTGCAATCTTGAGTGGAGAGGTTTTAAAGAAGAAAGATTCATCGGTACGATTGAGAATTAAGGGTAAGGGGAGAAATCCCCACCCTTTCACCAATGTTCTTTTTGTTTATATAAATGAATATGAATTGAAAATCAAGTAGTTACAGAATGAGGAGTGGAAAATATATTCAAAAACATAGTTGAACCAATAAATAGATAGGATTATGAAGCAGCAATATCACGAATACAGAACTAGTAACGCAATGGACTGGGACACCATGCTTTCACTAGTTAGGAAATTGTATAGAGACGGTGAGTATAGATTAAGTCTGCTTATCGGATGCGGAGCAATGTTTGGACTTAGAATCTCGGACACATTGAGCCTTACATGGTCAATGATACTTAACGATGATAAGTTTGTTATCTACGAGAAGAAAACCAATAAGAGACGTGTAGTTAAAATCAATAAGGGTTTTCAGCACCATATTCAGTTATGCCATGATGCACTGAATATCACCAATGACACTGAGAAGTGTTTCTTGTCGAGAAAGAAGATGGTGTATAGCACTCAAAGGATTAACATTCTACTGAAAGAGATTAAGAAGAAATACAATCTCAAAATCGAGCATTTCAGCACCCACAGCCTCAGAAAAACATGGGCTTTACAAATCTACCGTGCAAGTGGAAACGATGCCTCTCTAGCCCTCCAAAAACTATCTCTTATGATGAATCATGCGTCAGTATCGGTCACACGTACCTATCTGGGTATTACAGAATCTCAGTTATTAGACAGTTATGACCTCCTAGATTTTTAAATAGTGACATTGATTGCGCCGATCGGCGCAATCATAACTAATAAATCGTAATTAATTAACTAATAAAACGAGAATATCAACTAAAAATAGTAATTTTGCAGCATGAAACAAATGAATCTGTTTGAAGAACCCTTGCAAGGGAAGCCGTTTTTGAAGTGGGCTGGAGGTAAAGGACAGCTTATTGATGCCATTGCAGCCAATCTTCCAAATATGGATAATGTAGATACCTACATAGAGCCATTCATCGGTAGTGGTGCTGTTATGTTTTGGCTTATCAGTCACTACCCAAACATAAGGCAAGTGGTCATTAATGATTTGAACTCAGAACTAGTGAATCTTTACCTATCAATTAAACATGATGTAGAGGGGTTAATCACAGAACTGAAATCGCTTGATGCAGAGTATAAGGCTAGACCAACCCAAGAAGAAAGAAGTGAATACTATTACCAAATCAGAGCGGAATATAACGCAAGGGATTTGGATTCTAAGGATAGGAATAATCGACTGGCTGCATTATTCATCTTCTTAAACAGAACTTGTTTCAATGGCTTATATAGAGTGAATGGAAAGAATCTTTTCAATGTACCATTTGGCAAATATGCAAATCCAAAAATCTGTGATGAAGATAACCTGAGGAATGACAATGCGCTATTACAAAAGGTTGAAATCCTTAATGGTGACTATGCCGAAACTCTCCAATTCCTTAATGAAAGGTCTTTCTATTACCTAGACCCACCATATAAGCCAATCAGTGAGACATCTAGTTTCAATTCTTATAGTTCCATGTCATTTGATGATGAACAGCAGATAAGACTAAAAGGATTCTGCGATACCATCAATGAGCATAATGGAAAATTCATGCTGAGTAATTCAGACCCCAAAAGTGTTGATGAAGCCAACACCTTCTTTGATGATTTATACGGTGCATACAAAATACATCGAGTATTGGCAAAGAGAAATATCAATGCTAAAGGTGATAAGCGTGGAGAAATTAACGAATTACTAATCACCAATTACTAGCCAGATGCCATATTTCAAAGAAGGAACATTTGAACTATATCATGGTGATTGTTGTGATGTACTCCCAACCATCCATGATATAGATATGGTGTTTGCCGACCCTCCTTATTTCCTATCTAACGGTGGGCTTACTATCAATAGCGGCAAAATCGTATCGGTAAACAAAGGGGATTGGGATAGTAGAACTGGTGATATAGATGAATTTAACTACAAGTGGATAAAAGCAGTTAGGGACAGCCTTAAACCAAGTGGTACTGTTTGGATTTGCGGAACTATGCACAATATCTTTTCAATAGTAAAGGTATTGGAAGAACTAGGTTTTAAAATTCTCAATACTATCACATGGCAGAAGAAAAACCCACCACCCAATTTCTCATGCAGATTCTTTACTCATTCTACTGAGTTCATTATATGGGCTAGGAAAAGTGAGAAGGTAGGTCATTATTTCAATTATGACCTTATGAGACAGCTTAACGGAGGTAAACAGATGAAAGATGTATGGACGTTTTCTGCTATCTCAAGATGGGAAAAGCAGAACGGTAAGCATCCAACACAGAAACCTTTATCAGTAGTTTCTAGAGCCGTATTAGCATCTACAAAGTTAGGTGACAGAATACTAGACCCCTTCTGTGGAAGTAGCACAACTGGTATAGCAGCATCCATCTTTGGCAGGGAGTACATAGGTATCGACACAGAACCAGAATACCTTGAACTCAGTAAGAGAAGGTATGAGGAACTGTTAAGGAATGGACGTGAATACTACATCAAAAAAATCGAAGGTCTTATTGATGGGATTGATTATTTGAAGCCAGATAGCAAGTGCATATAGTCAATATCGCCATCAATGAAAGCTTTTAGTTTGTTCAATAGGTCTTTGAACATAAAAGCACCTTCATTCCTTTTCTCGCAGTAACAAAACAATTCGATAATCAGTGCATTGTAATCAATAGGTAAGGTCTTATCAACCTTTACATGTCCATACCTTGCCAATATTACATCAACAGTCTGAGGCTGATAATTCTTTCTTTCCTCGACAGTATCAAAAGGCACGCACCTATCATAAAATGATATATAGTATTCAACTATTTCCCTTATCTCATTTGGATATTTCTGAGACTTAATAATTAAGTCTGTAATCCAATACAGATGGGGAGGTGTCTCTGGTCTTTCATCTTTTCCAACTCTCAGCAACTTGATAACGAAGTCCAAATCTGGATGCGCACCTCTACTACCTTGGAACATCGCTACTATTGTCCCATCAGTTAGTGTATAGGTGTGTATCGCAGTCTTTTTGGGTCTTAACTGATGTAATGCACCGTCAAAATAATAATTAGTGTTATATATGTACATAATCTACTCTAAGCCTAAGTAATCCAACGGTATTTCATCAAAGAAGTATCGACAACCAACATCTTCGATATATTGTTTAACGTCTCTGTATTCATCGTGCATAAACCATTCACAAAGATAATAGCAATATTCTATCTTAATCCCAAGTGGCTTAAACAGTTTAGTATATTGCTTTTTCTTGAAATCACACGTCTGCAACTTTTCATCAACGCTACCAGCAGAACTTTGAAACTTCTTTTCGATAATGAATAACGTCTTAGTCTTATGGACAAGTATTGCATCATCAGGAAGGAGTTTCTTAGAGATAAGTTTGGTATAGTCAATTCCCCTAGGCACAAGTAGATTCTTGTAAAGACCGTGTTTTTGGTATAGGGTTGCTACTTTCGCACCGTCTTTATAGACATTATCACCGAGCAATGTAAATACATCGCTATCCTTAAATAAATCTCTCAATTCGGTGGTTTGTTCAAAGTGCAGACCATTAGCATTTGTCTGAGCACCACCACCAACAGTATTTATATTCCTTGGCATGATTAAAAACCTCTATTATTACATTCTTTATCAATATCTCTCCAACCCATGCCAATACTATATTTGGCAGCCTCGCTATAGTCCATTCCTTCTATAAGAACTTGATGCACCCCAAGACGTTTTATGCGTTTACCTAGCTTCGTACCAATCTTTTTTTCTTCTGCAATCATTCCCATGTACATTATGGAAAAGTCTATAGCCACGCTTGTTTCATCTGCCCCATAATCCTTTGCAAGTCTTTTTATGTCGGCAAAAATCTCGTCTGAGATTTCTTTTGTCGTTTTGTTATACACACTAACAAAGTCATCATATACTTTTTGTGCACCATGAGTAATTGCATACTTTTGCAGTCTATTAAAATATTGGAAATCCCTTGGCGCATACTTAGGTTGGTTAGGTCTTGACAGATATACGCACCACTTGTCAAATCTACCTCTATCATACTCAAGGTAGCTACCATCGTCAAATTTAGTAAGTATTTGTCCCATATCAAACAGAAGTAGTAACAATTATTTGGCGACAAATATCGCAAAAATATCTGGAGAGGCCAAGGATTTTTCGAAAAATATTCATTTTCATAACGATTTTGAATATAAAGTTTTGAAAATGCTGAAAGATTTCCTATCTTTGTGGCAGATTAGTAACTTAAACCAATTGAGATATGGGACGCTTCATTTTATTTATTCTTTTATGTTGTTTGATACTATCATGTAATCAACCCCCATCTTTAGAAGAAATGGCTAAGGAAAGTGCAGAAAAATATATTGGAGACAATAATAGTAAAGAAATAGAAATCTCTAATATTGTAACTAATACGAAATTTGTAAATGATTCATTGTGTATAATTGATGCTGTTTATGATGTGAAAGTTCTAGATGATGAAAAGCATCAGAAAACGGTAGATTATGTATACCTTATTCACTCACATAATGCTTATGAAGCGATAAGAAATGAAGTATTTGATGATATTGTGTTTCTTTCAAAAGATGAATTTGAAAAGAAAAGGATTGGGGAAATATATGAGGAACTTAATTATGAGGATGCATTATACTATTTAGCATCAATTTTAATTAATAAACATGGTCGGCAAGTTGACAATCATAACAAAGATGTTAATATTCCTACTCCTTTTGGAAACTGGGAACTATACACAGTTGAAGATGTTTTTGGCGATATGACCACAAAAAAATACATAGGAACAAAGGGCAAAGGCACAACTTCTGTAAACGCAAATAAGAATATTGATATGACTGTTTATTTGTTTATAAGAGATGAGGAAGTCTTTTTCAAATTCCATTTGGGGGATTTACAATATGTATGCGATTTTGACCTTCCCATTATAATGAAGATTAAAGATTCAGAGGGCAAAGTGTACTCTTTTGATTTCATTTGTAAAAATAACGGAGAAATTAGACTGAGAACAGAAAACAATAATAAGCAGTTATATCATCAATTTATTTCTATTTTAGAGAAGGAAGGGATTGTATCTGGTTCTACTGAAATACATCATTCACCTTACAAATTTAAGATAGACATTACTGGTTATCATAATATCTTAAAAAGATTGTAGCCAATTCCGATATTCAATTCTGACATGATTTTGAATATTATTCTCTAGAAAAGCTGGGTTTATTCAATTATAAATCGTATCTTTGTGCCGTAACTAAAAAAAGGGTTATGGGAATTTTTGATAAAAAGCCTAAGAAAGATAGTGGTTTATTTGGAAACAAATATGAGCCAGACGCATGGCGCAAGAACATACCGTATAATAACACCCACGATTCCCACATTTGGGATTGGGACGCTCAAGATAGAGACGGTGACGGTTATCGTGATGGCAGTGTAGGTGATAGTGATTTGTGGGATGATTAATATTTGATATTATGGGAGTTTTAATATTATTTTGAAACAATGGGTGATGGGGATAGAATAAGACTTAGTAGCGGTGAAGTTATAAAAACAATACCCCAAGATTATCAATGGGAATGGCCAGAGAAATATGGTTTGATTCGATAGATGTTTTTTCTGATTAATGAATAATAGTATTGACAATGAATAAAGAAGATAAAGTAGAAGTTCGTCAAGAATCAAGGATGGCTTCATCAGAAATCCGTCGAGAATCAGGGATGGATTCATCAGAAGTATACAAAAAGTATATAATAGCAAGGAGGCTTTTCTACAAAGAATTGCGTGCTATCCAGAAAGAATATATAGCATCTCACTTTAATTTTAAAGAAGGTGATGTGATATTGTTTAAAAAGTTTCTTAACAAGAAACCTTCTTTGGCAGTAATAGATTCGATACACTTTCATATTTGTCCAGACTATCCAGAAGAAGACTGCTACAAAAATCCTCTTGTCCGTATATGGGGGCATTATGTAGATGAAGATGGATTTAACATACTTTCTAGTAGCTCAAATGAACCTATAGAAGTAATTGTAAATGTAGATGAAGTAATTGAAATAACTAGCATCATTGCCAAAGGTACAAGAAGATATAGTTAATGAATAATATTAATATGATTGATATTCCATTTTGAATCAAATTAAATATTCTCATATTTCTTTGGTAGATTGAAATAATAGTATTACTTTTGCACCGAAATAAATTACTTCAATGGTCATGGCGAAGTAAAAGTTGATGGAACAACTTTTCCGAGAGGGGTGTTGCAGCACCTCTCTCATTTTATTTAGTCAAAATATTCCTTTCTGAATCTAAATGAATAGCTCTCCACATCGAGGGCTATTATTTTTATGTGGCAATTATTTGGTGGTTATAATAATAATTGCTATCTTTGCACTCAAATAACTATTAACGAAGAGAGATATGAAGAAACTGTATTCAACGATTATGATGCTTGCAATGATGACATTCGCTTTAAATGCCCATGCTGCAAGTGGTCAAGCCATTAAAGTTGAGTTTGGCAGCACATCAATGACCATTGAGTTGACTGAGAATCCTAAGATAGTCAATAGTGGTTCCAATATCGTCTTGAAAACAAACTCTACGTCAGTTACTATTTCTCTGCCATGTAAGGTTACAATAGTTGATGGTTCAAGTACTGATATAAAAGATTTGGTTAACATCAAAAACAACAGTGATGATGAACCTCTTAATGTTTTCTCTATGGATGGTAGGAAGATTGCTGTTTTGGAGAACACATCACAGTTGCTTTCTTTAAAGCATGGAATATACATTGTGAACGGAAAGAAGATAATAATAAAATAGTTGAAGTTATGAAAAAGCTATTCGTTTTATTGATTATGCAGTTGATTTCATACTCTGCATGGTCACAGACAATGAACATCCATTATAAGAATGGACAGACCGTAGAGTACAATATGGATAACATCGACTATGTGGAGTTCACCGAGAAAAAGGAGAACAATGCACAAGTGTCAAGTGAAAAAGCTGTTGACCTTGGGTTATCAGTTAAATGGGCAAGTTGCAATATTGGAGCCACTTCTCCTGAGCAATATGGGAATAAATACGCTTGGGGTGAGACAACTACAAAGGATAAGTATAAAGAGGATAATTATCTATATTATGATGCCAATAGTGAGTCGTATGTAGATATTGGAATAGATATTGCTAATACAAATTATGATGTAGCTCATGTTAAGTGGGGTGATAATTGGAGAATGCCTACTTGGAATGAATTAAAGGAGTTGAGAGATAAATGCAAATGGGAATGGACAAACGTAAATGGTGTTAATGGATGGAAAGTAATAGGAACGAATGGAAATTCCATTTTTTTCCCAACTGGCAAGAATGAAATATATTTGTGGGCTTCGGATATGTCTATTAAAGAAATGGGAGGAAAATATGGTCATGCGTATTGTCTCTTTTTCAATAATGGCTCCGTTTCAAAATCAGGCCATTTAATGGTCAGATATGCAGGGAATTATGTTCGTCCTGTAATGCCAAGATGAGATTATTATAGTAAACATGGAAGATATGAAGAAACTGTATTCAACGATTGTGATGCTTGCAATGATGGTTGCAGCATTGAGTTTTACCGCTTGCGGCGGTGGTGATGATGATGACGATGATTTCGGTGGTGGTGGAAAGAAAACCAAGAATACCATTACAATAACTGATGACTCTGGTGATGTGTACTATTCCCTCTCAGTGTTTGATTGGACATCGGAAGATGACGATATAAACGGCAATCTTACAGATGATGGTACAATATACTGTTTCATGTCTAGGAAGAATGTGATAGATGCGGATTATTTACACATATATCTAGAGAATGGGGAGAAGTCCATAAGCGATTTCCCCAAAGGCTATGACTTGGGAACTCCTACGGTCAACTTCGGTGTTCTAAGGACATATACCAACGAATACGATTATGTCTCTGGCTCAATCAAGGTCTCTAGGAACGATGGAAACAGCTTCACCTTGGAGTTTAATGATTACGTTGCAGCCAAGCAAAGCGGAGCAAAAATCACAATTAGGGGCAATCTCTATGTCGAGAAGATGAAATACTTCTAATTCTAAGTTATATCAACCTATATCGGTGCTATTCCTCAGTGAGTAGCACCTTTTTTTGTTTATCCGCTTGCATTATTGGAGATTAATGCTTAAATTTGCAGCAGATTAGAAACTTAAAACAATTGATATGAAGAAAAGTCTCTATATTTTTCTGTTTTCAATACTTCCTCTTGTCTCATTCGGACAAATTAAGAGAAACTTTGATGGTATAGTATTGGGCAAAACAACAAAGCAAGGAGTGGTTAATTACTTTAGCAATAAAGGGATTCCATACACATTTACTAATATTGGTACTTACGATGCTGTTAGTAGTAAAGAAGGAAGGCCGTTTGGAGGCGTTTTATGGCAATTTAATGATTACGTCTTGTTTAATAATGTCGTTTTTCAAATAACATATACGAAAATGAGTGGTCAAGGTCTTACAATAACAAAAGAAGAGATAGATTTGGAATTTGAGAGATTATTCATATCCTTAAAACACAAATATGGTTCATATTTTAAAAGTTCAAAAAGTAATAAAGATACAAAAGAGTTTAGTGATTCTTCTGTCAAAATTTCATTAAGGAGAGGCAATTATCAAGACCATTATATGTTTTCAATAGAATATACTGATATAAAGATAATGGAAAAGTCTTTTATGAGTCATGACGATGAGTTATGATTAATATTATCTAGGTGCACCTACATACTATTCTTTGGTTATGAAACGATTAATAAGCTTATTATGGATGGTCGTAGCAGTATTTTATGGTATTGCTCAGAATACACAATACACATGCAATAGCAAGTATAAGGTAACGCTACCTAACAAACTTGAATTACAAGCCTCTGAATTAAATAACGTTAAGCAGTTGGGAGGGGCACAAGTGGCTATCAAGACTCTATCTGGTCATATAACCTTCCAACAAAAAGGATTAAACAGCAATACAAAGGAGGCATTTAGTAAATATGTACGTGTAATAATCGAGTATTTTGAGGAAGATAGACTAGACCCTACTTATGGCATAGGGGATAAGGTGGTAGTTGACAAGGATGTATTATATGCTGTGAATGAAGCAGCAGAAGCTAATTGTAAGGCCTCAAAGACTCCACTTATTAAGATTATGTCCGTAGAACCGTTAACGATTAATGGTTTCCCCACTCTTTATTTCTCATACAAACGTAAAGGGTGGGAAGGTCAGCCACCTGTCATTGTTAATGTGTATAGGATATTCAACCGCTATGAAAGTGTTACACTAACATTCTCATATCGAGAAGCAGAGCGTGGACAATGGGGCAGTATCAATGAGAACATAATAAAGTATTTCACCTTTACAAAGAAGTATTGATTATGAAAAAGAAAATCATTATAGGTTTTTTGGTTTGCGTGCTAATCACCTATATCCCTATTAAATTGTTGATAAATAATTATGCTCAATCAAGCATAAAACAAGAATCAAGTAAAGAATGGGAATATAAAGTTAATCATAAAGATAGTGTCTTTAGTAGTATTCGTGACCCTCGTTCTGGTAATTACTACTGTGTCTTATATCATAATATGTCTTCACATTTTGAGAACCTTGATACACTTTCAAAGGATGAAAACGGATTCTTATTAGTTACATCTTATGAAACAGAATATTTGCGGAAACATAATATTAAGATTGATAAATCAACATACTTCTGTAAACCCAACTTTAACACTTACAATGTTGATTTTAGAGAACTATGTAAAGAGATTAAGAATATAAACGAATCAAAAGGGCGTGATTCATATTCTATATTAGACAAAGGTAATTATCAAGGATGGTTTCAGACTGGATGGGCTATTGGCTCTATGTGGAACAGAAATGGGTATCCAGAATATATGGTCTCATTAATTTATCCTGCCATTATTGAATTAAGAAATAATTCTAACAATGTAGGATTTATAAATATAGCACTTAATGATTCTTATAATTTCTTTACCAAGAGTGAGGACTCTGAATACACTAATTGTGATAAATCGCAAAGGCTAAAACAATTCATGGATTTTTGTTTGCCGAATAATGAGAGTTGTTATTACCAGTGGGTTAGAAAAGAGGGAACATATTTCCGATTAATTCCGCAATTGCAATGGACATATCTAACCAATCAATTTTATAATGTGCATCTTGGTTATAGTAAGACCTTCCAATTTGAGTTGAAGTTAAATGAAGATTACGTTGAAAGAAAAACAACTGAATACAAAACAGAACTAACCAGTATTCAGAATATTATAACCTTAGTGTTGAGTGTGCTTCTTTTATTATATCTCTTTATACTTATTATAAAGTCATACTCAGAGAAAAAACAGCATAAAGAGACTATCTTGCAGAGGATAACAAAATCAGCACATCCTAAGCAATTCATCGATAATTATGATAAAGTAAAACTAGAAATAGCAAATGCAATTTATGATAAAGCACTTAAAACTGATGAAAATGATGAAGAGGCAATTGCCTTATTAGCTAAAGAGATTGAAGAGAAACTAGGTCTTTACTTAATAACAAAGGGTGAAATAAAGGAACTTAGAGACCGTTGTAATCCTAAAAACTTTATGAAACCATATAATGCAGAAAAAATAACAAAAGCAAACACTCTTTATGGGGATTTGCAGAAAGAAAATATCAGTTTTAGTAGATATGTCGAATTGCGTAATGAGGTGGAAGGGTTGTATAGTTAAGAATGCAGTGATAAAGGTTCAATGAATCGTTCGCATCTGATAGTGAAATTGGTATTACTACTGATAGTTGCAGTTGGCTCAACTATTGGTCTAGTTATGTTTTTGCGTTTGGAATTTAAAGATTTTGAATGGGGTAATGGTTTATGGGAATGCCTAATAAGCCTTTACTGTGCAATAGCTCTTCTAGTAAACTATATCTCAATAATAATTGGCATGATTGTTGGCGCATCTTGGTATGGGGTAATTATCACAATAAAAAAGCTGTTTGACATAAAAGAGAACCATTACAATGAGACTTACACTGGAGTCGATGAATATGATAGATACGAAGACCATACTTGGGACATTTATGACTAATTATAATATTCACTTTGTGTATTAGTGAAAGTATATATTCATTTCTGATTATAAAAGAATATTAGAATCATTGGGAAACCCTCTGTTTATGGGGGTTTTCTTTTTTGTTGAGGCTTGAATCATATCTTTATATCAGAAATTGAATGTTTTTGAATGGATATTTTTGGCTAATTCAAACATTTATTTTATCTTTGCAACATAAAAGTTATCACTACTGATTTATGAAGCAATATCAGATAGACCGCATTAAGGCTTTGATGGATGCCAAGGGCGTATCTAGCAAAGAACTAGCTAACAGGTGTGGGTTAAGTGAAATGACCATAAGGAGAGTATTAGACCCCAAGCATAATCCCACTACAGACAATATTGAAAAGATTGCTGAGGCTCTAGGTGTGCATGAGCAGTATATCTATGAGGCAGAAGGTGAATCTATGCCTATACAGCACATAAACGGTTATATTGAATACGGTGGCACTATCATAAAGATTAAGTCTTTCAAGCAACTTGAGAAAATTTGCAATGACATCAAACATGATTTAGGTACACCCAAGCAAGCCAAATCATTGATAGACCAAGATAAGGTAAACCAAAAGACACAATTAAAGCAGCCCATTGACATTACGACCATCGACCTATTCAAGAATGAGCAGTACGACACAAGTAAACTATACACATGGAGTTTTCGCAAGTCAGATGATGAAAAAGAGGACATCTTAAATGACCTTGGTAATATGTGCCAAGGCTACCCATTCAAGGTTTGTGGTGAGAAGTTTTTAAATAGTGAATGTGCCTATATTAGCGGTATGTTTTCCCAGAACACTGCAAAGGCTATCGAGATTCAAAGGGAACTGCAAAAGTCAGATAATGGCTATGAAGCCAAGAAAGCCATAAGACGAAAATATGAGCAAGTAGGATTGTCAAGGGATGATTGGAACAGTTTTAACGTTCACTGGATGCTGTTTGTTGTGTGGTGTAAGGTCACACAGAACAAGAAGTTTGCAGAGAAGTTAAGAAAGATTCCACCCTATGCAATGATTGTCGAAAACTCTACATTCCAGAAGGCTCAGAAGGGCAAGGACACAGCAGCATTTTGGGGAATGAGGAATCAAGCCATCAAGGATGCCACACAGACGCTAGAATCAGCAGCAGAGGTGCAGAACTATTCAGCATCGAGAAAAGACATTGAAAAGGCTAAGATGGCTGCAAGAAATAGCGTTAATCACATTGGAACATGGGAGGGAGTGAATTGCATGGGTAAGATTCTAACCATCTGTAAGCATTGCCTTGATGATGGAATACAGCCACCTATTGATTATGACCTTCTACGTTCAAAGCAAATATATCTATTTGGTAAACTGTTAACTTTCGATGAAAAATGAAAGCCATCAAAGACAAGTATAATCCCAATCTCAGTGTAAGGGAGAACGCAGAACTATGTAATTGTAGTGTTGCCGCTATTCGTCATTATATCAAAGTCAATGGCATTGACAGAAAATATGATGAGTCTCTAAAGAGGTGGAAATTGGTTAATGAGTTCCATCAAAAGCATGGAGATTATTCACCTTACCGAATATCAAAAGAGCTAGGTATTTCTCAGCATACAGTAACAAAATACCTAGACACAGAGCAACCAGTAAAGAGTGATAATTCAAAGTTATCAAAGTTTGCTGGTGAGAAGATAGCAAACAACATACTCTCTGTAAACACCAATCAACAGAGTATTCTAAATAATATTCTGACCCTATATGTGCCATCCTTACACTTTGATGCAGACCTTACATATTCTAAAGGCTCGTTCTACAGAAAGGGTAATGTTGCAGAACCGAGATATAAGTTAGATAAGTTTCCACAAACAGAAGATACCATCGAGTTAGATAATATTGATGATGTGATAGGTGATGAGGCTTTAGAAAGTGTTGTTTTTGACTTACCGTATATAGTTAAAACTTCATGGGTGAATGTTGCATCTAAGGTAATGGAACTGTATAAGTCGTTTGATTCCGCTGAAGAACTGATTAACACCAATAAAGCCATGTTGGAACTGGCAAGACGAAAACTAAAGAGAGGTGGGATAATGGTTGTTAAAACCCAAGACACTTGTGTGGCGACCTCAGCTGGTGCAAAACAGTTGTGGGTATCACAGATAGTATTGAATCATGCTGAGTGCCTTAATTTGGCGCATGAGGACACATTTATACTTGTTAGCAAGAAACTAATGCTGACCAAGCATGAGAAGCAACATCGTGCTAGGAAGAATCATTGTTACTTTCTTGTGTTCCGTAAGTAGATATTAATACAAAATGGATATTTTTGAAGCCAACGTAAAAATGGTTCGGAATATTTAGATATTCCTCACCTGCCAAGGCTGCAAACCAAGTCGCAAGAGCTGGGTACTGTCAGCTGTATTAGGATCGAAAACGAAAAGCTCTGCTT
>JAEEGI010005975.1_pt1 | contig 27673 bp, 19 predicted proteins | sample 8958751 | NCBI WGS metagenome assembly JAEEGI01 (sample SAMN16246545, study PRJNA631951) | gut metagenome | biome: gut microbiome; feature: rumen; material: KS-attached | host: Bos | place: Iran: Karaj | collected 2018-10 | reverse complement strand
TGCGGCTTCATTCTCCACTTCCCCGTCAGGAACCACCGTGCGGTTCCAGTAGATTTCGAAGTCACCCTTCTCAGGGTTGACGATGACATTGAAGTTGTCGTCGTGTCCATACATTTTTTGCAGAACGCTTCTGAAAGAGTCTTCAATCACGCTTACGAGTGTGGTCTTGTCGATTTTCTTCGTTTCTTTGAAGTCCTTGAAGGTTTCTGACAAGTTCACGCTTTCTGTTGATTTCTTTGTTGCCATGTTGTATTTTGATTTTATTGTTTCTGAGTTTAGCGGCTCAAACCGTTTGACACTTACCGGAAAAAAGTCTGATTCAGACCTGTCCGGTATTCACCGGAGAATGAGTATGATGGTGTTTTGTCAAATGTTTATTTGAAGTCAATGACGGCTTTCACCCATTTCACTTCTGGATACTTGTATTTGTATTCCACGTCAACCAGCTGTGGTCTTTTCTTGCCTTCCACTTTCTGCTTTTCCTGAACCAACACAGTGAATTGGTCTTCGTCAGCAGCTGTGAGTTCGCCCTGTTGCTTCTTTCCGTCGGTTCTGAGCAATTCCACGTCGTATCCAATGTTGTTGATGTATTGCTGGAGAACTTTGAATGGCTGTCCGATACCGGCAGAGCCCACTTCAAGTTCATAATCGTCGATTTCAGGCTGACACTGTTCGTTGATGAATCTGCTCAGTTCGCAACAATCTTCTATCCACACTCCGTCCTTGTGGTCGATTTCAACGGTGATTTTATTGTCTTTGTTTACGTCAGTGTCCACGAGGAAATATTCTTTGTCTTTGAGCCATTCCTCAGTCAGCTCTGTAATTCTTTTCTTGTCAATCATATTTCTTTAGTAACCAAAACTCACTAAGTGGTCATATAATAAATTAGGAGGAACACGTAGGCTCCTCCTATTCGGTCAGTGCAAAGATATGACATATTTTCCTAAAAACCAAAGGTTTTCGTGAAAAAATGTTGAAAAACAGTAAAAAAGGTCTTTTTCTGGGTTGCAAACCTTGAAAATGTCGTGTTTATCGGTGTTTTTAGTAGTTTCCCACTCTTGTGTCTCAGGTTGATGGGTCGTTGTCCTTATGGGTTGGCCAGGAGGATTTCAGGACGGTATTCGAAATGCATGGTGTCGTAGTGGTACCATCTTCCGCCCCATATAAAGCCGTGTCTCTCAAATATCCTCACAATCTCCATCGGCATCTTGTTCTCGTATTTCACTTTGCTGGTCTCTCCCGCTCCTGGGTTCGACCACAGCCAATAGGTCTTGTAGTTGCCCCCGATGTCGATGGTCATTCCATAGGAATGGGCGCTGAGACGCTTGGCTCCTCGCACGGGCCTCCAATAGTATGTGCCTTCCGACTTGAAGTAGCTTTTGAATTCTGGATGAGCTTTCAATTCTTCAGCCACTGCTCTCAGCTTTTTGTCGGCTCCGTTGATTTTAGTGAAACGGACTTTCTGGCCGAACCAATCTACGCTGACGAGGTTGCGCTCAACTGCTGCAGGAGAGGCTCCGTACATTTTCTTGAAGAGTGCTTCACAACGGCTTCGTCCAGCATCCTGAAGATATTCAGGCTGGGCTCCGCTCCTGTCGTAACGGAAGGCGAACATGTCCTCTGGGTCGGCGTCGTCGAGTTTTTGTTCGAACGATTTCTTGAGCCCATCGTCATATACCATTTGTGTCCCGTCTCTGAGCTGTAGTTTCCCTCCTTCATATCCCTTGATGTATTCGGGATATGCTTTCATAAGGATGGCGGCTCCGTCAGGAATATTGGCTGCATCTGCTTTGAGGTTTGTATCTGCGCCATTTACAGCTTTCTCTGTTTCCTTTCCGGCAAGTTGACCTTCATTGGCTACTTTGCCATCTCCCTCTTCTGAGTTCTGGCTGTCTGTGATTTCGCCTTTTTGCTGTGATGCATGGATTGACGTTCCAGTTTCATCGGTATTCTGATTAGTCTGCTGGGAACGGGAGTCTGTGCAGGAGCTCATGATGATGGTTGCCAAGACCATCATAAATGTGACAACACGGTTCTTGTTCATAATATGTCTTTAGGTTTGCAGCATTTCCAACGCCTTGTTCTCGGCAGCCTCCATCAATTCCCGTTCACCTGGTCCTTTGTCGTTGATGCCGCAGAGGTGCAGGATTCCATGGATGATGACCCTGTGAAGCTCCTCGTCGTAGTCGGTTCCTTGTTCCTCGGAATTGGATTTCACGGTGTCGAGGCTGATGAAAATGTCGCCTGAGATGAGGTTGTCCTCTGTATAGTCGAATGTGATGATGTCGGTGTAGTAGTCGTGTTGCAGATATTGCTTGTTGACCTCCAGAATCTTCTCGTCATCGCAAAAGATGTAGGCGATGTCTCCTGTTTTCTTCTGATAGGACTCAGCCACGGCTTTTATCCATTGTGATGTCGCCCTTTTTGAGATTTTGGGCATTTTCACGTTTTCTGTGTTATAGCTGATCATGAGGTTGGAAATATAAATAGGCTATAATGAAAAAAATGATGAAAGACAGGGTTAGTTATGCACCAGCGTTCCGATGTCCTCGCCTTCCATAACTTTCTTGAGGTTGCCAGGGATGTCCATGTTGAACACGTAAATCGGCAATCCGTTCTCTTTGCACATGGTGGTGGCGGTGAGGTCCATCACCCTCAGGTTTTTATTGTAAATCTCATCGAACGTGATGTCGTGGTATTTGGTGGCTGTCGGGTCTTTCTCTGGGTCGGCTGTATAGACGCCATCTACACGGGTGCCTTTCAGCATCACGTCGGCTTCAATCTCAATGCCACGGAGCGAGGAGCCTGTGTCGGTGGTGAAATAAGGGTTGCCGGTTCCGCCCGACATGATGACCACCTCACCGTTTTCCAGTGCTTCTATGGCCTTGAATTTGTTGTAGAACTCACCGATAGGCTCCATGCGGATGGCGGTCATCACGCGGCTTTTGCAGCCGGCTGCTCCGAGCGCGCTGCTCAGACCCAGCGAGTTGATGACGGTGGCGCACATGCCCATCTGGTCGCCTTTCACGCGGTCGAATCCTTTGCCGGCACCCTGCAGCCCACGGAAGATGTTGCCGCCGCCGATGACGATGCCGATTTCCACACCCATGTCGTGAATCTCCTTGATCTGACGAGCATATTCATTGAGTCTGACCACGTCGATTCCGTATCCTTTCTCTCCTGCCAGACTCTCACCCGAGAGCTTGAGGAGTATTCTTTTGAATTTTGCCATAATTATTGTTTTTTTTATGATTTTTACAAAGGTATGAAATTTTGGCAAAAAGTAAAAGATATAATGAAAAAAATATTCCTCACCAAACAGGGACGCCATACATGAAAACGGCATTTATGTCGGTTTATAGCCAGACACAAATGCCGTATCCTATATGTGGTCAGCACCTAAAGCACAGGCTGTCAATGCTTCATGATGTTCACTGCCTGTTCTGACGAGATGACTTCCACTCCTTTTACGTAAATCGGGTTGTTTTCGTTGTAGAGTTCATAATAGGCATTGATCTCCCAGAGGTCACGGCCTATGAGCGCCTTGACCACTTTGCCAACGGTGGATTTTGCTGCGGTGAAATCCTCTTCCTTGTATTCGACTTTGGATTTCTGAGCCTCTGTTTTCAGCATGGAAAAGATGTCGTCGCCAGGCTGGAACCTGGATTTGAAGTCGGTGATGGTCTTGTATTTTTTCTTCAGGTCTTTCCGGTTCTTGTCCATATATCTCAGCACAGCGGCATTGATGCAGCCCTTTGCCGACAGCTCACGGTGGAGTTTGCTGTAGAGAGTGGTGTCGAGCGGCACATAATAATCGGGCATGATGCCACCACCTCCATAGACTTCGCGCTGAAGGTGGGTGGTGTAGAACTTGAGCGAGTCGGCGAAGTGGATGCTGTCGATATTGGTCAGCTCTCCAGAGTTCAGCCTGTCCTCGATGTCTTTCTGATAGTCTTTTTTGTTGCCCATCTCGTAGGGTTTCTGGATGCACCGTCCTGATGGGGTGTAATAGTGTGCGGTGGTGAGGCGGATGACGGACTTGTCGATGAGTTCAATTGGCCGTTGAACCAGGCCTTTACCGTATGTGCGGCGACCCACGATGAGGCCGCGGTCATTGTCTTGGAAGGCGCCCGAAAGGATTTCAGAGGCCGAAGCCGAATAACTGTCCACAAGCACCACCACAGGCAGGTCCTTCAATGTGCCGGTTCCGTCAGCCAGATAGTTGTATTCCGCTTTGTTCACGTTTTTATTGCCTTTTTGCGACAGCACTTTCTCGCCTTTTGGGAAAAATTCGTTGGCCAGCCGAACGGCAGTCTGGAGGTAGCCGCCACCATTGCTTTGGAGGTCGATGATGAGACGTTGCATTCCCTGATCTTTCAGCGACTTGATGGCTGTCATGAACTCATCGTAGGTGGTGGCTCCAAATGAGTCGATGCGGATATAGCCGATTCCAGGGCTCACCATGTAGGAAGCATCGACGGTATAGACAGGAATCTTGTCCCTGATGATGTTGAAGTTGTTGATTCCTTTCACGCCTGGACGGATGATGCCCAGTTTCACCACAGAGCCCTTAGGACCTCTGAGCCGTGTCATGATGTCGGCATTGGTCATCTTCACTCCAGCGATGGTGCTGTCGTTCACAAACACGATGCGGTCTCCAGGGATGATTCCTTGCTTCTCGCAAGGACCTCCGCTGACGGCTTTGATCACCACAAGCGTGTCCTCCACCATCTGGAACTGCACACCGATGCCCTCGAAACTTCCGTTGAGATTCTCGTTGGTCTTCTCCACGTCCTTGGCCTTGATGTAGGTGGAGTGGGGGTCAAGCTGCTTCAACATTCCTTCGATGGCAGCGTCAACGATTTTCTCGTCTTCGAGGTTGTCAACATAGTTGTTTTTGATGAAGAATTCCGCTTGCTGGAGTTTCCGCATCTGGGTTTCGTTGATGGTGATATTCTGTGCAGAGGCGGTTGCAAAAGTTACAACGGTCAGAGCCAATGCTGCGATTCTTTTCATATAGCCAATCTTTTCTTTTGATTTTCTTTCGATTTTCTGTTTCTCTGAACATTCCCCCCCACCTGATTTAAGGAAGAAATGTGTGGATATCTTTGCCATAGGATTCCAACTCTCTCACCACGCTGCTGCTGACTGCTGCATATTTGGGGTCGGAAAAAAGCAGTATGGTCTCCACCCCAGTGAGCTGTCGGTTGACTTCGGCGATGTTCTTCTCGTATTCGAAATCTACGGTGTTTCTCACTCCTCGTACGATTACTCCGATTCCGAGACGTTTGGCAAAATCAGTGGTCAGTCCTTGGTAAATCTCCACAGTCACCCTCGGCTCCTTTTTGTATGTCTCCTCAATCTGAGCTTTACGCTCCTCAGGGGTGGTTGCGCCATGCTTGAGCGGGTGAACGCCGATGGCGATGACCACCTCATCGGCGAACGCCAGTGTCCGCTTCACGATGTCGTCGTGACCGATGGTGAAGGGGTCGAAACTGCCGGGAAAAAGTACCTTCATGATGTTTGGTTTTATGCAGTAAGCAAATAATTCATATAGTTGATGCCTTGACGTAATGGTTCGTCAGGCGTTTTCCTCCTCTTCTTCTTCATCGGGTAGGTCTTCCTCTATCACGAGGTTGTCGATGATGAAGTTCTGCCTGTCCATGGTGTTTTTTCCCATGTAGTATTGCAGCAGTTCCTTCACCTGATCGGTCTTTCTGAGAGTCACCTGCTCCAACCTGATGTCGGGGCCAATGAAATTCCTGAATTCGTCGGGGTCGATTTCGCCCAGTCCCTTGAATCGGGTGATCTCTGGTTCTGGGGACATCAGTTCGATGGCTTTCACCCTTTCCTCCTCGGAATAGCAGTACGTGGTGATGTAGTCGCCCTTATCTACGGCCTTTTTGTCGGTGAGTATCTTGAGGTTTTCTTTCTTCAGTTTCTTCTTCTTGTTCCGCACGCGGAAGAGTGGTGTCTGGAGGATATACACATGTCCCTTCTTGATGAGTTCAGGGAAGAACTGCAGGAAGAAGGTGATCATGAGCAGGCGGATGTGCATGCCATCGACATCGGCGTCGGTGGCCACAATCACTTTGTTGTATCTCAATCCCTCAATGCCGTCCTCTATGTTGAGTGCGGCTTGAAGAAGGTTGAATTCCTCGTTTTCATAGACCACTTTCTTCGTCAGCCCGAAGCTGTTGAGTGGTTTTCCCCTCAGTGAGAACACGGCCTGGGTGTTCACGTCCCTGCTCTTCGTGATGCTTCCGCTGGCAGAGTCACCCTCGGTGATAAAGATGCACGACTCTTCTTTCTTGTCGCCTTTGGCATCGTTGAGGTGGTATCGGCAGTCGCGCAATTTCCGGTTGTGCAGGTTGGCTTTTTTCGCCCTTTCCCTGGCCAGTTTGGTCACTCCGGCTATGGCTTTCCTGTCGCGTTCGTTGTCCTTCACCTTCTGCTCGATGATTTCAGCGATGTCGGGATTTTTGTGCAGGTAGTTGTCCACCTCAGTCTTGATGAAGTCGCCCACAAATTTGTTCACCGACACGCCTCCGTTGGGTTCCATGGTCAGTGAGCCGAGCTTGATTTTCGTCTGACTCTCAAATTGTGGCTCTTCCACGTTGATGGCGATAGCCGCCACGATGCCGCTTCTGATATCGGGAAATTCGTAGTTTTTGTTGAAGAACTCTTTAATGGTTCGTGCAATGTGCTCTTTGAAAGCGCTTTGGTGGGTACCTCCCTGGATGGTGTGCTGTCCGTTCACAAACGAGTGGTATTCCTCGCCATATTGCTGGTTGGTGTGGGTGAACGCGATTTCGATGTCATCACCCTTCAGGTGGATGATGGGATAGAGTGGGGTGGTGTCCATGGTGTCGGTGAGCAGGTCCTTCAGTCCGTTTCGTGAGATGATCCGCCTCCCGTTGTAGTAGATTTCCAGCCCTGTGTTGAGGTAAGTGTAGTTGCGGAGCATCGTCTCCACAAATTCCGGCTGGTATTTGTAGTTGAGGAATAGGGTGTCGTCTGGCTCAAAGTAGATCAGTGTTCCCGTTTCCTCATCGCTGTCCTCGGTCACGTCGGTCTGCAGCAGTCCCTTCTGGAATGTGGCTTTCCTCACTTTTCCGTCGCGGTAGCTTGCCACCCGGAATTCTGTGCTGAGCGCGTTCACGGCTTTCGAACCCACACCGTTCAGTCCCACGCTCTTCTTGAATGCCTTGGAGTCGTATTTTCCTCCTGTGTTGAGGATGGAGACCGCATCAATCATCTTTCCCTGAGGAATGCCACGTCCGTAGTCGCGGACAGTCACTTTCCTGTCATCGGTGATGTCAACCTCAATCCGCTTTCCTGCATTCATCTTGAACTCATCGATGGAGTTGTCGATGATTTCCTTGAGCAGCACATAGATTCCGTCTTCTGCATGTGAACCGTCGCCGAGTCGTCCGATATACATACCAGGACGTGTCCTGACGTGGTCCATGTCCGACAGGTGGATGATGTTGTCTTCAATGTATTCTACGGTCTGGTTCTGTTCGTTGTCGTTTAATTGCGTCTGTTCAATTTTTTCTTCTGCCATATAGGGATTGCCGACTTTTTGCCGGCCAAAGGATGATTTTATGAAGTTGTTGGTTTTGAATTGCTTGAATGGCGTTGCTGTCCGCCAATAGAGTGTGTCTTCTGGTGGTTTGCAGGGGAGCGTTTGTTATTTGATGCTTTTCTTCCAGCATCTGCGACGTTTGTGGATCCGGCCGTCGAAATAAATCCACTGCGACTGCACTTTTGAGTTTCGTTCCAGTTCCACACTCGTTTCGCACCATTCGTATCCCTCACTGATGAAGTAAGGAAGCAAGTCCTTGAAGAACAGCGCGTTCACGCCTTTGCTCTGCCATTCTGGCCTTACCGCGATGAGCAGCATTTCCAAGTGGTTGGCATGTTTCCATTTCAGTGCTTTCAGCAGGTGGTACCATCCGAATGGGAAAAGTTTTCCCTTGCATTTCTGCAGAGCTTCAGAGAGCGAAGGCATGCAGATGCCCACTCCGATGAGTTTACCGTCTTTGTCGGCGATGGTGCTGACGAGTTTAGGGTCAACGATGCTGAGATACATCTTGACATATTGGTCTTTCTGACGGTCGGTGAGTTCGCTATAGCCAAACAGAGGCGCGAAGGCTGCGTTGATCACGTCGAAAATCTCACGCCCGTAGGTTTTGGCTATCTGTTTGGCTTTCTTGAACTTCACGATTTGCGCACCGTATTTTTTCTCTACGATGGACGACACCTTGAGCAAGCGCTCTGGCACTCCGGTTTCGCGTGGAACGATGAGCCGCCATTCAATCCAGTCGGCATCTTTCTCATAGCCGTGGCGCTCCATGTGGTCTATATAGTATTTGTAGTTGTAAATCGTCACCATCGTGCCCAGTTCTTCCTGACCTTCGTAGAGCATACCTTCTGGATCCATGTCGGTGAAGCCGAGGGGACCTTGGATTTCATCCATTCCCCGCTCCTTGCCCCATTGCTCAACGGTGTCGAGCAATGCCTTGCTCACCTCATCGTCGTCAATGAAGTCAATCCATCCGAACCTCACGCATTTGCGGTTCCAGGTCTCATTGGCCTTTCTGTTGATGATGGCCACCACTCTTCCCACAATTTTGTCGTCCCTGTAGGCGAGGAAAAGCTGTGCGTCGCAGAAATCTCTGGCGGCATTTTTTTCTCCCAACGTGTTGTATTGATCCATATACAGTTCAGGCACTGCATAAGGACAATCCGCATAAAGGTCATTGTGAAACTTGACGAATTTGGTGATGTCTTTTTTCTTATAGACAGGAATAACTTTGATATCAGCCATGTAAATACGGTTCGTTTTGAATGAATATTCCAAATAATATGCAAAAATACATTAAAAATCTGAGATTTTCATCTGTTTAGTTTACTTTTTTTCTTGTTATGACGAAGTTGGGGGACAAATGGCATGTTGGTTTGAAAACTTATGACGATTCGGGTCAAAAAAAAGCGAAAAAGGGATGAATACAAGTTTTTTTCGCTTTTTGGAAATAAAAATTAAATATTTTTTGCAGTATTCATTAAAAATTTATAAATTTGGTCGCTAAATCTATTCCATCGGAAAAAATAATCAAAAAATACATCTAATTATTATGCGATTTTTAAGAAATTCTTTGGTTGCAGCTGTTGCTTGCCTTTGCACTGTGTCAGCATCAGCTCAGACAACTGAGGCCGATTATCAAGAAGCATTGAAACTTGGTTACAGGCCTTATCCTTATTGGTTTGCTCAGATTCAGGGCGGAGTTGGGACAACCTTCACCAACAAGTCGTTCACTGACTTGATTTCTCCAACCGCAAGTGTGGGCTTCGGTCGTTTCTTCGGTTCGGGTGTCGGTGCACGTGTGCATGTCAACGCATGGGAGTCGAAAGGTGGTTTCAAGTCAATCGAGCCAACTTACAAATTCAACTATGTCAACTCCAACCTTGACTTGTTGCTCAACCTCACCAATATATTCTCGAAGAGCAACCATCACTTGGTGGATGTGATTCTCGTTGGTGGTATCGGTTTGAATTATGCATGGGGCAATGACGATATGGATGCCATCCTGGCTTCCACTCCTCTTCCTGCTGAGAACACCTCCAACGCATGGGGAAAGGGTAAGAGCCGCGAGAGCCTCTACAGCCATAATATCCGTGCAGGATTGCTTTTCGACTTCAATGTGGCAAAGAATTGGAGCATCGGTCTTGAGGTTGACGCTAACTCTCTATCCGACCGTTTCAACTCCAAGTACAACAACAGCGACGACTGGATGCTCACAGCCCAGCTCGGTGTGACCTACAAGTTTGGTTTCAAGGCTCCTCGCAAGCCAGACCCAATCATCGAGAAGAAAGTTGTTCCTGTGGTTGAAGAGAAGAAACCAGAACCAGTTGAAGAGAAGAAAGAGCCGGAAGTGGTGCCTCCACCAGTGGTTACTCCTCCAGTGGTTACTCCTCCTCCAGCCCCTGTGGTTGAAGAGAAGATTCCTTCCATCAAGGAGGCTATCTATTACTTCGAGTCGAAGACCGAACTTGACGAGTCGAACTCTCCTGAGGCCAAGATCAAGCGAGTTGCTGACTGGGCTAAGAAATATCCGAAGGGTAAGCTCACCGTGACTGGTTATGCCGACAAGGGCACGGGTTATGCTTCACGTAACCAGATGCTTTCTGAGAAGCGTGCTCAGACTGTGGCTGAGGCTTTGAAGGAAGCTGGTGTTCCTGCAAGCCAGATTGTCACTGTTGAAGGTCTTGGCGACACCATCCAGCCATTCCCAGAAAACAACGACTGGAACCGTTGCGTAATCATCGAGGGTCAGTAATCAGCTGACACTTCCAGATAACAAATCACCCCGCACATCAGAGTTTGTGCGGGGTGATTTTTATATCTATTAGTCCTTTCTCCATCTTTTCATTTGGGCTTATTCTTGCTGTTATACTTTTCAATCTCTTGGTTGATGTAGTCCTGCAGGGCTTTCCCCTTGATGATTTCCACCTCATTGAGCATTCCCATGAAGAAGCGTCCGGCTCCTTTGTTGTTGCAGACAGATAAGGAGGCGAGGTAGTGGACGCCGTCTTCCACAAGAAACATGGATTCATCCACTCCATATTCTTCAATCAGGATTCTTCTCGCCACATTCGTCAGCCGGATGATCACTCTGTTGACTTTGTCGGATGAGAAACCGAAGATGTCGGTGAAATAGTTGGTGTGCTTCTCCCTGTGTTCCCATTTCTTGTCGGAATAGATCACGCTGCCCTTGATTCTTGAGATTTTGAAAGTCTTGCATTGACCGCTTTCCACTTCGTAGCACCTGACCTCGTTGGATGCCTTGAGCACTTGGTAGGGTTCCACAAACCGGTCTTTTGTGGTCTTGCTGTTCAGCGATTCATATTTCTGGAAAATGCAGGCGTGTCGGTTGTTGATGGCCTTGCGGATGTTTTCAAGGTTTTCAGCGTTTCTCTTGTTGTATTTCCCGTCTTCTTGTTCTGTTTCGATGCCGTAGGCGCTTCTGAATTTCTGCTTCAGCCTGTTCACCACGGGGTCGCTTCCGTCCTCTCTGCCAAGCATGTCGGCCAGCAGTTGCAGCTCGTCTGCCCTGAAATGCATTTTCTGCGTGATATTCGCCACAAAAGGAGAATTGTAGTCGATGCTGTAGATTCCATGGTCATTGAACACATGGAATCCCACTCCCTCAAAAAACTCAATATAGCGGTAAACGGACCTGACGGACATGTCGAGCTTTTCTCCAATTTCCTTAGGGGTGAGTGTGCAGTTGCCAATGAGCAGTTCAAGCATCTTCAGCTGCCGTTCAAATTTTGAGAGTTCCATGGCTGGTTTGTGTTGTTCTGATGGTTGTGTTTTTGATAGGATAGTTGTGTTCTCTGTGATTCAGTTAAAACGTCAGGCGTTTTAGTAGGACTGTTGGCCTTTCTGGTACTGGCTCACTCAAATTTGAGTGAGAGCTGCGTGTCGCCAAGGAGGTTGTAGGATTTGCGGTGATAGGGTGAGATTCCGTACATTTCGATGGCCTTTCTATGCTCCTTGGTGGGGTACCCCGCATTGTGGTCCCAGCCATAGACGGGATATTCCCGGTGCAGCTCCTTCATGTAGTCATCCCTGTAGGTCTTGGCAAGGATGGAGGCTGCGGCAATGGACAGATATTTGCCGTCTCCCTTCACCACGGTGGTGTGGTGGATGTCTTTATAAGGAAAGAACTTGTTGCCGTCGATGATGAGCTCCTGTGGCCTGACTTTCAGCTGGTCGATAGCTCTGTGCATGGCCAGGATGCTGGCCTTGAGGATGTTGATTTGGTCGATTTCCTGTGCGGTGACGATGCCCACAGCCCAATCCACTGCGTCATGCTGAATTTCTTCCCTGAGCTCATAGCGCATCTTCTCGTTGAGCTGCTTGGAGTCATTGAGCCTTTCATTCTGGTAGTCGGGAGGAAGGATGACCGCAGCTGCATACACGCTTCCTGCAAGGCATCCTCTTCCTGCCTCGTCGCATCCAGCTTCTATGACGTCTTTATTCAGATAGGGTAGTAACATTGATGGAATGAGTCAAGGGATTATTTTTGGTTTGCCTTCTCTCTCCTTCTTTCCTCGTTCTTGCTCCTGCGGTCCTTTTTCTTCTCTGGTTTCTGTTTGGTGATTTTCTCTGGTTTCTGTCTGAAGAGTGGAGTCTGAGTTGGGTTCCAACTCTGATTCACCTCCCACTGCGCCCTGAGGTTGAGGGCTCCAGGATAATAGAAGGTTTCCTCAGGCTGGCGTTGAGAGTCGTAATCTCCGGTAGTCCAGCGTCCGTCGCCATTTCTGTCGTAGAACATGCTGAGGTAGTAATTTCCCGGGTCAATGTAGTAGAAATCTACTTTCCCGTTCTCCGCTTTCTGTTGTTTCACCACCTTTCCGCTTTGGTTGATGAGCGACACATAGGCGCAGTCCTCCGCATTCTGCAGGTTCACGGTCAGCTGGCTGAACTTGTCGAGTCCCTTCACTTTGATGGTTTTCTTCATGCCTGCCATGCGCTGACCGTAGATGTTGACCACGGCCCCGGTGTCGATGCTGACATAGTAGGTGCTGTCGGGCTCCCACTCGGCATAAAGCCTGTATTTCATCGTGGTGCCCTTCACCCTCCTGAGCACGAACGGAAGGTCGTGTTCCACGGAATCTACAAGATGGTAGAAATGGAACATGCTGGTGTATGCTGTGTCGATGGGTTCACTGAAGGTGAAGTCGATGTTCTGGTCAGGGTTGATGTTTCCAGAGTTGGTCTTCACGTCGATGAACTCTTCGGGCATCGGAGGGATTTCAATATCTTCTTCCTTCTCGGTTTTCTTCTGTCTCTTTGATTTCTTGCTGCTCTTCTTGCTTTTTTCCTTGTTGTCGGCCTCTTCTTTTTGCATGTTTTCTTCCTCATTGCCGTCGTCTTCCTCATTGTCAGCCAATTCTGTGGCAGGAGGTGGGGATATGATGGAGTCGGCTTGCTCGGTTGTCGGACCGCCGTAGTATTCGTCGTAAATCAGTTCTTCTTCTGATTTTTCTTTCTTAGCTTCTCCTAATGCTATAAGAGTCTGACCACTAACAGCTTTCTCCTGTTTTTTGCCATTCTCGCTTCCTGATTTTGACTTCCGCTGATTATGCTTGAATTCTTTCAAGTATTCTTTTTTGTAGTCTTCCCACTCGTCCTTGCGCTTTTTCTGCAATTTCTCATAGGTGACTTTCGACAGGAGGTTCTGCGTGTCGGTACGCTCCACCAGCCGGTTCAGGGTGTCGGTGTAGTTGTAGGTGAGAGTCACGCGCAGCGTGTCGTTATTGTAGATGGTGGAGTCCTTAACCCAATAGGTGATGGTGTCTTTCTTCTCGCTGGCTTCAATGACGAATGCATTGTCGGCATTGAAATTGAGTCCCTTGATCACGGGGAGCGTGGAGTCGGGAGCGGTGAAAAAGAGCGTGAAGCGCTCCAACTGCGGTCTTTCCCATTTCAGGAACGCACGGTTTTGTCCCTCCTCTTCGAATGCCGTGAGAACGATGTTGTCGGGATAAAAATGGGTGTATGGTATTGAGATGATGGAGTCGTAGTGGATGGAGTCGTGCCAGATGGTGTCGTGCTTGATGTCGGGTTTGGCAGAAGAGGTGATGATTTGGCGGTTGAATCCAATCATCTCTGATTTCTGCGTGAACATGAAGTTCTGGTCCTGGTCTTTGAGCGCGAAAGCCCTGTAGCGTGTTTCTGGATTCAGTCCCTTGATGACGAAATGTCCGGAAGCATCTGTTCTCGACACCCGCTCAAATTCTCTGGTCCGGAATATGCTGTCGGGCAAGTCTTCCTCCCCTTCCTCAATTCTGTGGAGTCCCACCAGCAGACCTTTCATAGGCTCCAAATCGGCGGCTCCGAGCACATATCCTGAAATTTGGAAGGTGTCCACCATCTCTCCCGTGGAGAAGGTGAATGCGTAGTCATCCATGGGATTTCCTTCGTTGTTGTCCTGAATGGCGTCAGAGAAGTCTATGGTGTAGGTGGTGTTGGGTTTGAGGGAGTCGTTGAGGGTGATGGTGATGCGCTTCCCCATGGCCTCGATTTCGGGCTGGTTGATTTGTGGTGGTGAGATCACCACTTTTTCCATGGCATTGTCAAGTTTGATGTTTTCATCAAACATAAGGACGATTTTCTTGTTTTTTGCATTGACAGCTCCATATTTTGGGGAGGTGCCCAATATTTTAGGAGGGTCCTCGTCGAAGGCCCCTCCGTCGGGAGTTCCCAAGTTGGCGCATGCCGCCAACACCAAAGTCAGGAAGATGATGTAGATGATTTTTCTCACGGTCTCTCACTCGTTGTTCGTTCCGTTTCTGTCCTTATGCGTCAGCATCAGTCTTTGACCTTGACCTGATGCATGGGCTGTCCTTGCTTTCACTTGTTGAGTTGGAGCAGCTCGTCGATATAAGTGCGGTTATTGCTCAGTCTTGGAATCTTGTGCTGGCCGCCCAGCTTTCCTTGGTTTTTGAGCCACAGGTCGAAAAGCCCTTCCTTGGCCTTGATGATTTCAAGGGGCTGGAGCGTGATGTTCTTATATCGTTTCGCTTCATAGTCGGAATTGATGGCTTGCAGCGACCTGTCGAGGATGGCGGCGAACTCTTCAACCGATTCAGGCTCCTTCGCAAATTCCACAAGCCATTGATGTCGGCATTTCGCATTGTCGTCCATGAAAATAGGGGCTGCGGTGTATTCCTTCACCTGAGCGCCGGTAGCGATGCATGCTTGCTCCAGGCCTTTCTCTGCGTTATCCACGATGAGTTCTTCGCCGAAGGCGTTGATGAAATGTTTCGTCCTTCCTGTGATGATAAACTTGTATGGGTTCTTTTGGGTGAACATCACGGTATCACCGATGATGTATCTCCACAGTCCGCACGTGGTGCTGATCACCATGGCGTAGTTCACGCCCGTCTCCACGCCCCAGAGCGGCACGACTTTCGGATCGGGTTTGCCAAATTCGCTCATCGGTATGAATTCATAGAACACTCCGTAGTCAATCATCAGCGTCATGGCCGGGTCGTTGATGTCGGTCTGTATGCCGAAGAATCCCTCAGATGCGTTGTAGGTCTCCATATAGACCATGTCGGGATTCGTGATGATTTTCTTGTATTGTTCACGGTAAGGGGTGAAAGCCACTCCTCCATGGAAGAAAACCTCGAGGTTTGGCCAGATATTGTCGAGATTCTTCTCTCCTGCTATCTCCATCATCCGGGTGAGCACAGCCATCATCCATGATGGCACACCGCTGATGTTGGTCACATTCTTGTGCATGGCGATTTCGGCAATCTGGTCGCGTTTCTGCTCAAAGTCGCTTAACAGCGCCACCTTTTTCTTTGGAATCCTGGTCAGGTTGACGGCTTTAGGAACGTTCTCGATGAGAATCGCACTGAGGTCGCCCACCATGCTGTTCGGGGTGTTCAGGTTAGGCTCGTGGCTTCCTCCCAGAATCAGGCTCTTTCCTTTGAAAATCTTGCTCTTTGGGTGGATGGCCAGATAGGACGACACGCAGTCGGTTCCTCCTTTATAGTGAATCCCCTTCAGTCCTTCTTTGCTTACGGGAATGAACTTGCTCTTGTCGTTGGTGGTGCCTGATGACTTGGCGAACCACACCACCTTTCCCGGCCAGAGAATGTCGGGCTTGCCTTCCCTCATCTGGTGGATATAGCTTTTCAGCTCTTCGTAGGAGTTGACGCTCATGAAACTGGCAAAATCTTGATAGCCGTCGATGTTGCCGAAGTTGTGGTCTTTTCCCCACAGGGTGTCTTTGGCACTGCTGATGAGATGGTGCATCACCTCCATTTGGAGTTCTTCCGCATGTTGCGCATACTTCTCGATGGCTTTCTGCCTTCTTGCAAAGTAGAATTTATTTAATATTCTTGTGGGATTCATAAATCAAGTTTAGTAATGATAGGCGATGTGAACTTGAAATCCACATTCCCCGTATGCGTGGGTGGCGCATTTTGAGGATTTTTACCGATTGCAAAGTTAGTTAATCTTTTCGAAACTACAAAGCGTTTCTCTTGTCGCGTGCCTCAAGCAAGGAGTTGGCGAGGTTTTTGTCGCGTTTGATGTGATTGTAGGCATGTTTGGCGGCATCCTGATGGCTCTCTTTTTTCGAGTAGCCTACTCCTGTCCCGCAATAGATGCCTTCGATGCACACCCGTGATGTGAATTGGGTGGTGTTGTTGTCAAGCAGGGTCCTTTCGCTGACAATGTCGAAAATGAAGTCCAGCTGGTATTTCTGGCACCATTCAATCAGCTTGCTTTTGTAGTTCTCCTCTATTTTCGACACATCTTCGATGTTCACGTATTTCTTGAAGACTACGTCTTTCATGAATTTCATGCAGTGGCTGTAGCCTTTGTCGAGGTAGATAGCTCCGATGAACGCTTCGAATGCGTTGCCGTTCATATAGCTGTTGTGGGCCGATGTCTTCCTACCTGTGTATTTCACGAGCTCATCCAGCTTGATTTGCTCTGCCAGTTTGTTGAGCATGTCGCGTCTGACGAGCTTGCTCCTGAGAGTGGTCAGGAAACCTTCCTGCTGATTGGGATATTTCTCATACAGGATGTCGGCCACCACGCTGCCCAGCACGGCGTCGCCGAGAAATTCCAGCCGTTCGTTGTTTTTGTGGCTTCCTCCCTTGTGGTTCGTGGATTTATGCTTGAGCGCCATCTTATAGACGTTGATGTTGTCGGGCACAAATCCCGTGATCCGCTTAATCTGCAAATAAGGCTCCTTATCCTTACGGAAAAGGAGCCTTATCTTGCTTCTTATGTTCTTGTATGTTTTCATGCGTTGTCTGAGATGTGCTGCATGAAAAACGCTTAGCCCTGATATTTCTTGAAGATGGCACATGCGTTGTGCCCACCGAATCCAAAGGTGTTGCTGAGGGCAGCACGGATTGGACGTTCCTGTGCCTTGTTGAAGGTGAAGTTGAGCGTGTAGTCGATTTCCTCGTCTTTATCCTCGTCCTCGTGGTTGATGGTAGGAGGAACGATGTCGTTCTTGACAGAGAGGATGCTGATGATGGCTTCAACTGCTCCAGCGGCTCCAAGCAGGTGTCCGGTCATGGACTTGGTGGAGCTGATGTTGAGCTTGTAAGCGCTCTCTCCAAACACTTCCTTAATGGCTTTCACCTCAGAGATGTCACCCACGTGAGTGGATGTGCCGTGCACGTTGATGTAGTCGATGTCGGATGGCTGCATCTCGGCATCCTTGAGTGCGCGCTGCATCACGAGTTTGGCGCCCAGTCCTTCAGGATGCGAAGCGGTGATGTGGTAAGCGTCGGCCGACATGCCCACACCTGCAACTTCAGCGTAGATTTTGGCACCTCTTGCCTTGGCATGCTCAAGCTCCTCAAGCACCAGGATGCCGGCTCCTTCGCCCATCACGAATCCATCACGGCTGGCGCTGAATGGACGGCTGGCTTTTTCTGGCTCGTCATTGCGGGTGGAGAGTGCCTTCATGGCGTTGAAACCACCCACTCCAGAAGGCCAGATGGCTGCTTCGCTTCCGCCCGTCACCATTGCGTTGGCTTTGCCAAGACGGATGAGGTTGAATGCGTCTGCCAAGGCGTTGGTTGACGATGCGCAGGCAGAGGTTGTTGTGTAGTTCGGGCCATGGAATCCGTAGTCGATAGAGATGTAACCAGCAGCGATGTCTGCAATCATCTTAGGTATGAAGAATGGATTGAACTTCGGACCGAGTACTGGTCCGTTGACTGCATAGTTTCCAGCTTCTTCCTCGAAAGTGTGAATACCTCCGATTCCGACTCCAAGCACTACACCGATTTCATTCTTGTCGATGGTTTCGAGGTCCATGCCAGAGTCATCGATGGCCATTTTTGCAGCGGCGATGGCATACTGCGTGTAGATGTCCATCTTTCTCACTTCCTTACGGTCGATATAATCCTGTGCGTTGAAACCTTTCACCTCACATGCGAACTGAGTCTTGAACTGTGAGGCGTCGAAATGTGTGATAGGAGCTGCGCCACTCACACCTTTCTTCAGGTTTTCCCATGATTCCTCCACATTGTTGCCCAGAGGTGTGATGGCTCCTATGCCGGTAACTACAACTCTTTTTAACTCCATGATATATTGTTTAATGTAATAAGTCTAAAAAAAATTATGAATTACTCATCATCGGCAAGACTTGCACCTTGCTCCTGATACGTAATTCATAATTGTGTAAAATTGAATTATTTTGCGTTAGCTTCGATGTAGTTGATAGCTTCGCCAACAGTAGTGATCTGCTCAGCCTTGTCGTCTGGAATGCTAATACCGAAAGCTTTCTCAAACTCCATGATCAGTTCAACAGTGTCAAGAGAATCAGCTCCGAGGTCACCAGTGAAACTTGCTTCAGGCTTTACTTCTGCTTCGTCAACACCAAGTTTGTCGCTAATGATTGACTTTACTTTTGCTTCAATTTCAGACATAATTAATTCTTTTTTTGTTAAATAAATTATTTTTTAACTCTATTTTCTTTTCCTAAATACAGACTTTCTCTTCACACTTTTTGGGATAAAATGTTAAGAAAAGTTGCATTTCAGAGTGCAAAGGTAACAAATTTATCTCAATATGTGCAAAAAAAAATCTACAAAATGCATCGTTTTTGCACATGTGAGCTTTTTTGTGCAACGATTTAACATTTCCAACTCTTTTTTCTGCCTGTTAATGAGCAACTTTATAATTGATGAGGGACAATGCGGTTGCAAAAGGGCAGTCCTGTCATTCGGCTCTGTCTGTCATCCAGATTTTCTCTTGTTTGTTTCCCTGTTTCTTGATGTAGATGCCGTGAGAGGGGTGATGCACGGCTCTTCCCTGCAAGTCGTAGTACCTGGTGTGAGTCGTGGAAATTGTGGAGGCGGTTATGCCGTCGGGTGTGTTGGAGGTGATGGTCACATTGTCGAATCCAATGATTTTCTCAGAGCCGTCGGATGTGTGGATGGCTTGCAGACGGATGGTGGTGGCTGCTTTCCCATCGCTTTCAAAAGGCAGTTCCACTTGCTGCCATTCACTTTTGTTGTCGAGCGAGGGGCTGCTCACGGTGCTCCCGTTCTCCGTCTCCACACTCACTTTGGCATCACCTCCGAGGCCGCTTTTCCAGAGGCTGGCCTTCAGGATATACCTGCCTTGGGGGAGCCTGAGCTGCTGGGAGAGTGAGAGGGTGGGGGTTCCCCAGTTCTGTCTCACCCAATAGGTTTGGTTGCCGTTTTCAGCCGGTTTGGCCAGTGAGCCAAAAAAGCGGTCGAAATAGAGGTCGCCGCTTTTCAGCGCTGTGATGTCGTTGTTGTTGGGATTGGCACGCTCCACGGTCCATCCCTCCGGCACGTAGATGGCGCGGTCGCTGCTCACTCCAGAGCCTGCCTGCACGCTGTAGCTCTGCTCGAAGTCGCCGTTGATGAGCTGACTGGGCAATTCCTTCTGCTGGTAGTCGATGCCTTGAATCTCGCATATCTCCTCTTGGGTGAGGCAGATGTCATAGAGTCTCAGCCCGCTGATGGTTCCAATGAAGTCTTGGTTGTCGGCAGCGTATGCTCCGTCCCACCATTGTGTGCGTCCTATGTAGTTGCGGCTGTCGGATGCGGTTTCCTCCAGCATGTAGGGCTCTGATGTTATTGCCGTGCTGCTCACGTCTTCTTTGCCATCCACATAGATTTTCGTGGTGTGGGTGGCGGCATTGAAGCTGACGGCAATCTTGTATTCCTGACCGGTCTTGAGGCTTGTGGCGGCATCTGCCATGACGGTTGTGCCTCCGTTGTGCTTCACTCCGGCCGAGAGCTTGTTGGCTCTGAGGAACACACTGTTCCCCGACCCGCTTCCGAAGTCGTAGATGCGGGGCTGTCCGCTCAGGCTGTTGGCCTTCACGCTGACTAGGAAAGTGTAGGATCTGAGACCTTTCAGCAGGCCTTGGGGAGCCTTTCCATATTGGTTGGTGGAGAAGCCCGTGGCGGTGTTCTTGCTCAGGTCGAGTGCCGCCTCTTGTTCATAACGGAGGTTTTTCGGTATGTCGCGTAGGAGCCCTTTCACGGTGAAGTCTCTGCTTTTTGAGCCGATGGTGGCGGTGAGGGTCACTTCCTTGTCCTCTGTCAGGGGGGAGAGTGTGCCGCCAGCGGCGATAACGCTCTCGTCGGAGGAAGTCCAGTTGACCTGAAGACCGAGGACGGTGGAGGGAAGTACGATGTCGGTGCGGGTCTGCTCAGGCAGGGATATGGACTGCAGAGCCGTTTCCTCGAGCTGCTTGTTCATCTCTTCCCGTGCCTGCTGGGTCAGTTGCTGCACGGCCATAGGGGAGTGGCACACATCCTGTGCGTTGGTGAATGCGATGGCATGTCCGTTCTCGGATTTGTCCCCAGTGAGGGTTCCGCCTTGGAATCCATTGATACTGATAACCTGGTCCACCAGTCCGTTGCGGTAGGTGGTGAGTGTTTCTCCGTCGTAGGTGAATGTCAGCACCCAGGTGGTGAGTTTCGTTGGGTGGTTGTCGCCGCTTGTGCCTGTGCTTGCCACAGCCCAGTCGTCGCTGGTATAGAGCCTGTTCTGGCTTTTCCAACTTTTCCCGTTGATGCTGACCACTGGGTAGTGGTCGGATGGGTCGAGGGTGTAGGTCAGTTGGTTCGCTCCTTCACCAAGCGTGAGGATCGTGCCTTCGTATTTCGACTGGTTCATGCCGATTCCCAAAGTGAGCGTTCCTGGTGAGGAAAGAGTCTTTCCGTCAGCAATTTCCTTGCCCTCTGTCAGTGGCTCGGCCCATTCATGGTCGGCGTGAATGGCGGTTGGGTAGCCTTTAGGGTAGTTTTTGGTCACAATCCAGTAGTAATAGTCGCCTTGCATCCATGTGAGCCGCATTTTGCTTGATCCGGAACCAGGGATAATGAACGGACGGGCATTGTTCTTTGGAGAATTTTTGGTGATTTGTTCAGAACCGGCCACTTTTCCGTTGTCATCAATGGTGTATTTCCAGATTTCATATACGCCGTTGCGGTCGAATGCTCCGTCCTTGGTTGGGATGCTCAGATAGAGGTCGTTGATGTTGTCGGGGTCGATGGCCATACCTCCGCTGTAGCAGCGTTCGGTGCTGTTCCAGTTGTGATGGAACGCATGGCCTCCATACTGCACCCATGTGTTCCGCCATGCAGAGCCGGTCCATCTGGAGTACCAATACACGTGGGAGGTCTTGGCGTCGTCGATATGCGGATAGGCGATGACTGGGTGCTCATCCTTGTCGAGGGTGATTTGCCACACCCAGTTTCGGATGTTTGCGCTCTTATCGACGATGGTGGCTGGATAGCTGTTTGCATAGGAGTCGGTCTTGCTCACGTTGAACACCCCATTGTTGATGATGCTCAGCTGCTTGCCGTTGATGTCGCGCAGGATGGGACCGTTGCCCTTGTTGATGTCGATCACGTTGAAATAAAGCCAGTCGGGCATTTCGTTGTCGGGATGCCCGGTGGTGTAGCTCACGTAAATCTTGTCTTTTCCGTTGCTCTGATATTTGGCGTATGGCCTTGCACCGGTGGACTGCACGATTTGCTTCGGACCAAAATCGAATTTGCAGTTGTCGCTTGCGTCAGGCATGGTGAGCCTTGCAATGGTGGGATGCCAGTTGATGCCTCGCCAGCAAAGATAGATATGCTGTGGGTCATCACTGAGAATGAAAGGCGAAGGATAGGTGGTGTTGTTGGCGGTGGCGAGGTATTTCTCTTCGCCGAGGCTGGTGATGTCACCCGGCTTGGTTGAGATCCTGTACCAGATTTTCGGCTCGTCGGTGTGGCGGGTGTAGAATATCATGACACGCTCGTCGGGCAGCACCACAAAGGTTGGGTTGTTGTGGTCATCGGGCTGGAAATAGGAACGGATGAGCACATCGGTCTTCCTTCCTGTCAGCCAGTCGTACTGTGTGGCCTTCACATTGCCGTGCACATCAATATAACCGATGTAGGTGGCGTTGATGGTCTTGCTTTCGTTTTCGTAGTGGAGTGCGCGTGGGTCGGCAAACCAGCACCATGCACCCTCATCTGCCACGATGTTGCTTTTGAACTGCTCTTGCGCATACAGGCTGCCGATGGCGCACACAGCCATGGCAAAAAAGAAAATAAGTCGTTTCATGTAAGATTATAAGTATATAATATGGTTATCAGTCAATCGTTTTCAATAGGGTTGGAGCAAATCATATCTTTCCAACAAGTTTAGTTTAGTCGCATACAAAAGTAGTCAAAAAAGCCGTATCAGCCAAGTAGTGTGTATAAAAAAAGGTGATAAAATGAAAATAAATGGGTTCTCAACCTATGATTTGATTTTTTTTGTGTACTTTTGCAGTCAGGGTCATTCCTATTCCCACCAGTCTTTTTTCAATCGCCCTAACTATAAAGGTGGGTTCTATAAATTATGTCGTGGCGATTTTTTAATTTAAGTCGAGTGAAAAGTGTAAGTTGAAGAAGGAGTGTAGCGAGCTACATGACTGATGAGGCTTGACACTTTGCACCGAATAAAAACAAAAAGCGGCCGAAAAGTATTCTTACGGACTTGCAAATATCCCCATAACAGAATTTTTAGAACACACCTAAACTAACTATCTGATTATATGAAAAGAACTCTCTTTATTTTGTGTTGCTTGTTTTGCATCAAGGCAACCGCACAGGAGCGCACTCCCCATTCCAACATGTGGCTGAAGGCCTTCCCGAAATCCGACGCACAGGTGAATTACCAGTATGACGGCACTGGAACGGAATACAAGGTGAGCTGGGGAATGGACACGGCTTGGGACTGGGACTACAACGTCCGCCGTGGCACCAACCACATAGGGAAAGAGAATCTTTCCACAGGACGAATCTCCTTCCAGCCGAGCGACTTGGTGGATGAAAGTGGCAACCTTTCTTCCGCACAGACTCAGGCGTTGCGCTCAAGGATCAACCACATCAAGCTCTCCGGCGTGAAGGATGTGGTGCTCAACTGTGACCATGAGGCGCTCAATTCCACCAACTATTATGGCAAGCCGCAAGAATGGTACAAGGTGATCAAGGCGAGTGTGAAATTTGCGCAGGCCATGGGGATGAACATCGTGAGCATCCTTCCGTTCAACGAGCCGGACTACACTCCTTGGGGAGAGGGCACTAAGGCACACTTCAAGGAAATCGCACGGCTCATCAAGGAAGACACTTTCTTCGACGGCATCCGGATTTGCGGCGGCAACACGCTGAACTGTGATGAGGCTTATTCATGGTACAACTATATGAAGCCTTATATCGATGAGGGCAACACCCATCAGTTGGCAGGCTCGTTCGACAACTATGCCAACTTTTTCCAGACCGTACGCTCCGAAGGGAAAGTGGCCACTGGCGATGAGCTTCACAACTCCATGGAGGCTTTCGTCGGTGCGCACTATGGCATGCAGAACGGAATCTGGTGGGGTTTCGATGGTGTGGCGCGTGGCGACATCTGTAAGGCCACGAACGGCGGTGTTGAGCTGGGATATGGTGAAAACCGCTCGGCATGGGCTGCCGGTGCTGTCTATCGCCTTCCTTCAGGACAGGTGGAGGCATTTGCGGGAGTGAGCGAGCGCCAGGCCAACAAGAACCGCATGGACTTTGTATCGACCGACCGTGATGTCTTCTACGAAGGATATGGACCGGTTCGTCTGTATCAGCAGTATCTCCCTGGTGATGGTGTGTATGGGTCAGACAACCAGAAGAATGCTGACCGGGTGATTCATATCCATGCCGGAGATGATGTCCCTTCCGACACCATCGGAGGTGAGTATGTGATAATGAACAAGAAGACCCGACGTGTCATTGGGTTCTCCAATGCGCCAAGTTCTGGAGCCGCTGTGAATCAACAGACTTTCGTGAAGTCGAGAAAATATCTCGGTTGGACCATCACACCGACCCCATGTACCAAAGGAGGTGATTTCAGCTATTATTACGTGAAAAACCTGCAGAACACCAATATGTATCTGAATGTGCTGAACAACAGCCTGGTGGTGGGCGGCACTTTCATTGCCTACAATGCCGGTGGAGATATCAATGAGCAGTATTGTTTCGAATATGCGGGTGATGGATATTATTACATACGCTCCCATCTCTCAGGTCTGTATCTTGAGGCGGTGAGCACCACAGGAGTACGTCAGAACACGTTCACTGGTGATGATATCCAGAAATGGCGCCTGCAACCCACCGATGCTTCTTGTGAGCAGCTGGCTCCTGCAGTTCCGGCGGGGCTGGCCGCCAAGGCATATCCCGCTTCCGTGCGGTTGACATGGACTGCAAATGCCGATGCCGACATCAGCAGCTATATCGTGCTTCGTGGAGAAGAGAAGGATGGTGTGACCTCTTGGGAGACCATCGGACGCAGGATTGCCGGCACCACGTTCATCGACAACAGTTGTGTGCAGGGACATGCCTACAGCTATAAAATCCGTGCCGTGGACCACAGCGGAAACCGCTCGGAGAGTTGTGAGCCTGTGGCATGTGCACCGACGGCAGAGAAGGCGCTGATTGCGGAATATGAGTTCGACACCAACCAGTTTGATGAGACCCCGAACCATTTCGACGGTGTCAGTGCTGGTGGCATGACCTTCTCCACAGCTTTGAAGAAGTCGGGCACCCACTCTTTGGTGTTCGATGGAACCGACGACTACATGATGCTCCCTCCTGCCGTGGCCAACATGGATGAGATGAGTATCTCCGCATGGGTCAACAATGGTGCTACGGGCACCAACTGGATGCGTGTGTTTGATTTCGGAAACGGCACCGACCAATATATGTTCTACACTCCGAACAACGGCTCTGAGTCACGCTTCGTAATGAAGAACGGAGGGGATGAGCAGATTCTCTCCGCTCCGAAATTGGGGTCGGGATGGAAATATCTCACCATCACCATCGGTGAAGGAAAGGTTCAGCTCTATGTGAACGCAGAGTTGGTGGCATCCTCCGACCAATTCACCATCAAGCCGAGAGACATCAAGCCTTCGCTCTGCTTCGTCGGACGCAGCCAGTTCAGTCGCGACCCACTGTTCAAAGGCAGGCTCGACGACATGCGTATCTACAACTACGTGATTCCTCAGACTCAGATTGCTGAGGATATGGAAGACTTGGAAACTGCCATTGAAACGGTCAGCACCGGCAGTGCGTCACCGGTGGTGAGCACCGAATATTTCAGCCTGGGCGGTGTGAGAGTGGTTCCATCCTCAACGAAGATGCCGGTGATCGTGCTTGAGCGACATGCCGACGGTAGTGTAACCACAAGGAAGGAAATCAGGTGATTCCAAGCTTTATGGCAGATGAGCCTATAGGTAAATCCGCAACGTCAGGAACTGATGTTGCGGATTTTCTTTAACTTGATTCGGACATTAGGTGTTTATTTCTTGATATATATCCTCGCATCCACGGCAATCACCGCATTTTCGTCGCCAAGCAGCGGATTGATGTCCATTTCCTTGATTTCTGTGGCAAAACGGAGCAAGGTGCTCAGGCGGACGATAATTTCGGCATATTTGCGGAGGTTGATGCCCTGCTTGCCTCGGCTCCCCTTCAAAATCTTATAACCGCGCAGCGACTTGATCATGCTCTCAGCCTCTGCATAGGAGAGCGGTGCCAATCCACTCGACACATCTTTCAGGATTTCAACGAAAATTCCGCCCAGTCCGCATAAGACCACATGACCGAACCGAGGCTCATATTTGGCACCGATAAAGACCTCGGTGCCGCGAAGCATCTTCTGAACCATAACGCCGGTGGCTCCGTCTATCTGCATCATGCGGTCGTATTCTGCCGACAGCACTCCGTGGGAGCGGATGTTCAATGCCACTCCGCCAACGTCGCTCTTGTGGACCGGACCGACCACCTTCAGCACCACGGGGAACCCGCATTCATCGGCAAATGCCATGACGGAGTCTTTGTCTGAACCCACGAATTCCGGAACCGTAGGGATGCCGGCGCTTGCCAAGAGGGCATGAACCAGTTCAGGCGGGAGATAGCCGTCGTTTTCAATGTTGTCGATGATTCTGCGGATGCGGGGCACGTCAACACCTTGTATCTCAATATGCTGCTCTGCCGGCTTCGGGGTACGCATGATTTGGGTGAGGGCGGTGGCCAATGTCACCTCATCGCTGAAATTCACATGTCCCTTGCGCAGAAATTCCTGAACCTCCGGACCGGCTGTGTTCATGCATGGCAGTATCGGGAAAATGGGCTTCTGACATTCCTCAATCTTTTTGTGCAGCACATCGTAGGCTTCATAGAGCTGCACCAGGCCAGGGGTGCCGAAAATGACCATTATCGCATCTATCTCATCGAATTTCTTGTCGCAATAGTCAATGGCAATGCCCAATTGGGTGGGAGTGCCGGTGGCGAGGATGTCTATCGGGTTCGACACCGTGGAGCCGGGGAGCAACTGGCCTTTCAGTTCTTCTGCAAGCGGTCCCGTCAAGCGGGGCACGTCCATGCCTCCTTTGGTCAACGCGTCGGTCAGCATCACGCCTGGGCCGCCTGCGTGGGTGACGATGGCGAAATTCTTGCCACTGAAATGGGGAAGGGTGAAGATGCATCCAGCGGTGGTCAGTTCCTCGCGGGAGAAACACCTCACGATGCCTGCTTTCCTGAACAGCGCCTCCACTGCCGCGTCACTCGATGCGATTGCCCCGGTATGGCTCGTGGCTGCCTCGCTGCCCCGCTCGCTCGAGCCAGCTTTGATGGCGGCTATACGGCAACCCTTGCGGATAAGTGAGGTGGCATGGAGCAGCAGTTTGTCGGGGTCGGCTATATTCTCAATGTAGAGCAGTTTCACGTGGGAGTCGCGCTCTGGATCGAAATGCTCGTCCATATATTCCAGCACGGTCTCTATGCCTATCTGCTTGCCGTTGCCGATTGACCAGACGGAGTTGAACGAAAGCCCTTTGGTGACGGCACTCTCCAAGATGAACACTGCTGTCGCACCAGAACCGCTTATGAAGTCAACTCCTTTGGGACTCAAATTTGGGATGGGTTTGGTGAACACGGAATGATGATAGCGGGTCAGCAGGCCTATGCAGTTCGGACCAATCAAAGCGCAGCCGTAACGCTCGCAACTCTCAAGTATCGACTTTTCAAGCGCGTCGCCCTCGGGAGTAGTCTCTCCGAATCCGGCTGACAAGATGATGAAGGCACGCACCTGCTTCTGTGAGGCGAGATATTCCACGTATTGCGGGCAATAACCGGCTGAGACCACCAGTATCGCCAAGTCTGTGGGAGGAAGCTCCTTGGCATCGTGAAACACCTTGATGCCCTGAACCTCATCCTCTTTAGGATTCACCACACGGAGTGTTCCGTCATATCCTCCGTTCAAAAGATTCCTCACTACGGCGCCCCCTGGCTTGTGGATATTGTTCGAACCGCCGATGACTACAATACTCTTCGGATGTAATAATGCTTCGTTGATCATAGAATCTTAAGGTTTTTGCTCGTTTGCAAAATTACGATTAAATTCGTATCAATCACTATAATTACATATTTTTTTTGTGGATACACACCAAAAAAGGAGGGTATATATATTCAGCCCCAATCGGTCATCAGGCAGAGGCTGGCTTTGTGTTTACAATGCCAATGCCCTGCCAGATGACTGATTGGGGCTCTGTATATAGTTAAGAAT